>Ga0206858_1006_pt2 | contig 71444 bp, 78 predicted proteins | sample Alteio_BWOrgCont_46_FD_152622 | JGI IMG/M metagenome (GOLD analysis project Ga0206858, IMG submission 152622) | Enriched cells from forest soil in Barre Woods Harvard Forest LTER site, Petersham, Massachusetts, United States -... | ecosystem: Environmental > Terrestrial > Soil > Temperate forest >... | reverse complement strand
TTCTCTATGCATTCATATAAGAAAATAATACTAGCTCTGATCATGGGCATCACAATAAACACGCTCCAATCAAAGGACCTTGCAAAAAAAGATGCCCCCGAGACCATCGCACAAACAGTAGCTCCATCACTTGACCAATGGCTGGATAGTGTACAACAGAATGTACATAAAAAAGTTTTGCCTAATGGCCTGGTTGTTCTTTTTTACCGGCTACCAATCACCAAAGAGGTGCACTTAAGTATCACCTGCGCCGTCGGATCACGTGATGAAAAAGAGGGACAGCACGGCATGGCTCATATGGTCGAGCACATGATCTTTAAAGGCAATGATATCATGACCGAAATCGATTATCGTCGCATTGCTGAAAAATTTGGTAACGTCCAAAATAATGCTTCTACCAGCTGGGACCAAACACGTTACTATTTTGTCACCGATAATAAAAATTGGCCTATCTTTTCAAACATTCTTGCACACAGCATGGAGCACGCTCGCTTTGACGAGCAGCACTTTGCATCAGAGGTCAAGGCCGTTATTAATGAACTCAATATGCGTCGCGCATCTAAGTGGTTAAAGGTATTTGAGACTATTGTAGCCAATGCCTTTCCTTACCATCACCCTTACCACCACAGCGTTGGCGGTAGAAAAGAGGACCTGCTTAATGCAAGTGCTGCCGACCTAAAATCTTTTTATCACACACACTACTCACCGGCCAAAACGGTACTAATTGGCGTGGGTGATATTGATCATGAAAATTTTTTCAGTCAGATAGAAAAGGACTTTGGCGGCATTAAGGCGGCCAAGCATACCGACACGCAACCCTTTGACCCACGTGCTTTTATTACAGCAGATGCTGAGCAGAAAACAATTACCATCACAACGCCACAAGTGACTACACCATCATGCAACCTTTTCTGGAAGATTCCAGGCATTAGAAACAGTGAAACCGAGGTTGCTAATTATGTTGTGTACATCTTAAAAGAACGACTACGTGGCCTGAAAGAGGCTCAACACTTGGTGCACTCATACAATGTTGATGCGTTTGGTTTTTTTGAAGATGGCTTCTTTCTCATTCGTGCAGAGCCCAACATTGAGGAGACCAAGAATGTTATTGGTACTCAACCAGTCATACAACGCTGCTATGCGGTCATTGAAAATGCCATTCAAGATCTTGCACACTACGGCCCAACCCAGGACGAGCTACACGCATACAAAGCATCAAGCCGCAATTCATTTATCAGTTCGTTTGAGCATATCGAAACACTATCAGATTTATTAAGCCAATACTGCTTGCACAATAATGAATTTGAATTCATCGAGCGTTTTACACAGTCGCAAGCAATAACCGGCCCAGATATTCAGGCATTTTGCAAAAAATACTTGCACGAACTAGCCACCAATACGGTGCTATGCATTCCGAGTTCAAAAGAAGAGACCAAGCGTTGGCAAGAGCGACAGCAGGCAATGCATTATTATGAGCAGGAGCTCCTGGCAAAAAAGGAACGTACCAGCAGCGTGGAAGAAGCTTCACTGCTCGACACCTTGCCAGAGCCTGAGAAACTGGACGTTGACTTTCCGGCACCTGATCACCATTTTGTGCTAGGCAACGGCATTGATGTGTATATCAAAGAGCGTACGCACACGCCGTTTGTTTTAATGAATGTTGGCATAAAAGAAAATGAGTTCATTCAGATGCTTGCCGACACTGGGCAACCCTACGCGCTAGGTTTCTTGCCAAGCCTTTTGCCTAAAGGTACCAAGGGCACCAAGAAACATCCGCATGATTTTACCAAAAAAGAGCATGATGATTTTTTTAATGCCCTGGGCGCATCGTACAATTTCTCAGCAAGCGGCGGCTCTCTGCAAAGCTTGGCACAAGATTTTGATACTGCAGCACAACGCTTCTTCCACATCATGCGCCACCCAACATTTCCAACCCAACGGTATAATCAGATGGTACTTGATACACAGCAAGCGTTAACCGTTGCCCAGGACAGCATACACTCAGTTGCCAATGATATGCTAAGCACCTGCCTATACAAAGACTATCCATGGGTGCACAGCATCAAGGAAAGTGTTGCACTCTTGGGGCAGTTAAAACGTCAGGATCTTATCGACAGCCACCAACGTTATATTCAGCCCAAGCAGCTGTATATTGTCATTGTTGGTGATACCAATAAAACAGTTATGGAGCCGGCGCTTGAAGCGCTGACCAAGGATTGGCACAATACTGATGAGCAGCCACTGGACGTTGAAGCACAAGTTACTATTCCAAAACTTCATAACCCGGCAGGCAAAGATACAGGCGCGTTTTTAAACAAAGAGCGTGTTGCTCTTGTGGCAGGTCGCCTTACAACAAAAAATGGTACGCATGATTCGTACGCACTCAACATTTTGCACGGCTATTTTAATCGAACGCTCTTTGATGTGCGCGAACAAACCGGGCTCTTTTATTATTGCCACGGCAACTTGACCACTGATTCATTTCATACCATTGGGCAGGCAGCCATTACAACTGAACTATCTATTCAAAATGTTGAACAAGCAACGGCTGCAATTAAGGATGTGCTGGCAAGCATCGCGCGTGATGGCATTACCGAGCAGTATCTGGCAATGGCCAAACAAAATTATGCACTCACCCTGGCCAAAGCATTTTCCACTAATAACGATTTTATAGGTACCTATCACCGGCTTATTGGTAATAAAAAACCTTTTGATTATTATGATCACAAGCTTGCTGCAATCAACAAGCTTACGCTTGATGAGGTGAATGCTGCTGCAAAAAAATATCTTGACCCTGCCACTTGGACATTTGTTACCGTAGGCCCTTCAACGCGCTACGCTTGTTCAGGGTGATCGGGATAAATAGAAAACATCACAAAAAGCCGTTCGCCCCGACTGCGTCCGCCGTAGCCTCGTGCGAAGGCTGGATGGAGGCTTGCTTCAAGCCGAGTAGAGGGGGGCGAACGAGATTTTCAATAGGAATAAACAATCATGCTACTACCTAAGATTTACCCTGTTACCTGTCACACCGATCACGTCGGCCCCGGATCAACCTTTGTAGCGATCAAGGGCTTCGTGCATGATGGCACGCAATATATACCACAAGCACTTAAACTGGGTGCCGCACAGATTGTCGTTGATACCACAGCATACACACCAGAACTGGAAGCGCTGTGCGCGCAGTACGATGCTGAGTGTATCGCTACTGACAATACGCGCCAGACATTGGCCACCATGGCCAGCAGATTGCTTGATGATCCAGCTAGCACATTAACGATTATTGGCATTACCGGAACCAAGGGTAAATCAACTACTGCGTACCTGTTGCACCACATCCTGCAGCAAGCTGGCCATAAAACGGCACTGCTCAGCACCATTGTGAACAAGATACACAATAAAACAGAGGCAAGCGCTCGCACGACGCCAGAGAGTGATTACCTCCATATGTTTTTTGATCAGTGCGTTAAGCAGGGGGTGACGCATGTCGTGATGGAGGTTTCATCACACGCCCTCAGCCTTCACCGCGTCCACGGAATCTTTTTTGATGCTGTTGGCTTTACCAATTTGGCGCCTGAGCATTTAGATTTTTATAGCAGCATGGATGATTACTTTGCCGCTAAAGCAACGCTGTTTAATCAGGTCAAACCGGGCGGGCTTATTGTTATCAATGGTGATAATGAGTGGGGAGCAGCGGCGTATGAGGCCGCTCGGCCTCGCGCGTCTGAAGGGGTTGATGTTGTTACGTTTGGAGAAGGCGCTTCCTTCGACCAAACTCAGGATAAACTACTCGCTAGCGCTCGTCCTTGGTTCGAGACGCTGCTTACGCAGCTCCTCACCACGAGCGCTCACCCTGAGGAGGCCGGAGGCCGTCTCGAAGGGGTCGAAGGATATGAGCGCCCTCACATCCCCATTGCCATCCACCAAGCCTCATGCGACGGCATCCAGCTCGCGCTGGCCCTACGCCCTACAATCTTTTTAGAGTGCCCACAACTCTTTGGCACCTTCAACTGTTACAACATTGCCATGGCCAGTATCATTGCTATTCAGCTGGATGTTTCATACACGGCCCTGATCAGAGCACTCAACACATTTCCCGGTGTTCCCGGCCGCCTGCAACGTCACCAGCTTGCCAATGGTGCGCTCGCCTTTGTTGATTATGCACACAACCCATCATCGTTTAAAGAGGTGCTCTCTACCTTGCGTCCATACACGCAACAATTGATTGTTGTCTTTGGCTGTGGCGGCAATCGAGACGCGACCAAGCGACCTGTCATGGGCGAGCTTGCGGCAGCATATGGCGATGTTGTTATCGTCACGAGTGACAACCCGCGCTTTGAGGAGCCGGCCACCATCATTAAGGAAATTATCGCCGGCATCCCCGCCGACCAAGCAGCAAAGGTGCAGATCTATCCCGATCGGGCCACGGCAATTGAGTATGCTGCAAGCATCGCTGGTGAAGATGCGATCATTGCGCTCCTTGGCAAAGGACATGAGCCGTATTATGAATGTCAGGGACAGACAACGCATTTTGATGATATGGAAGAAATTGGGCAGTACTAATGAACACATATACACAAACACTATTGCGCTCTCTTGTGGCACTCTATTTGATGACAGCCAGCCTGTCTCATGTCAGTCAGGCCGCATATACGGCTGAACAAAAATGGATTCAGAGCGTGAATACAGCACACACACCGTCAACACCCAGTACGCCTGATCATGACGAAGAAACAGTGAATAGTGATGATGATGGTAGTAGTAGCGAAAGTGAACTGCTAATAGCAAACAATACTAACCATTATGAATGGTACTCCATCATGGTAAAGGCGCCATCAACAGTCAATGACAATTTTTACTCCTTTATCCCCGAATACGACAGATATCATTATCTAAAAAACACTCAGTCCTTTCTTGTCTGCAACCACTACGGCCTACCTATAACACAACTCATAGACCATCTAATGCCCACATTCCAATCTGTACATGACCGTTTTGGTATTGAGCAGATTGCCAAATCGGACACTTATACTTACCGTAAATCTGATAAATGCTTTATTATGTCTACAGAAGTCATAAAGGAAGATGATCTGGGTGAGTTAATTCAGGTATTTGATAACCATTTTGGTATTGAAGCTATTGTGGTAGTGGATCGTGATCATCGCTTTTTTCATTACTGTAAAACTGACAAGAGCTTTCATGTAGATAACACTCAGATCTTACCAATAACAGAACTTATAGATTATTTAATCCCGATGGTACAGCTATGCAGTGATCGCTACGGTGTTAACATTATCCATTTTAAAGGCTCGGCGAAGGACATTCTTGCATTACAAAAGCGGCTTAAAGTTACATCACCACAATTATCTAAAATAGTTCTTCAGTTAGAATAGGGCTCAATCGCTCTATATGGCCAAGTGCGCGCTGAATGCGTTGCGATGCTGGCGGCCTGCTGGGCGCATCGGTGTAGCCAAATTTAAAACGGTGCACCGTTTTGGAAAGTGCAATGCGTAAGTAATAGAGCCAATAACGGAGTTCCCAATCACTAGGCAACGCGGTTATGGTGGTATACCCAACAAGAAAATCATCACGCAAATGTTCGCGCCCAAAGGTTCCCCAAAACGCGATATCAAACAATGGGTCGCCGGCCATGGCGTCTTCCCAATCGATAAGCGCAGCAATGGTGTGCCCGTCACTGGACAACATATTGTGATTGCCTAGGTCGCCATGCAACAACACTGATGGGGCGTTGTGAAAGAGAAAATGATTTTGTAGAAAAAGTTTTTTGATGGTATCTGCTTCTTGGTGATTGATGGCGCCAATGTTGTGGCAGACAGCAATGTGCTCATCAAGGCGCAATAGGATGTAATCGGCCCACGTTGTGTGGATGCCGGTTAAGGCTGGAGTGTTACCCGCTGATGCTCGTCCTGAAATTGTTGAAGGATCATATCTGGATCCTGAAACGAGTTCAGGATGACAAATATGCTCAGCACACGCGCTGCTTTGACTCGTAACATTAGAAAATTGTCCAACCGACAACGGACCATAGCCAGTTAATGTAATTTTGTGTACACCTGCCACCAATTGGCCAACATTTTGTAAAAGTTCGGGTGCCATGTACTGCGTCTGGCTATCTTGAAATGCATACAACGGTTGACCATCACTATACCCCAATACTTGATAATCGGTCGGCACCACGGTGCGTGAAATATCAGCAGCGTATACCTGCAATGATGGCAGGCCATGCGTCGCTAGTAAACCATAAATCTGCTGATCAACGAGCATGTGCGACGATTGTTGCTGGTCAGCAACGCGATTAAGCCTGACAACCAATTGCTGATCATCATACACAACATGATACAAAACATGAAAGGTACCTGCCCATGCCAGTGGTTTTATGATGGCGATCTTGTGACCAAAGGTATGGCGAATGATGATATCAACATAGGGTTGCAGGCGCACTATATCCTGCGTATACGTGCTGCGTAGTGCAGCGATATACGCGCTATCCCAAGCCATATCGGTCTTGGGATAGAATATAGTGCGCCGTTGCATATCTATCTGGTTAAAATAAACTTTCATAACCAAATTGCTTAAGCATCACGATAGCCATAGAACGAATTTCAGCCTTTTCGTCAGCGGTCAATTCATTTGCTGTGGCAATGTTTGCTTCTGGGGTTGGTGTACGGATGGTACCCCATGGGTAGATTTTTTCCAACTTAACACCATTCCATGATGGATACAATAAGGTGTCACTGTAAGAAATACCCAATTGATCACAAAGGCCAGATAATGAAGCCTTAGGATCTTGTACCATATCTTCAAAGCGAATAAGGTGAAAGTTTTTTGGGTACATGCTGGCATACGTTGCTGCCATGTGTTGCATGATGCTCCAGGTCCATACGTACTTTTTGAGTGACAATGGAAATGGGCGCTTTTTAGTATCAGCGTAACCAGAGTAAGGGTTACGAATCACGTGAATAATTTGTGCATGCGGCAAGTCAGCAAATATTTTTTCTGCATCAAGGCCAATGACTGGGCTGTACCCAACATATGCCTTTTCTTGTCCGCTACGCGCACAATTTTTCCAGCTATCAAAGGTTGAGGTAAAGAACGCTTCAATCAGATGAGCACGTGTACGGGGCTTGCCTTCCATACACTTAGCAAAAAGTTCTTTGCGTTCTGCTTCGCTTAGATCTAAATCAGCATCTTTAAATTTACTGCGCGCTGGCACACGTGTACGCGTCTTCAGCTCTTCGTCATAAAAGAGTTCATAGTCGCTGGCAGCATCATTGGTCAGAGGAAATTCTGGCCAACAATATCTAAACGGTACCAAAGTCTGGATGAAATGGGATGACATTGATGTTCCCAGTTGTGACTCGAATGGATACACAAACAATTCTGGGTGACCATCGAGCATACGATGGGTCGTATTTCCGCCATTTTCATACATAGCGGAGATCATGATAAGATTGAATTTTGATGGTTGCAACATAGCTCTCTCCTTTGTTGAAGCACTTCTAACCAAACGTGGGGCTACACCCCTAATTGTTGAGAATATAGAAAAATAAAATTTTCGCATCTCATTATTTTTTTTCGTTGCAATCTTTGTTCTTGACTTAGCCTCATCATGTGGTACGGTTTTTGAGAATAATGATTTTTTCAGGAGCATATTGAACTTGGAGAGTAGTAATGAAGAGATACACTACACCAGTAGTCATCCTTGCAGGCGGTCTGGGAACGCGTCTACGTGAAGAAACCGAATTTAGACCAAAGCCAATGGTGCCAATTGGCGGCAAACCAATGCTTTGGCACATCATGAAAATTTACGCTCATTTTGGTTTCTATCGTTTTATTATCTGCCTTGGCTACAAAGGGGAGATGATAAAAAATTATTTTCTTAATTATCGCCTCGAGGGGATGGATTTTTCTATCAACACTAAGACAGGTGCCATCATCGAACATCAAATCAATGATGAAGAGTGGGAAATCACCTTGGTTGATACTGGCCAAGAGAGCATGACCGGCTCACGCATTGCTCGCATTGCCCGCTACATTGATACTGACCAATTTTTGCTGACCTATGGCGATGGTCTTGCTGATGTTAATATTGAGCAGCTTGTACAGTTTCATAATAATCATAAAAAACTGGTTACACTCACCGGCGTCAACCTTACCTCACGCTTTGGTAACTTGGCGCTGAATGGCAACAGCGTACTAACGTTTGCTGAAAAGAAAAAAATTGAAGACGAATGGATTAATGGCGGTTACTTTGTCTGCCAAAAAGAATTCTTGTCGTATCTTTCTACCAATCCCGCCTGTGTCCTTGAGGAGGACCCACTCAAACGCGTTGCTCAGGATAATCATCTGATGATTTACAAACACAACGGCTTTTGGCAGTGCATGGATACCTATCGCGAACATCAACAACTTGAAGAGGCTTGGAAAAAAAATGCGCCATGGAAAGTATGGACCGATCATGAGAAGACATTTACGCCGGCAACAAAACAGTCCAAGCGATGGCAAGAACAGGCCAGCACGCTATGAAAGGAGTAGCCCATGCATAACACAATGCGCACGACTTTTTGGCAGCACCGCAATGTACTGGTAACGGGCGCAACCGGATTACTTGGCCCTCACCTGATACAGGAATTGCTTGCCAACAATGCCCGCATCGTTGCCTTAGTCAGAGACTTTGTCCCAGACTCATCATTCTTTACCAACAATCTTGATCGTGCCGTCACCGTCGTGCACGGCGATCTGCTGGATAGCGATCTGATAGCTCGCTGCCTGAATGAATTTGATATCGACACAGTCTTTCATCTGGGCGCACAAGCTATTGTTGGCTATGCCAATCGCTCGCCAATTGCCACCTTTCGCTCAAATATTGAGGGCACGTGGAAATTGCTTGAAGCCTGCCGCCTCAGCCCATGGGTCAAACATATCATTGTTGCGTCAAGCGATAAAGCCTATGGCTCCCATGAGATCTTACCGTACACCGAAGACGCCCCGCTGCAAGGCCGACATCCCTATGATGTCTCCAAGAGCTGTGCCGATCTTATCGCCCAATCATATTTTCATACGTACAAGCTGCCGGTCTGCATCACGCGCTGTGGCAATTTTTTTGGTCCGGGTGATCTGCATCTCAACCGTATCGTCCCCGGCACTATTCGTTCACTGATCAATCACCAAGCACCGGTGATCCGATCAAACGGTCTCTTTGTCCGTGATTATATCTATGTTAAAGACGTTGCCGATGCGTACATGACGCTGGCAGAAAAGATGGCGCCGCTACAACTATTTGGCCACAGTTTTAATTTTAGCACCGATGAACCATTCACCGTCATTGAAATTGTCCAGCACATCACTAAACTTATGGGCATAACAATCGATCCAATTATAGAAAATAGAGCCACTAATGAAATACCGGCTCAACATCTTTCTTCGCATAAAGCACGTACCCTGCTTGGCTGGCAACCGGCTTACGGTGTACAGAAGGGGTTGGTTGAGGCGATCGCATGGTATAAAGAGTATTTTAGACAGGACCTTCATGAAAAAAATCTCAATTTTAGTAGCCTGCTACAACGAGAGCAAGAACATTCACGCACTGCATGAGCAAGTAACAGCGGTCATGCAAACACTACCAACCTATGCGTACGAACTTATCTTTATTGATAATGCAAGTACCGATAATTCGCGGCTGATGTTGCAGCTCCTCGCCGCCCAAGATCATCACGTCAAGGCTCTGTGCATGTCGCGCAATTTTGGCACAAACCAAACAAGCCTGCTTGCGGGCATGCATTATGCGCAAGGCGATTGTGTTGTATCTATTGATGGCGACCTGCAAGACCCTCCCCACTTAATTGCAGCATTTGTAAAAAAATGGGAAGAGGGGTTTGATGTTGTCTATGGTGTACGCACCAGAAGAAAGGGAAGCATCGCGCGCCGTATTGGCTACGTCTGCTTCTATAGAATCTTTAAGATGCTTTCATATCTTGATATCCCATTAAATGCAGGAGATACCTGTCTGATGGACAACAAGATCGTACGTATTATTAAAAATCTACCAGAAAAGGATCTCTATATCCGCGGGCTACGCACGTGGGCCGGGTTTAAACAGACCGGCGTTGAGTACGTTCGTGAAGATCGTGCCGCCGGCATCTCCAGCCTTTCATTTCTCGCCAACTTTTACTGGGCAAAAAAGGCTATCATTAATTTTTCATACAAACCACTTGAGCTCATCTCACGGCTTGCCGTAATCGCCTGCCTTGGCACGTGCATTGCAGCCGGCACATATTTGTATTGGCATTTTAAATACGGTGCACCACGCGGCTTTTCTACGCTCCTTATGACCATGTTTATCTTTGGGACTATCCAATTGTTAGCGCTCAGCGTCATTGGCGAGTATCTCATCAGAATTTTTCAGGAAGTTAAGGCCCGTCCGCCTTACATTGTAAGCGAGGTCTTTGACCAGGAACGAGCACAGAACAATCACCCTATCATTCCAGGGATGCACGCTGAATTTATGCCGGCATGTCGTCCCGGATCAGGGCTGGAATGACAAAGATATCGGATGGTTCTGTTACTCAACTACCTACACAGAATCATCATTAATGGCCCCATTAACTTCGATACGCGCAGCACTCAAAAATTGGGTATTGAGATTGCTTGCCGATGTCAGTGCGTGATTGCTAAAGACAACACTACTGGAGAGCGCTTGTGGATTTGCCGTTTTGATGGTGCTGATCTGAAACACCTGAAATGCATTGCCCCCTGGACTGGTGACCGCAATAAAGTTGCCATCCTGTGACCAGCTGATTGCATACGGAGCACTTGTCGTTGTTATCGCGCCACCAACAGCAGTAGGTGTGCTGCTGCCATTGAAGCTCCAGATTTGGAAGGTAGTGCCACCATTATTGGTCTGCGCTACAAATCTACCATCGGGTGACCAGGTAACTGCTTGTGGAACTGCGCCGGTTACTGCAGCACTGCCAACTAAGGTGGGTGTGCTATTGCTATAACTAAAGATTTGTAATGAAGTGCCGGCAACGACAGCAATAAAGGTGCCATCAGGTGACCAGCTTGCTGAAACTGGGGCAGTGGTTGTTGATGCGGTGCTGCCAACGACGGTTGGTGTGCTGGTACCGTTAAAGGTATAGACTTGGATATTCGTGCTACCATTGTTGGCGACTACGATTGATGCCCCATCCGGTGACCAGGCCACGGAGGTAGGGCTGGAAATATTGGTGGTTGCATTGCTGCCAATCTGGGCTGGTGTACTGGTACCATTAAACGCATACACTTGTAAGTTGTTGCCACTCTTATTAACCAGCGCTACAAATTTGCCATCGGGTGACCAGGCAACCGAGAACGGTGCCGATAGGCCAGCAGTGACGCTACTGCCTACCTGTACCGGTGTGCCGGGCGTGTTGTAAGCATATACTTGTAATGATGGGCTTGAACCGGCGTTAACTACGGCTATGAATCTGCCATCATTTGACCAGGCTAGCGACTGTGGATTGGATGATGCTCCAGTGGCAATGGTGCCGCCAACTTGAGTTGGTGTACCCGACCGATTAAATGAAAATAGTTGCAGAGAGTTGCCGGATTGATTTGCCACTGCGATAACGTTACCGTTGGGTGACCAGGCAACGGCTTGTGGGCTGGCGCCTGTTGTTGCACTGCTGCCAACGATCACGGCCGCTGTTGTGGCATTTAAATCATAATCGGCAAGGCTGTTGACCTGTACACGGTTATCAAACAGCAGCATGCCAGTGGTCAGGCGTAGCCCACTATGCGTGGCACTCAGACTGCAGCCATTTAAATACAATGCCGATTTTGCATCGGTCAGCACCAACAAGTCTCTAACGCTGGATGCATTGGTAGCTGGGGCGTAACTCAGCGTGGTGCCGTTATCAAAGTACAACAAGCCGCCGGAGGTAATAACACTTGGCTGTGAGGACTGATAGACAAATGCGCTGGTGCCGGTGAATGACACATCATTTTGTATAAATAGTTGGCCTTGATAAAAATGGAAATCGGCTGACAGCGGCATCCATACATGATCAAGCGTTAATTTGCTTTTTAGGCTAGCCAGGCGGATGGGAGGAAAGCCGGTTGATTTTGGGCTGCTCTTGATAACCATATTGCGCAGGGTGAGGCTGACATTACTATCAACAAAAATTTGAGCATAATCACCAAGCGTCAATGTGGTCCCTCGACCATCGATGATGGTATCATTTTGAATGTGCAAAATCATGGTTGATGTTGGCGTGAAGGACAGCCCGGACTGGAGGGTTATCATTTTGCCACGACCATACACGCCGCCGCCGCTGGTGAGCGTGACGTTAGAATCAAGCGTAAGATTGCCGAGCAATTGGATTACTTGGCCGCGCATATCAATGGCGCCCGATACTGTAATAAAAGTATCCATGGTCATTTCGGTAAAACTGGTATTGTTCAGCGTAAAGCCTTCATTCAGGCGGACGTACCCTTGGGCAATATCGCCATTACGAAAGACGTAGGGCGCGTTTTGCCATACAATGCTCGAGGTGCCGTTTAAACTGACGGCATTGACTGATTGGGATAGTGGCGCTATAACCAACGCAAGGACAAGCAAACTAATATTTTCTTTGGGCGATATGCTCAGCTTCATACTACTTCCTTTTTTTGATTACTACAGGCCTATGTGCCAGTTAAATATGGTTTTCCTTTTCAAAACCATATCTAACTTTGCGCTAATTAACTAGATTCTTAATACTTTTCTTCAAAAAAAGCTTTTAATCCAGGCGAACAATCGTTGCCTCTTTTTCCAAATCCTCCTCAAAGGTGGTAGCAAAGGCGGCAAGATTTTTTTCTTGTAACGCGCGCTCTATCTGGCTGTAACGTTCATTAAGCGTCTTAAGACGGGGTTCCCTTTTATCAACAAGGTTAATGACGTCATATTCGTTATTGCTGGCAATAGGCTCAGAGATTGTGCCCACCTTCATAGCTTTAATAACGTGCAGATATTTTTCTGCTAAATTAGGCTCATCGATCCAGGCGGCCTCATCCCAGTCCAGGACATAGTCAGACACTCGTTGATCTTCTTGGAATTTATTTGTTGGGATCGTTGCCACTTTTATATAATATTCGGCTATTGTGTACTCAGGGGTTGCATCATACACCTCCTGGATTTGGTCATAAGGTATAACACTATTTTGACTGCTTTCAACCTGTTTAACCCTATCAGTAGCAAGCATGCGCCCAATTTGGGTTTTGTAGGTGGGCAAATCAAATCCTGCGCGCTTTAACTCTTGCTCAAATTCTTTGTCAGAAAGGTCGGTGAGATTGTTTTGAATTTTAAAGGCCACAAGGTTGCGATTGATATCCTCTTCGGTTGGCCGCAAGTGCATGGTGGTTGCGCGTTGGAACAACAGTACATTGGTGATGGCCTCTTTATCGGTAAAGGGCTGTCCATTTTTTTCAATGCGCGGCTCTTCTAAAAAGCTTTGTAAGATGTTTTCTCCGTTAACACGGGCCACTATTTTATTGATTGTATAGCGCTCGCCTATGGCTGCCGGCTTGGCAGGTTCTTCAGTGTCTGTTGGTATCTCAAGGTTCTGGGTGGTGTCAGTGTTCAGCAATGGTTGAGGTATTTCTGGTGGCTGTGGCGGCGTAAAATGCTGCGTCAGCGGTGTGGTTACACCAAGATGCTCTTTCTTTTTACCGGAGGAGGCCTGCTCGGTCAAAGCACTTGTGCCGCCTGAGTTGTACGTAGGCGCAGAGTGAAGGCTAGCCTGCTCGTTAGTTGCCCCCTTGGTGTTGCTATCATCAATTGGCATGTCATCAAGTGTAAGCGTTGGATTACTTTGTACAAAGTTGCTCATTGAGTCAGCGGCATGCCCTGACCATGTGCATAGGGATAGGAGTATAAAAAGATAGTAAAACATTGTTCTCTCCCTGGGAATTAAACCTCTTCTGAGGCTTGGAATTGGCAAAGCCGGCGCTCGTCCTGAGCCTGTCGAAGGATGCGTGCGCCGTACGCTCATATGGTTCGACAAGCTCACCACGAGCGTCTTTTTTAACATCAATATAGCTTCAGAAGAGATCTATTAAAAAAGGGCGAGAGCTTGTAAGCCCTCGCCCTTTTGGTCTCAAAAGTCTTTACGTTCTTTACGCAGCAGCAGCGGCATCAACGGTGGCTGGCATAACAGCGCCATTGTTTGCTTCTGCTTCTGGTGCAGCAGCCTCTTTGAAGAGTTTGTAGTCTTCATTAACAACAAGCGTGTGCTCATTCTTAATGCCTTGTACGCTCTTGTCCAGCGCTTCGCGGAACAGGTTGTTCTTGAGCATAGCTTCGATATGAGGCTTAACTTCGGCTAGGTCAAAGATTTCTGTACCTTTCTTGTCCCATGCTCTGACGACCCAGTACTCTTTACCAACTTTAACCTTTTCAACGCCGGCTTTGGTCATGCCCAGTGCAGCATCCTTGATTGGTGCTGGCACCATTTCAAATTGCATACCCTTGGCCTCTTTGCTGATGCGTCCAAAGTCTTTAACCTTGGCGTGCTTAAATTCTTTAGCGATGTCCTCAAAGTGATCGGCATGGCCGCGTACTTTATTATAGAACGCGTCAGCTTCTTCTTCTTTATCAAATTTTACGCCCATGGCTAGGACGCCGCCAGCTACTTTAACAAAGCGTTCTTTGTTTTCGTCGTAGTGCTTTTGTACATCAGCATCGCTAATTTTGATATCATCATAAATATGCTTTTCAAAAATTTGAACCATCAAGGAACGCTTGATCAGTTTTTCGGTCTCATTGTATGCCTTGATGAATTCTGGATCTTTTTCGATGTTATGTTGAATTGAATACTTTTCAATGAGTGCTTGTGTTGACAATTGGTCCATAAACTTACGGAGTAATTCTTTTGGCAAGGTGTCAATGGTAGCGCCCTTGAAGTAAGGGTTTGCTTGGATCATCTGATTAAGATTATTTAAAAAGTCAGATTCTTTGATTACTGGTTGTCCATCAATGGAACACAGAACAACGTCGTTCTCACTTGCTGCAGCCTTTGTTTCATCGCTAGTGCCCTGTTTCTTAAACCAAGAGCAACCGCTTGCAAACACAAGGGTAAGGGCCATTAAAGAACCTTTAGCGACCATAGTTGATTGTTGTTTCATGTTTTCTATCCTCACGTAACACTGTTAAACGTATACCATACTTTCTACAAATTCGTAGGATTAAGGCTATCATAGCTTTTGAAATTTGCAAGATTCTTTAAGACGCTACTCCTTGAGCATGCGCAAATAGTCCTTTTCTCCTTCATACACCACATGCGAAAGCAAATTGATAAAGGGCGTGTTGTCGCCATGGTTGCTGTGCTGCAAGCTGACAAGATAGTCCCTACGCAGCACCGGCGGAATGATTGCAATAGTAAAGCCATGCTGTAGCAAGATCAAATTCATCAGCAAGCGAGCAGTGCGTCCGTTGCCATCGATGAATGGATGAATGGTAACAAATTGGATATGGGCCAGCGCGGCATATTCAATGGGGTGATGTTGCTTGTCCATTGCAGGAAGTGCATCACAAAAATCCTTCATTAATCCAGGGACCTTGCCTGGATCTGGAAACACAAGATCAGTGCCGCTAAGAAAAACTTTTTTTTGCCGATAGATGCCACCGTTGGTTGGGTCAATGGTGTAATAAAAAAGTTTATGAAGATTGAGAATATCGCTTTCTGTGACCGTATCTTTGCCGGCAATCTGCAGCATGAAGGTATAAGCGTTACTATGACCAATGGCTTCCAGGTGATCACGTAATGATTTGCCACCAATGGTCAGCCCATCTTCCAAAACAATTTTAGTTTCAGTTTCAGTGAGCGTATTGCCTTCTAAGGCGTTGCTTGTATAGGTAAGGCCGATGCGATAATACTCCTGCAGTTGCTTGAGAGCATTGGCCGGCAGAGGCCTGTATGCATCAATTTCTTTTTTCAATTTGTCGGCATCGGCTATACGGCTTGTAGATAAAATATTCATAATGAGCTTCCTTGACGGCCTAAAAAGGCGCTAGTGTGGACCCTGAAACAAGTTCAGGGTGACAAAAAATGACGCTTTACTTGTCATCCTGAACTTGTTTCAGGATCTCAATATTAAGTACCACATTGATCTAGCCTATTTTGCTTATAACTAAACATTCGCTATACTAGTTCCCAGTGTAACATTTTTCATCAATCTTAATAATGGTAAGGATATGCCATGCAAGATAGTAACAAAATATCGTTTGGATCCGCCGTACTGATGAGTATCAATATTATTGTCGGGGCTGGAATATTTATTGCAACACAAGTTATGACATCGGTTGCGGGCAGCACAAGCTTTTTGGGCTGGCTTCTTGTTGGCATGCTGCTATTCCCTATTATTTGGAGCGTTGCACAAGCATCACGCATATTTCCAGGTGAGGGCGGCTTTTATAATTACTGTGCCACTGGGATTAATCCGACTGCCGGCTTTGCAGCACAATGGGTTTACCTCCTTGCTTATATGGGAACTGCGGCTACCATTACAACCTACCTGCGTGACGGCTGTATAACGCGTTGTGGTTTAACGGCGATAGCTGACCATCCATATTTATTTAACGCTGTTGTGATAACCTTTTTTTCTTTGCTTAACTTGTTGCCAATAAGCCTTATTAGTCGCGTACAAGGTGTTGCGACATTTCTAAAATTGATTCCACTTTTCTTTGTTATCCTTGTTTTTGGATTTTATTGGGATCCAACGATTACCTATTCAACCGGTAGCATTTCAACACTAGCACTGACAATTCCCGGAGCAATCTTTTCATTTTGGGGATTTGAAGCCTGCTGCAGCTTTGGTCACTTGCTTAAGGATGGCCCACAGCAAGTAGGTAAGATTATTTTGACCGCCTTCTTTAGTACGGTTGCGTTGTATACCGTGTTTCACTTTGGTCTTATTCAGATTATGGGCGTTGATGCGCTTGCAACACAGGGGACGCTATCCTTTCCTGCATTTATGGGACTGTCATCAACAATGACCGCATTTCTTTCTAGTGCTATCGTTGGGTCAATTTTACTCAGTTACTCAAACAGCATCTTTGGTGTCTCGCTTGCTAATATTACTAATCTAACTACGATCGCGCGTAAAAAATTAGTTGTTGGTCTTGATGCACTGACGGCTACCAATAGTAACGGGCAACCAACTATTGCTGTATTGGTGCACGGCATTCTCATATGGTTATTGTTGGTATGCATATCAAGCGGTCAAGTCCTTATGGCGCTTGTCGGCCTGGGTGTATGCTTTACGCTTACCTTAACACTTGTCGCGCTTCTCTTAACGTACATGAAACGTAAAAATTATGCGCAGCTTGTTGTTACACTAGTGGCCTTTGCATCATGCGCGATGCTTATTTATCAGTGCTGGTTCTCCATCAGTGACGATGGCATGGTAAGAATCATGAGCAGCCTGCCATTGCTTGGCGGCTTGATCCTTGGGTTGGTTCTGTATAAGTTGCAACAGATGAAGACACGTGCGTAATCCATGAACCTAACAAAAATCCCGGTATGGCTTGCCGTACTCATTAACGTAAATATCGTAGTCGGAAGCGCCTTTTTTATAGGCGCTTCCGATATCGCTCACTTGAGTGGCCAGCTTGCACCATTCTGCTGGCTGTTGTATGGCTGTTTGCTCATACCACTGGTAGTAGCGTTCGCCAGCCTGTCCCGACTCTATCCCACCGCGGGCGGTATGTATGTGTACAGCACCCAGCTGCTGGGCAAGATGTGGGGATTTCTAAGTGGCTGGGGCTACTATATTGGTACCGCTGTTGGCAATGCGATTGTTATTCATGCTATTGGCACAATGTTGCACACGGTGCCTGCGACCAGTGAGGCGTTAACGGCATGGGGGCTGCATCCCGTTGTTATCGATATGATAGGCATTACTATTTTTAGCTGCCTTAATCTTTTGAATATTGAATTTTTTGAACGCTTGCAGATTGGTTTTTCGGTATTAAAATGCATCCCATTTCTTTTGGTGATAGTGTCGGTACCGTTTTTGTTTAAGGTAAGTAATATTACCCAAGCCCCGATTATCTGGGGTGGCCTTTTTAATACTATGCCCTTTGTGCTCTTTGCTTACATTGGCGTTGAGGCCTGTTGCGCAATTGCTGACAAAATAGAGAACGGAAAGCAAAACGCCTACAAGGCGATTATACTTTCCTGTATTTCGATCATTGCGCTTTATACTATTTTTCAGGGGCTCATCTTGGCCATTCAACCGCAAAATCAGCATAATGTTTTTCTTGGCATCATCCCTTTGCTGACCGATAATCAAACCATTGTTCATGTTGGCAACAGTCTCATTCAGGGTGCAATCATTGTGTCATGCTTTGGCGGATTTTACGGCATGTTCTATTTTAATAATTGGAACTTGTATGCTATGGCCAACGAGCGAAGCATCGTCGGATCATCAATGCTAGCAAAGATGAATAAGCATCAGTCACCATGGATTTGTGTGATAACGCAGGCATTAATTATTGTCCTGTTTTTATTATTCAGCCCCAATGTTGAGTACCTGGTTGTTATCAGCAACTTTGGCATCCTGGTTGCCTACTCGTTAAGTGCGTTGGCATTTATCAAGATTAGAAAATCCTTCAGTAGTCTTTTGGCGCTGGTCAGTTGTGGCGGCCTCTTGTACATATCATGTGCTCATGCAGCAGCGTTCGGCATTGCGCTATTCCTGCCATTTTTAGGGGTTATGTTGCTTGGCGTTCTTGCTCATATGCTGCAGCAGCGCAAAACGTAAGGCTATTTCTTGACCAGAACATATCCACTTACTTTCACCATTATTTCACTAATTTTCTTTTTACGGTATCCAGTATTTCTTCAGCTATTGCAATAGCCTTCTCAATAGTCTCTTTATCAACATAAAACGAGTCATTAGGATATCGTGAATTATCAGCATAACGATTTAAATGTATAGACTCCTCTATGAAGAGCATAAATTTTGAATCAGCTTCGGCACAACGTACTAATAGGAATCTCAAATCATGTGTCTTTGGAATAGGTTTTTGGGTAAAAACAATAAACGCCTTGAATACTTTCTCTACACACTGATGTGTATGGAAAACAGAACAATCAAATGTGTCATCATCATCAGACAATTTTTTAGAGGCCTTTAAATCATTTGATGCCTTTTTGATCCAATCTTTAAAGCCCGGCATAAATTTTTTTACCTCTGGTCTTTATCTCATAAGCTCTTGATGTTACATCTTGGGAGAATGTATCGAACTCTTGTTTTGTAAACACCGTCACATTTGTAGGTGCCTCTAAGCTTAAAAGTGCTTTAAATGCAAGATCCCCTCGTTTGTACACCTTTTCATCAGATGACTCAATTATAACCAGAATATTGAGATCATCATCTTCATCAGGGGTGCCCCATGCATATTTACCGTAAATATAAATTTCAAGCGGTTTATATGCTTGAACAAGGCGTTGCATTGCCTCTTGAATTATTTCTTTAGAAATCATTTGCATCCTTTATTCTTTTTTAAGCGAATTAAAACATAAAAAAACGTAACACGGATGGACTAGGATGTCAAAGAGCATCCGTGTTAACATCCGTGTATTAATACGTAATGTGCTATTCATGTTCAGTCCTTCTTTTGCTGCCATAAGATGATTGATTAATATTTAGTCTGGCCTTAAGCTATGGCGTCTATATAAGTATTTTTTATCAAGAGGGCTTCATGAAATTTTTTATTGTAGCGGTGTTTCTTTTTGCAACGCCATGTACGATGTTGCGTGGCATGCACGATGATACTACGCTGAATATTGATACCGACCATTGTGTAAGAAAAATATCGCAATGGGATGAACAATTGCCTGATGTTATCGGAGAAGAAATTATGCGCTATCTGGTAACCTTAGAAGCCGACTGCCGCCCACAGATGGAGCAAAATATATTCCAAGCAGCATGTGTTATTGCTCGCGTTGCGCGCATTAATAAAAAATTTATTAACGCCTCGGCATTCATCATAAAATCCCGACAGTTAATGCGCGTATGGAATAGTTTTAAAAATTCATACTTTAAAAATCGTCCGATTACCTGTAGCGCAGCAGACTTTGTGCAATTATTCAAGGCGCCGCTTTTACGAAAGTACATTGATGTTAACGGAGAACGTCACTATGGCATCACTGCGCTACATTTTGCTGCACTGATTAATGATATTACATTTTTCAGACAGGTACATGGCGAGTGTATTAGACTTGAGTGTGAGCGATTACGTGCCGAAGGCAAAGAATGTGATGAGAACCATGTTGCTGTACAGGTGTTGCTTCAAGAAGATCGCTTCCTCAATATGCCTACCCATTATGTTTCCGATTATTATATACCTATTACAAATGAAGTAGGAATATTTTTTAAGAGCGATGTCCTTCCTTATATTAAAAACATCCACGATGAGCGACCATGGAAATATAAGGGTTTATATGAAAAGTATAAAAATTTATTACAATTGGCTCTGTGCCAAGACACCCAAGATGAGTTGCGTGCCATTCTTGCAAAATTAAAGGAACAGGGAATGCTTGCACCGCTACTGACATTAAAAGATGATGATGGCGTAAACTTTGTGCATTCATTATTACGAAATGATTCTTACTGTTATATGGAGCCAATACTGCTTAACATATTGCTTGAAGAGGCAGATGCTTTGGGTGTACTTGCCCAGATTTTTAAGAGTAAAGACAAGAATGGTGATACACTGCTACTTAGATTGGGCTGCCGTGATTACTCGCGCTATCACCAAGAAGAGCTGTTCATTGTGCTATTTAAACAGGCGCTGAAAATTGGCCTCCTTCCTTGGTTGTTACTCGAGCATGGCGGGGAAGGCATAAACCCATTGCATGAGCAGGTATCAGGCAATAATAGTAATTATGAATCGATCAGACGCTTTTTTTGGATTATTGGATTTTCATATGATGCGACTGATATTATAACAGTAAAAAAAATGCAGCAAGACCTTCTTATGAGTAGAGATCGTAAAGGTTTGCCGATTCTGCACTATGCCGCATCGCTTTCCACCGTTCATATTTTTAAATTTTTACTTGAGAAGGCAAAGGCGTTAGGGGTGTTGGACGATATAAAAAGCCTTAAAGATCACAAGAACAGAACGTTGTTGGAGTATGTAAGGATTGAAGATGCAAAAAATAAGAGCTATGGACATGATCGGTCAGGCAGAATCCTCCAGAACATTTTAGAGATATTGTGACGATGGGGAGCCGGCAGGTTAATAAAACCCTACAAGCGCCCTGACTGCATTGGCGCCTGGTGGAGTGTTGTTAACTGGCAGCACGTTGATAAACTGTATCACGATGGCTTGAAAGCATTGGCTTCGTAATTGATTGTTAAAAATGCTGAAGGGGAGCTCGGACTCCCCTTGTTTTATGCACATCAATCTTGATAAGCAGCCACCCCATTTATGTCATAAATTTGCGCAGCAGATAGCTGTCCGAAGATAACCTTCATACGAAGCAGGTCCCTATACGACGAATAGTAGCAGGCAGAATCTATATTGTATTCTTTCATAATCGTGAAAAGCAAATCTACAATAGACAATACTCGCTCTTCATCTGAATCTTCCATAAGAAGACCTAAAATATCAGAACCATTAGGCCCAACTAACTCGCCATCCCGTATCGTAAAGCCTTGGACATCATGTAAATAATTATAGACCTTATGCGATGCCTGACGCACTTCAGGATCGGTATATTGGTCAACTATGCCAGCAACATCCCGTATCATGTACAGATCAAATATTCCCTTTGACCCAACCCGTGCATTAACTGCATCTAAAATAGACCGGTCAAGCCTACGCTGCTCGACCTTAATTCGCCCCTGGTCACGATTATTATCTTGCTGCCGGATCTCTTGCTCTTCTTGAGCCGCGGGAGCAGGGCTTGTTGGCAATTTGCCAAAACACCCGCCTGCTTTGGCCTGAAAGGCCAACAGGCTAACTATCAGTAGTACAAAAATAGATCGATTAAGGCATTGCGTCAGTGTATTCACAAGAAAATCCTTCGCATTTTTGTAAAAAATTATACTGAAAAAATCGTGCTTTTTACCGACATTATTCTAACCATATTTTTTTATTTGTCGCTATAAAAAACTTTTTCTTGCTTTTACCTGCGACTATTTCTTATATTTAATTCATAATAGAAAATATGACAAAGCGAATAACCATAATAATACTAATAGTTTAAGGGAGGAATCCTTATGAAGTTTTGTAATAAATCGAGTCTCTGCGTTACCCTAATAGCCCTTGCTATGGGCTTTTGCACCGGCCTTAATGGCCGCGGCGGTGGCGGTGGTCACGGCGGTGGCGGTGGTCATGGTGGTGGCGGCCATGGCGGCGGACACATGGGTGGCGGCCATAGCGGTGGTCGTAGCAGTGGCGGCCATAGCGGTGGCCATGCTGGCACATCTCACGCTAGTGGCAGTCATGGCGGAGCTCGCGGCGGTCACAGTAGCAGTCATGCTGGCAGTCATGGCGGTAGTCATGGAGGCGGACACGGTCATGGTGGCGGCAGTCACGGTGGTCATGGCAAAGGCCATGGCGGTGGCGGACACGGTGGTCATGGCGGCCATGGGGGTCATGGAGGACACGGTGGACGTGGTGGTCATGGAGGTCGCGGCGGACATGGCGGTTATGGCCGTGGCGGCTGGGGATATGGCGCTTGGGGATATGGCTGGTTCTATTCAGGCCTATTCTTTGGCGGATGCTTCTTTTACCCATGGGGTGGATGGTGGTTCCCAGGTTATGCTGCGCTATGGTATCCATGGCTTGGTGTAAGTGTTGCCTATGCTCTATCAGCAAGCAATACACCATGCTTTAAGGTGATCATTAACGATAATAAATCATGTTTCTACGCTGTTTACAGACAATCAGGTAGTGACTACGTGCTTGTAGATAGTCCTACAGAAATCAGTAATGATGGCGAAATCAGCGCTGATGGCCTGACGAGAAATCAAATTATTTTGATTAGCTCTAGCTATGATGATCTTGACCAAGATCTGAGCAAGGACGACATCAGACGCCTCAAGGATAACAAGGTGATTTCTGAGCAAATCAACGTTGGCAAATATCTGAGTGGCGATATTAAACCAATTGACCGAGACAAAATAAGCAAGTTCAAACAAGAACTGCGCGATAAACAAAAAGACTTGGAGGCGAAACAACAAGAAGATCACGCAGACCAAGACTAATCATGATCTTAATAACAGTGCCTCTCCACCCTAAGGTGTGGAGTCAAGGCTTAAGGTGGGGCTCAGCGCCCCACCCTTTTTTTATACAAATAATCCATAAACGGGATGTCTGTGCGGTCTTATTACCACATGACCATGTTTGTTATAAACAAATCGATTGAAATTGCCAATGTTAGCATGTGCAAGCAGGTCAGGCATATAGAGCAACCAGCGCCCCATCAATGCATCATGCAGCTGGCTGTGCCCACACGATGATGCGCCTTTGCCATGATCATAAAACACTTCAACATTTGCGATATGTTCACTTAATGGATAATGACGGGCAAAAGAGCCTAGCACGGTCTGTACAAGGTCGCCCGAAGAATATAGATTGATAACCTTATCGACGATATCAAGGTGGGGAAAGTACTGACTGACAGAAACGGGCGTACCCAGCAAATAGATCCTATCAATCAAGCACCGCTTCGGCGGTAATATCTTTTCAACATTGCCCCGATCGATGCTACCATCAGAATTCGTTTTAGTGGTAGGCACAAGATCCTGAGCCTGGATATGCGGCCACGTGTTATCACGCCCAGGTGACGATGTACGCTGCGCATGTAAATAATGCGTTGCTTTATGAATTACGTTACCACCATGACTATGGCCAATCATAAAGATCCGCTCAGCTACCGGATAGCTCATAGCAAGCTTTGCTAAAACTGCACCAGCACTGGTGATTTCTTTATCTTGAGGAACTCCCGACCAACCAAATGGCACCACCGCATGCCCTAAAGTCTTTGCCTCTTTTTCAACCGCATCAAAAAAATCACCGCCAGGCTTCCACCACGCTTTGGTCGTGGAAAATGAGCCATGAACAATAATAACGACAGCGTGCACGGGAGAAAAAATCAGCAGCGCACTTAAAAGCAATAATCTCATTGTAGCCATGCCAGCACCCTTCCTTGGATCTATTCTTGGACGGGAGCCTGGATATTCTTGCCTATGCTCTTGCTAAATTCATCCAGAATGCCGTTAATAAAACGGTAGGCATCTTTTTCTGCGAACATTTTAGCAAGCTCAACAGCCTCATTGATCACAATAGAAGTCACAGAACCAGGTTCTTGCAATTCCCAGAGGCCCAACTGCAAAATGAGGCGCGTGCAACAACCAAGGCGTTCAAGGCGCCAATTGCGTAAATAAGGGACTAATTGATCGTCAAGGCCTTGTCGTTTTTCAACAACCTCGGTCACCATCTTAATAATTGGCGATGTGCGAGGCAAAGAGAACTCATATTCGCGTTCAAAAAGCTGTAGCATATCCTCAAGCGAGATTGAATAATCGCTGCGATCGAGCGCATACAGCAGATAAAAGGCAAGCTGGCGCTCTTCGCGGCGCGAAGCAAGCTTAAACTGTAGTGGTGTATCGGCATCTTCTTCTTGTAGCTGGAGACTCTTCAATTGTTCTACATCAAGTTCTTGGTCAATTGGCAATAAGTTCAGATCGTGAAGGGAAAGCTTTTTATCATCATTCATAGGAACACCACGCAGATTTCAAAAAAAATACGCCTCTTTTGCAAGAGGCATTATTACCATTACGTTACGCTAATCAGCTCTTTCTATATATTTATCTTCACGGGTATCAATTTTAATTTTATGACCCTCGTTGATAAAAAGAGGAACTTGAACAACAAGACCGGTTTCTAAAGTAGCCGGCTTACTGCCACCCTGTGCCGTATCACCCTTAACACCAGGCACCGTCTCTTTGACTTCTAAAATCATGAATGTAGGTGGCTCAACGAGGATAGGCTTGTCTTCAAAATTGACAATCCTATATACAATGCCGTCCTTAAGATAATTTTTTACCAGTTCTATCTGATCTTTGTTGAATGAAAGTTGTTCATAACTTTCTTGATCCATAAAATGGTAGTGCTCATCGGCATAAAGAAACTGCATGTCTTTATATTCAAGATCAGGTGAAGGAAATTTTTCAGCAGAACGAAACGTCTCTTCAAGAACACGGCCAGTGATCAGGTTTTTCATCTTTGTTCTAAGGTAAGTACCGCCCTTACCCGGCTTAACTGATTGGTAATCAAGAATAACCCACGGCTCATTATTCCACAAAATTTTAGTGGATCCTTTTCTGAAATCAGATGTAGAAATCATACTAATTCCCTCGCTTAAAATACCATTATAAAATAAAGCACTACTAGGTGCATAATAGCTTTATCATGCACAGGCACCTACTATACCATAAAGAATTATATCTGAACACCGCCCTGAAGATTTATAGGAAAGACCGTTAATTAGGCAAAAAATGCGCGATGCATGCCGCAATAATGGACGGTATCTGCGCCTCTTGGTCCGGCGGGAAATTGGACAAAACGTAGTCTGATACTTCGTCTCTATCTGCTGGACGAGCAATACCAACTTTTATGCGCCAAAAGTCTGGCCCTATCATACCTATGATGGACTTCAGGCCGTTGTGGCCCTTATGGCTGCCGCCAAAGCTCATGACAACCTGACCAAATTTTTTCTCCAGTTCATCATGCACCACAACAATCTGATCGGCCTTAATACCTTTTTTTTGCAACCATGGCAGCACTCTGCCAGAATCGTTCATAAAGGTCATAGGTTTAATGAGCAGTAGCGGCTGGTCATGGTGAATAATGGTCGCATACAGCATCTTGTCGGCCTCTTTCCATGATGCGCCATACTGGGCTGCCAACTCGTCCAACACCCTAAAGCCAATGTTATGGCGATTTTTGTAATACTGGTTGCCTGGATTGCCTAGGCCGATCACTGCTTTGATTAAGGTGATATCAAATTTTTTTTCCATACATTTATACCATTTTCATAAATTTTAATTGACCTTACCCCGTCGCTGAAAAGCAACCACCATCCGTTTCCATTGACTAAATGGCACCGCTGGAATACCAGCAATAACTTGATCATCAGCAACATCGCGCATGACAGCACTTTTAGAAACAATTTTAACGCGATTGCCGATCGCCACATGATCTTTAATGGCAACCTGCCCACCGATCTGGCACCCAGCACCGATGGTGGTACTACCAGCAATACCAGTCTGCGCCAAGATGGCCGTATGCGCACCGATAGTAACATTGTGGGCAATATGCACACCATTATCAATCTTAACGCCATCACCAATGACGGTGGCATCAAACGAAGCGCGATCAATCATGCACCCTGCTCCTATCTCAACATTATTACCAATGGCAACGATACCAATCTGCGGAATTTTGTCCAGACCAGTTACGCCAACATGGTAGCCAAAACCATCAGAGCCAATCACAACGTTGGCATGAATAATACTGTCATCACCCACGGTGCATCGGTCAAGAAGTGCCACCCCTGGATAGAGAATAACGTTATCGCCAATGACACAATCATTACCAACAAAGGTATTGGCCATAATCGTACAATTGTTGCCAACAATGGCTCCAGGACTGATAACGGCCGACGGGTGAACTGTTGACCCCTGACCAATGACTGGCGTTGCCTTAGAACATTGTTCATCACATCGACGTGCACTTTGCACAAGCTGCTTAAGTGCTGCAAGCACATCGGGCACGATAATACATTGCTTGTTTAAAAGATGTGGCAACTGACGTTGCGTTAATAAAAAACCGGCCTGAGAGGAATTTATAGCTTCAAGAGATAATTGCTGAAAAACAGAAAGATCTCCTCGCTCAAGGATGACTGCAAGATCATGGGCCTGTGCAGACTTTAGTGACGCAATGCGCTGTATTCGCATCGTATTACCATCACTATCATCGGCGCAACTGCCTACAATTGCTCGGACATCCTTGAGGAGGAGATCAATATACATAATTAGGGATGGATACCTAAATCAACTTACGCAGCAATTGGCGTTTTGTTGGTCTCGGCAACCGTCGCTACTGCTGACTTAGCATTAGTATTAGCAGCAACTTTGACAGCTGGGCTAACGTAAGAAGCATTTACTTTTGCCAATGCCTCTTCTGTTTTATCAAGTGACTTGGCAACGTAATAAACGCCTGGAGTATTCTTATCTAGAATAGCACTCCAACCGTCCTTTTGTAGCTCTTCGCTGATCATGCCTACTTGGCGCTGACGGAGCATTACTTGTTTCTTTTCAATAAGGCCACGTAGTTGCTCTTGTCTTTCAGCAAAATCACGTTCACTCTTTTTATTCTTTTGTGCAAGCTCTTCTGTTTTTTCACGTAATGCTTCTGCGCTTAATTTTTTTGCTTGCTTGTTCAGAGATTCTTGGGCTTCAACCATTGACTGTTGTGCCTGTTTGAATTCACTTTGAAATGTCTCAACATCCTTCTGGATGCCTTTGATCAGATCTTTGCCTTCATTAGATGCTTGCAATACATAAATACTATCAAAGAACGCAGTTCCTTTTGTTGGTGCTGCTTGTTCTTTGGCTGCTAATTTTGTTGTTTTTGACTGAACAGCCGTTGCCACATCTGTAGCACTTACGCTATTCATTGCAAACAACACCGTTGCTGCTGAGAATATTTTTTTCATATGACGTCTCCTGAAAAAAGAATGTGAAACTTATTACTGAAAAATATCCTATCCCTTTTCCCAGCAGACGTCAATATGCGTTTGCATGAATTTTTTTAAAATAGTTCGTCAATCAATTTTGTTACATCTTTTGCTGGCATCTTTGGCGCAATTTCATTATAAAAAATTTCATCATATTCGCGTGTTTTAATCACGACTGGCATCGGCACCGCATGGCCCAAAACCAAGGCCTGCTTTTTAGAATCAAGCGTTGCAAGAATAGTGCGCAGAGCAGACGGATTGCTAACACCGGTCAACACCGCCTGAATATCTTTTTCATCATTCAATTGCGCTACAATTTTAGTACCAATCTGAGAAATAATTTCTTCGTCAATGCCGGACGGTCGTTGATCAACAACTAAAAGTGAGACATAATATTTACGCATTTCTCTGGCAATGATACCAAAAATTGTCTGCTTGGCTGCAGTTGGATTTAAAAATTTATGTGCCTCTTCAATTGTAATCATCAAATGACGTGGCTGATCAGATCTATTTTGTGATGCCAAAAACACTTCAGTCTTGGCCACATAAGCTTCGTGAATGCGGCGCGACATAATGTTGGCCACCAGCAAGTAGCAAAGCATTGAGGTCTGGTTACCAAATTCTAAAATTACGTGAATACCGCGATCCAAATATTCAATCATACGGTCAATGACCGAAGTTGCGCCAACATTTTTTTGCAAGAAAGGAAATTTCTCAAGTCGCTTCAACTTACGATACAAAGCACCAACTGATTCAGCATGAGCGCCAACGCTCTCAGCAAACTCCTTGATCGTCCCCTCTTGCTGCAACAGCTCGCTCAGCCAATTCTGTTTGTACTTGCTGGCAATCAGGTACGCAGCCTCTAGTGCTGTTGGGTGCAAATTAAGCTCATCCTGCAAAGGCATGACATCATCAACACGAATATCCTGAAAGCTTAAGATCACTTCAAAGTCTGGGCTGCATCCACGACGACGCGTTGAATCCGGATCAAGCGAAAAGATGACCACCTTGCTGGGAAAGAGTGTCTTCAAGCCTTTAACAAAAGCAGCACCGTTGCCCTCCTGCCGCGCCTGAAAGCCATATTCACTATGCATATCAAAGATCAGGTTAACTGCCTTTTGGCTTTTGATTAGTCCAGCAAGAATCAACCTGGTGATAAATGTTTTGCCCGTTCCGGTTTTACCAAAAATACCATTGCTACGTTCTATAAAACTATCCAAATTTATACACACTGGCGTGGTCATATCCAGCGGCACACCAACATTAAAATATTTAATATCCTGTGCTTCATCGCCAAAAATTTCAGCAACGTCCTGTGCCGTCGCTTCAAAGACAGCTGCAAAATGGGCTGGTATCGTCTTAACCGGCATACGGTGCTTATGCTTATCAAGCATGAGCATGGGCTTGAGTGTGATCTTAGCGTACGTGTCACGTTTTTTTATCACGTCAGTGAGCAGCTGTTCCTGCTGGGTAGGCGGAAATAGCAAAATATCCGGATGAGTTACCTGCAGCTCAAGATCGGTGATAAGCGAGAAAAATTTATAGGCCTCGCCTTCGATACAGACAAATTTGCCGGTCTTAATACCTTCAAGCGAACTGGCAGCGTCAAGGCGCATTACCAGGCCCTCGACCAGGGAGCCGGAGAGAATGTGGCCAAGTTTTTTACGGTTCATATGTGTTCTTTTTTTCAATGGTAAGGGTAAATTATAATGTGTTAGTGCATCGTAGTATTGCATTCAAGCCTGAAGAAATCAATAGTGACCAGCACGGAAACAATCTTGCCTAACACACCAAGCAAAAAGCACTAAAAAACATTTAAAGCCGCATGAAAATAGGCGATAGCCGTCGTCAATGGCTGAGATCGCTTGCCTACCCTCCGCCTGCTCAGCCGTGGTTCGTCCTTCGAGACGGCTCTTACGAGCCTCCTCAGGATGAGCGGGATAATTTTAAATATCCCGAGGACCCCGAGCAAGCCCTGCTTGTCGAGGGGTATGAGCGGAACAAGGCGCTCACCCTGAGCTTTGTCGAAGGGTATGCGAAGGCGGGACAGGCATGCGGGCATGTGAAAAAGCTCCAAAATTGGGTATGCTTGCCTTGTTGAATGCTTTAAAAAAACTAATCTTTGACTTTGCCATCAGCCTTACGATAGAATATTTCTAATAGAATATATAAATGCCCACGGGATGTGGTGTGTAGCCCTTAAACAATTTTTAGGAGGTTTTTATGAAAACTCAAACATTATTACGCGGTGCTATCGCTGTTGCTCTCGTTATTAGCGTTAGTCAGCCCCATGCCTATGGCGCCAAGCGCCCGGGCGATGACCTAGACGATAACCCAGCTAAACGCCACCAATCTGGCAATGTAAACAGCAACATGAACAATAATGACAATAATACCGGTCAATTCGGCCCATCAAGTAGTTCCTCATCCAGTTCTAGTAGCTCATCATCGAGTTCATCCTCATCTGGCCCTTCATTGGCGGGAATGAGTAGCCGTATTAGGCTGTACAATCAGGTGATTTTGAACATTATTAACCAATTGGTCCTGCATCCTGAAATTGAGCGGCACCAGTACGAGGATGTGATGAGTCCACACATGATAAAAGATATTGCTGGAGTAGTGAATGAATACTCCTCACCATCATTGGCTGATGAAGCACAAATTGTGTATGATTTTTTACGTGATGTAAAACATATGGTAAAAGTTGCTTCTTCAACAGCTCAACACCCCGATGGTGCATGGGAATATCAACATTTTTTTGTTGTGGATCAAGATGGTGCATTGAGTCTTTCTCAATACTGCGACGATGCCGAGGGCACTATTTTTGATTTGATCCTGCATGATGCAGATGCAAAGGCCTTACCGGTGTTTATCAATGTTATGCAAGCATCTATCACACCAGAATTACTGAAAAGTATTATCAATGCGAAAGGCAATGAGTCCGTACTACTCCCTTTTATATATGGCGCAATAAGTGCCGACGGTTGTTTAAGCGAGATTAAGCTGCTTATAAGCACGGGGGCCGACGTTAACATGGCAGATAGTGGTGGTACAACCCCATTAATAGCTGCATCAGATACGGGCCAGTATGAAACGGTTAAGGCGCTTATAGATGCAGGTGCCAATCTTGAGGCTAAAGGGGAGTATGGTTATCGTACAGATGATGGTTCGTACGAAGCCGAGGGAACAGCAATTGAGGCAGCCGCAATGAATCACGAGTATGATATTGTTATAATGCTATACATGGCAGGTGCAAACAGGGGGAGGCTTGATAAGGTTGCTGGGCTGCTAGCCAAATACAGTGCCAAGAACAGCTCGTCGTCCCTACTAGGCCAAGACTTCGAAGGGCAGGCTAGCCTTCGCCAACAGGCTACGGCTGAGCAGGCAAGTTCGTCTTCTTCTTCAACGCAACGTCCATCATCTGGTGACTATCGGTAGTTTGCGTTAATGAGCCTTGCATTGTGCGGGCAGTATAGTATTATTTATTTTTTAAATCCACGCGTGAAGCTGAGTACAGAACAATTGGAAAACCATATGGGCTAAGCGTATTCCATATATTATGCATCGTAAGGATGCTCTGTAGTCGGCGGATCAAATAATATTCGCTTTATGCCGGTTGAAGAGATGCACACCATTTGCGCACATGTTCCAGACTACATCCCACGTAATAAACCAGCTCGTGTTGTTGTGTACGCCAATACCTTTGGCATTCCCTGTGGCGGTACTCATGTAGCAAAGATAGAGGACGTAGGGCCTATTGTTATCACCAAGATCAAGAAAGATGGTGACACGATTAAGGTTAGCTATGCATTGGAACGTTGCTAACGCGTTGCACTTCAATATAGTCTAAGCCTCTTGCCCCTACTATTCTGATTTCTCGCCAAGCATGTCTGCTAAAATTTTAAACTTTTGTGCTTGCTCGGTGGCTACATCGCTTGCTGTTCGGCCGCTGAGATTTTTAATAGTTATATCGGCGCCGGCATCTATGAGAGCCTTTAGGCATTGCGGATTACCGCCAAGCTTGGCGATGTAATGAAGTACTGTGTTACCTTTTTCATCCCGCATATTTATATTGAAGCCAGGCATGCTTATAAATTTTTGAAGCATTGGTAGGTTGCCTTCTATTGCAACTTTGACAAGGGTCTTAAGGTCTGGTAGCGTGGTGCCTGTGGTTGGTTGTTGTGAGCTGCTGCTAGAACTACTACTAGAACTTGGTTGTTGTGCTTGGGGCGGTGGTTGGCTACTGCTACTACTAGAACTGCTGCTAGAACTACTGGAGCTTTGTTGAGGCTGCTGTTGATACTGTTGCGTGTTATTGTTATTGTTTGTGTTATTGTTGTTAGTAAGCGGCGTTAGGACCTCGATAGCAACTTTCATTGCTCTACGTGTCGAATGCGCTTTTGCAAACCCCAAGACGGTGAAGCCATTTTCTCTGTAATTAAGATTTTCCCCGCGGTCAATCAGTGCTTTGAGCACTTGGGGAAAAAGTACAGAATTGGCTCGGTTAGCAAACCTAAACGCACCCTTAACAAGGCGATATAGTATTGTCATGTTAGGGTTAGCCGGAAGAGTAGCTCCCTTCCTAATAAGTTCTTGCACAATTGCTAGATGCGCCTGTTCTGCTGCTCTCATTAATGCTGTCTTGCCGTTAGTATCCTGTAGGTTTAGATCAGCCTTTGCCTTAATAAGTTCTTGAACAACATCCAAGTAACCTTTCTGTGCAGCCATCATTAATGCAGTTTCTCCATAATTATTCTGTTGATCTACCTTAGCACCATTGTTAATAAGTGCTTGCACAATATCAAAATTACCATTCCGCGCAGCCCACATTAATGCTGTGTTTCCTCTATGATCCTGATGATCTATCTTAGCACCTGCCTTAGTCAATGCTTCTATAATAGGTCCACAATTGCGCTTGAGATCCATCATGGTCAACAGGCTACCATCTGCAAACCATATTAATGCTGTGTTTCCAAAATTGTCCCATAGGTTTACATTAGCCTTTGCCTTAATAAGTTCTTGAACAACATCCAAGTAACCTTTCTGTGCAGCTTTCATTAATGCAGTTCTTCCAACATAATCCTGTTGATCTATCCTGGCACCATTGTTAATAAGTACTAGCAGAATGTTCAGGCGACCATTCTCCGCAGCTCCCATTAATGCTGTAGATCGGTCTAACTGAGTGTAAGATACTCCATTTACATCAACGTCTGCCTTTATTTGTTCGAGGACCTCGTTCAAATGGCCATACATAGCAGCCATTACAAAATCTTCAACATTTGGTCGCTGCCGTTGTTGGTGCTGTTGGTGGTGGTGTTGTGAGCCACTATTGCTGCTACTAGAACTACTACTGCTAGAACTACTACTAGAACTTGATGGCTGCTGTGGATGGGTAAAGTGACCGTGGGCATGAGGTGGCACGTGCGGATGATGTGCTTGATGTCTTTTGTTGGCATACTGGCCGTTCTGATCGTACTGATGTCGCGTCGCTTGATTGCTCAAAACCTCATGTGCCTGTCCAATGGCCTTAAATTGTTCTGCGGCCGCCGCTTGTTCTGCTAGGTTTTTATTGATATTTCTATCAGGGTGGTATTGCAAGGCAAGCGCGCGGTAAGCCTTGTTAATCTCATCTTCAGATGCGGTTGGCTGTACGCCAAGCGTTTGGTATAAATCTTTATCGTAGGGGATAGTTATTTGGGCAGGGTTAGCCTCTCCCCAATTTCGTTTCATGCTGTGCAGCACAGCGGTGTAGCCCACTGATGCAATGCATAGCGCGGCGATGAGTAATTTTTTTGTCATGATTCAATCCTCAAAACGGGTACATATTTTAAATTAGCGACTGCTCAATTATCAAGCCAATATTAAGCTAACAAAGATTGGCAAGCAATGTCAAATTGAATACTAATAATGGATGCGATACATGCGTGAGCAGGGCCCTGGAGGCGTTGGCTGTGCAAACACAGGATTTGGTTTATCTTCGGTGGCATGGTCGCCAAGCTATCCCAATAAATCTGAATCAATCGTGTATAGGTTTGTGAGTATGCCTACATCACGTTTCGTTGGCTGGTAAGCCTTATTAAGCTATTTATCCTAATTGGGCAACAGCTGCTGCCCAATTAGGATAAACTATAAAAAAATCTTGCCAAAAAAAGGTGTATCAGTAATGCTCATGGGTGGTTAAAAAATTAAGACCATAAAATCGATACTTAAACAATAAAGGTAAGTACATGAAAAAGAGTCCTGCTAACACTCAAAGTGCCAATCTAGTGCCTAAGGAATATGCTAAATTTCTTAACCACATAAAGAAAGACATTCTACAGACACAACTTAAGGCGGCGTTGTCAGTTACCAAAGAGCTTACCTTATTGTATTGGCGCATTGGAAAAGAGCTGTCAGAGAAAACTGCATCGGAAGAATGGGGTACAAAAGTCGTCGAAAAGCTAGCTAACGATTTACAAAATGCATTTCCAGGGATTGCCGGGTTTTCAAAATCTAATATTTTTAGAATGAGATCATTTTTTGTGGCATATGATAATTGTCGCACAGCTGCGCGACAATTAGAGGAATCCCCCATTACCATGATTCCATGGGGACATAACGTTGTTCTTTTAGAGAAGCTTCAAGATAATAAACAACGACTTTGGTATGCAGGGAAAATTTTAGAAAATGGTTGGAGTAGAGCCTCCCTTGTCTTATGGATTGAGTCAAATTTATATAATCGCCAAGGAAAAGCCATTACCAACTTTAAGGCTACACTGCCTGAACCTCAATCTGACCTTGCTGAACAAACACTTAAAGACCCTTACAATTTTGACTTTTTAACCATGGATGCCAAAGCACGAGAACGGGAAATTGAGCTAGGGCTTATGGCACACATACAAAAATTTTTACTTGAATTAGGACAAGGCTTTGCTTTTGTTGGCAGACAGTATCTTGTAAAAAAAGGTTGGTGCTTGCAATGCACCATCATGTATTATGCATCGTAAGGATGCTCTATGGTCGGCGGATCAAATAATATTCGCTTCCCAAGCTCAAGCTGTTCACTATACTCAGTAGGAGAATCTCCTGAAATAGTGCCATCTAAGATCTTTAACTGATGACTCACTGCCTCTTTTTCAAGGTCTTTTAACATATTGATTTCAGCATTCAGCGTCCCTACCTTACATGCAAGGTCCCGGTTATTTTCAGGGCTCCATTCAAAGTTGTTATCCTTTAAAGCACTGCCAAGAGTGGTCAAAATCTGGACATCTCCTTTAGGCACCATTTATGCTACGAGCTTAGACGAAGCAAAATTGTTTTTAGGAGATCGTATGCAACGCATCAAGCAAACTACCAGCCTCATGCCACAAGATCAAGTCTTCTGGTACCTGGACAAACAGTCGCCCAAGCGACTACACGGCACTATAAAAACTGACGTGGTGGTCGTTGGCGGCGGCATGGCCGGCCTGAGTGCCGCACAAAGTTTTCGTGACAAGGGTTGCTCGGTTGTGTTGCTGGAAAAAAATTATTGCGGGGCTGGTGCCAGCGGCAAAAGCTCTGGGTTTATAACGCCGGCGTCTGAATATAATGTCAGCGATCTTGTCAGGCTATTTGGCCAGCACGAAGCCAATCGCTTGTGGCAATTTGCTTGCTCTGGGGTGCAATCAATCAAAAAAAATATAGAGGCATTTGGTATTGATTGTGATTATCAACAGCAGGACTCACTGCTGGTTGCAAACTCATCATCGGCCTATGCAAAAATAACATCAGAGTATGATGCTCACCAAAAATTATCTTACAAAAGTCAGTTGTATGACAAAGCAGCACTTGCCAGCATTGTCCGGTCACCCGAGTACTACGGTGGCGTAAGTTATCCAGATACTTTTGGTATCAACACCTATCGCTACTGCCAGGCTATGAAAGCAACGTTAGAAACATCCGGCGTACAAATATTTGAAGAGACACCGGTCGTTACAGTGCATGCCAACGGTGTTGATACTGTAGACGCGAGGCTAGAGGCCGATCATATTATTGTGTGTGTTGATCGTTTTGCCCCCGATTTAAAACTCTTAGCCAACGATGTATTTTGTGCTCAAACATTTTTAATGCTGTCTGCGCCACTGAGTGATGCAACTATTAAACAATTATTTCCCGACCGACCGTTCATGGTGTGGGACAGTGATCTGTTGTACTATTACTATCGGATCATCGAAGGCAACCGCCTCATGATTGGTGGTACAAATTTGACTTCAATTTTTTGGGGCAAGGAGCAGCACAATTCGCGCACCATGGTTACAGCGCTACAGGGGTACGCAAAAAAGAAATTCCCCAACATTGTGATTAATTTTGAATATTTTTGGCCGGGATTAATCGGCATCAGCAAAGATATTTTGCCAATTGCCGACTACGATAGTGTCATGCCAAAGGTGTATTATATTAATGCGGTGGCAGGGCTGCCGTGGGCTGCGGCACTCGGCCGCTATAGCGCAGACAAAATACTTGATAAACGAGATGATCTTGATCACTATTTTTCGCTTACAAGAAAATTTCCAGTCGGACTCTTGGCGCAATCTATTGTAGGCAAAAGGATCGCGTTTGGTCTTTCCAACCTGACCATGCTTTATAAATAACTAGCCTGTTGAACGCTACCCGTTTAATGAGATTGCCCTGCGTGTGAACATCCTAGTTCAATTAATACTCGTCCCCAGCGAGAGGTACTTAAAATCAGTATGCGAAAGAATTGATGCGATGTGCATATTGTTAAGTATCGCTTTGCCAACCGGCTGGGCAAGCTGCTTAACAATAATAGAAAAATCTTCTGGTAGCCTGGTTGTATCGATATTCCATCCATTGAGAAATGATGGCAGCGAGACAAAGTGTAGCTCATTGAATGAGATGAGCAATTGTGTCTTTGGCTGCGCATGAAAATCATGTTGCTCACAAAAACGGCGTTCAATGGTGTATTCACCAAGCTTGTTGCCATTGCTATCCGCAATAGTCCAGACGGTCAGGCTCTTTGGGATCTCTATTGTCTTGCCTGATGACAGGCGCGCCTTAAACGTTCCCCCAATCTCTTTATAGGCAGAGCGTTGCATTGTAATCGTTGTTGTTTCAAATGGCAGGGTGATGGTATCACCAACGCCGCCATAAGCGCCTGTACCTTTTAACAAAAATTCCCAGCCCTCGGTATAGTAGGCTGGCTGGGATGGCAACTGCGGATCAATGTTGGTAACGTTATAAATGCCGGCCTTCAGAAGCTGGTAAATATCGGAGCCACCGGCAATATAGACGATACGGTAGCCAGCGGCAGCTTTTTGTTGTAAGGCTTTAAGGCTTGCTTGGTGCCAGAACTTCCATCCATCCGATGACAAATTATACCACATGGTTGTGTAGAGCATGCGCGTTATTGGATAATGCTCCTTCTCCAATAATAAGCGCTCAAAGGCTGGGAAAGTTGCTGGTGAAAAACAGTACTGAAAAAAATGATTGGCAACGGAGAAGAGATGTTCCATCTGATCGCTTTTTTTGTGGTTTGCAAACAGAATTTGCATTAAAGCAATATGCGTATCGATATTGTTAACGTATGACAAACCAGCTTCTCTTTGCACGTAGTCGCTATTGCTTAGATAGCTTCCCTTAAGCAATGTGACAAAGCCGCCCATGTCGTTGGCGATGAGGTGATAAAGGTTGGCAAAATTTGCCTTCAATAGTGGTGCTACTGGCAGCGTAAGCGTATAGCCATGATCATTAATATGATGGGCTGTCAGCTTGGCAAGAAGAGGGGCTAGATGCCTTATGTGGGCACTATTGTGCTGATAAGTATTTTTTAGCGCCTCCATAAACGTTTGATCATCTTGATCGATAGTAGTTTTTATGTCTTTATGTGGCATGACCAACTGACACTCAAACCATTTGCGGAAGACTTCCTGTGCTGACCTGGAAGTGTGCGGAGTGCAGGAGAAGGGGCACAGGGTGAGAAGTAACAGGTAAAAATTTTTTTTGTTCATGAAGGTCCTTACGTCGGGTCAGACGCCAAATTAATAAAACGCAAGTCAGTAAAATTCAGCAGTGAAGCAATACGAATATTGCACATTATGTCGCGGTTGACCGGCTTACGTAATTGTTTGACATAAATTTCTGTTGTTGCAGGGATGAGCGATGGATCTATCCCCCAACCGTTAAGGATATCGGGCATAGCCATGTAGGTAAGTTCATCATACGAAGCAACAAGCGTGACATTATTTGCAGGGCTTAAGTCGCTTTGCACCACGGGACGCCGGTGGATTATGACGTGCCCAACCGGTTTATTATGTGCATCATAAATATCCCATGTAACCGTACTCTTTTTAAAGGTGGCTACCGTCTTGTTAGAGAGCTTGGAGGTAAAGGTGTCATATTCTTGAACACGAGCTCGCTGCAGGCGAATACTTTTGCAGTCAGGGCCACACTGTATGCAATCGCCGATGCCTTGTCCAAGATTTTCTCCCTCAAGCAAAAATGCCCACCCTTCGGAATAGTAGGGAGCTTGTGTGGGTAAAAATGGATCGATAATTGTTATGGCATACATCCCCTCACGCAGGAACTGGTAAATATCGGTGCCACCGGCAAGATAGACGATCTCATTGCCCTGAGCGGCTTTGGTGCGTATGCCATCAAGTGCCTCTTTGTGCCATTGCTTCCATCCATCGCCCACCAAGTTGTACCACAATGTCGTATTAACAAAACGTGCTAGAGGGTATTTGTGATGCGATGACAAAAGATTTTGATAGTGGGGGAAGGTGGCATTGTAATAGGCATACTCAAACATTTTATTGGCAAACGCAAGCGAGTAAGCGCTTGCTTGAAATGGGTCCTCTTGCATGAGTAGAAAGCTTGCGAGTGCCTTATATTTTTCTATCGTTATATTAACAGGCTCTTTGGCATCATTCAGCTGATTTTCTGGGCTAGTAATGCCATTAAGTGCAAGCGTACCAATAAATTGTGGCATGTCATGCTCGATTGCATGATAAAGCATTGAAAAATTGTTCTTCACTTCTGCATCCAGCGGTGTTTGAAATTGATAGCCACTGGTGCTGATGCTCTGATTGCTCAGTTTAGATAGGAACGGGATAACTGGTCCCAGCGATGTGCGATAGTGCTCATACTGATTTTTGATGCGATGAGCAGCACTATCATCCGTTAATGTGTCAGCAAGCTGGGCGATATTTTTATGCTCAAATACCTGTTGCCAAAGATGCCATTTGCCAAAGACTTCACATTCATGCTTGGTGGTGACAGCAAAAATTGTACTAGTTGCCAGTGACAGCCCTACAATGATACCGTGTGCATATTGTTTCATTACCATTCTTAACAAGCTCCTTTTTTTGGGCTAATGTTTATACTATAATGACGGTGGTTATGTTTAGCATAGCACGATGATTTATTTTTCCAATGCAAGGAGGTTGATATCATGAAATGGCTTAGTATATGCAGTTGCTTTCTTAGTGTATTCATGTGCTGCCTGGGCGATGCTAAAGAATCTAACAGTGCACCTTTGTCTCGCGAGCGCTATCGTTATGAATTTTTAGAAGAACATTTGGACCCAGATAGACTGCTCGCCCAGCAGGGTCCTATGTATAAGCAGATGCGTATGGTTGCGCGATCTGTTGTGTCAATGACAATAAGCCTGACTATGACATACGTGATCATTGCATTGGTGTGGCAGCTGCCCTATGTACAAAATGAGATTACCTGCTTGGAAAGGATCTATGACCTCAATCAGTATTGTAAAAAGATTGCTCCCCACTACATGAAGATGCGTGATACCACAAATCAACATCTACCAGACGAGCTTCGCACGCAGCCGCCACTTGAGCGTGACCTGCGAAGTCTGGCGCAGATAAATACCAATATTGAAAATATTGAGCGGCTTAAAAAGCAGTATGATAGCCTATTTGGTACCATCTGGATGACAGCCTTCAGCTTTTGCTCTCCCATTGTCTATAAAATATTAACCGAATGGGCACAGGATCATGAATGGACCTATACAATGATTTTGAGCGATATGGCCAAGCATTGGTGGAAATATAAAATTTGTATCCCTGTACGTTTTCATACAACGTTTGATTGGCTCCACACAGTCTATCATGCACGAAGCGAGAAGCTTGAAATCACTGAAGAGGTTGCCGAGCACCTGGTAAAATACTTGGTTATGCAATGCCTTGATTACAAGCTTAAAAGTGCTGCGTAGAAGCTACACGTCTCCTTTACATCAATGAAAAAAGGGCGCTTGTAATTATATTAATTACAAGCGCCCTTCAAACTTATTTCAACGAAAAGTAATGTGCTTTTTACACCCACTCAAGACGAGCGATGGTAGCAGTATCACTGACGCGCTTACCCAGCGGGATAACACGTGTGTATCCACCTGGTCTGCCAACATACTTTGGTGCAATTTCTTTAAGTAGCTTAACTACTGCTGCATCATCGTAAGGAAGCTCTTGTTTAACACGACGAATCGTATTAAAGTCATAGCCTACACGCGCAATAGTAACCATCTTTTCAGCAAGACGTTGCACTTCTTTTGCACGTGCCTTTGTTGTTTGCAAAAAACCATACTTGATTAAATGTATAGTCTGATTTCTCAGCATGGCCCGACGATGGGCTGATTTCATATTTAATTTTTTTCTGCCATTTTGGTGCATCATGATTAATCACCATCCTTATGCAGCGCTATTAAGCAGCCGCTTTCTTTTCTTGTTCTTTAATTGCTTTTTTCAAATCTAATTCTTTAACGTTCATGCCAAGGTATAACCCAAAGGCCGAAAGAATTTCTTTCACTTCGCGCAATGATTTACGACCAAAGTTTTTAATCTTAAGAATATCTTCTTCAGTCATATTGACCAAATCAATAACACGTTTGATGCCTGCACCAATAAGACAATTATGCGCACGAACAGAAAATTCTAGTTCATCAATTGGCTTTAGGAACAGATCGACCGGCAATCCTTTAGTTGGGCTTTCGCCATCAACCTTGATTTCTTTATCAATCTTGTCATGAGACAGCTCAGATATTTCGTTAAAAGGTATCTCTTTGGCAAAAAGACAAAGCTCCAGCTGCGTACGCAACACGGACGTTGCATAATGCACAACGTCGTTTGATCCTGCTGAACCATTGGTATAGATACGCATAACCAACTTGTCACAATCAAATCGCTCACCAACACGTGCCAACTCAATATGATATTCGACACGCTTTACCGGTGAGAACATTGCATCCAAGTAAATTTTGCCGTCAGCCTGCAAGGATTCACCCTGAGGCCATTGGGCCGCTTGGTAACCACGTCCCGTTTCAACGAAGAACTCGATGTTAAAGTCACCATCAACTGCCAAATGAGCTAGAACGTGTTCTTTGTTCACAACAGTCAAATGCTCATCAGTCTGAATATCAGCCACCGTCACAGGACCGGCTCCTTTTTTAGACAGATACATCTTGCCTGGCATACCAGTGCTATTTTTAACGACAATATTTTTAATATTGAGCAGCACATGCAAGGTGTCTTCTTCAACACCTTTTAATGCTGAAAATTCGTTATTAACGCCTTTGATAATAACAGAGGTTACAGCCGAGCCCTCAATTGATGATAGCATAACCCGTCTTAACGCATTACCCAAAGTGATGCCAAATCCTGGCTCTAACGGTTGAACGATCAATTCTCCATACGTACTCGTGCCAACCTTTGTATCCCACTGTACCTTGGGAATGATCAAGGGCCTATAATTCATTTTCTGCATCCATCCTCTAAAACAAAACAATCAACCGCATGGCCTATTAAAAACGGCCATGCTACCGTATCAACCTGTGTCTATCTACTATTTAGAATACAACTCAACAATTAAATGTTCTTCGATTGGTGTTGTAATATCTGCTCGTAGTGGCAAGCGTGTCACTATACCACGACGTTCTTTCTTTTGTAGCTCCAACCACTCTGGAACCTTGATACCCATACTCATGCGCTTATCGACAATATTCTCAACAAATACTTTGTTATTGAGTGTATTTTCAGTCAACGCAACGATATCACCCTCTGCAACCAGATAGGATGGTTTATCAACCTTAGCACCATTAATCGTAATGTGACCATGTACGATCATCTGACGAGACTGTACACGAGAGACTGCCATTTTTAGACGAAAAATAACGTTATCAAGGCGACGCTCTAAGAGAGTAAGCATATTTTCGCCAGTTACACCGTGTTGCTTAGATGCAACGGTGAAGAAACGACGGAATTGCTTTTCTAATACGCCATACATCAATTTAACTTTTTGCTTTTCTTTAAGCTGCTTTCCAAACTCAGAGAGCTTCTTGGTACCAGAACGCTTGCCATGTTGGCCCGGCGTGGTTTGGCGTTTTTCAAGTGTACACTTTGGGGAGCGACATTTTGCTCCTTTAAGATACAGCTTTTCTCCTGCTTGTCGGCATTGACTACACGTTGCCATAGGACTTCCTTAAATCAGTTATCAACATTCTATTGCTCAACAATTCATCATTTGTGAATGAATACTTACACACGGCGTTTTTTAGGCGCGCGACAACCATTATGAGGGATAGGAGTTACATCACGCAATGTACTAATACCCAATCCTGATGACTGGAGAGCTCTTACAACAGAATCTCTTCCTGATCCAGGACCTTGCATATTCACCTCAACCATACGAGCTCCCATGCCAACCAGTTCCTTGGCAAGCTTGTTAGCGATTTGCGTCGCAGCATATGGCGTGCCTTTACGGGTACCTTTGTATCCTAATGCACCAGCACTGCCACGCATTAACACATCACCATCTGTAGTGGTGATAGTCACCATGGTATTATTGAAGGTAGACGAAACGTGAGCAACAACGGACTCAACATTTTTATGTTGTTTTTTCTTACTTTTCTTATAGGCCACAATCACCCTTGCGCATTACAATTGTTATTTCTTGCTTACCGTCTTCTTATTAGCAACAGTACTTCCTGCTTTACGAGGACCCTTACGTGTACGTGCATTGGTTTTAGTACGCTGACCACGCACCGGCAACGAGCGCTTATGGCGAGTACCTCGATAACAGCCAATTTCTTGAAGACGTTTAATGTTGAGCGTAATTTCTTTACGTAACTCACCTTCAACTTTAAATGTCTGATTTATACATTTTTGAATCGCCGCAACCTGCTCATGCGATAAATTTTTAATGCGAATATCAGGACTAACGCCTGTATGCGACAAAATTTCACGTGAACGAGTAAGACCTATACCAAATAAATAGGTTAATCCGTATTCAACTCGTTTTTCGCTTGGTAGTAAAACACCTTCTATACGTGCCATTAACAGCCCCTTTAATTTTTCTTATAACGCATTTACGTTTATGTCTGTAAAGCCTAACACGTACTTAGCCTTGACGCTGCTTATGCTTTGGACTTTTTTCGCAGATTACACGCACAACACCCGCACGACGAATAATTTTACAATTATCACACACAGGCTTAACTGATGTTCGAACTTTCATAATCTTCTCATAAATATAATACTGGTAAGCTAATGCTATTTTTAAACTACTAATTCTCTATAATTACAACGTTATGTCTTATAACGGGATGTAATCCTACCCTTGGTCAAATCGTATGGTGACAATTCAACGGCAACCCTATCGCCCGGCAGTAATTTTATATAGTGCATACGCATCTTACCCGATACGTGTGCAAGTACTACATGTTCACTTTCAGCAAGACGCACTTGAAACATGGCATTTGGTAACGCTTTTTCTACCACACCATCCATCACAATTACATCATCTTTTTTTTTCATAATAACTTTCTTCCCGACCTCATTGGCCGCTGAGCCTTGTCAATACTTCAGCACCTGTTGCAGTTACCACTATTGTATCCTCAACATGGGCCGCAAGTCCCCCATCGATGGTTTTTGCTGTCCATCCGTCTGGCATAATACGTATTTTATAACTTTTTTCCGTAATCATTGGCTCAATAGCCAGCGTCATTCCCACCTGCAGGGGAATACCTCTACCAGCTTGCCCATAATTTGGAATAGTTGGCCCTTCATGAATAGCCTTGCCAATGCCATGACCCGCAAAATCACGCACAATACCAAAGCCCTCATGCTCAACAATCTGTTGAATGCTATACGAAATATCAAACAGCTTCACGCCTGGAGCAATTTTGCTAATAGCCGCATCAAGAGCACGTTGCGCTGTAGTGGCTAAACGCTTTACCGTATCAGAGACTTCATCCACGAAAAAGCCTCTTGCCATATCAGCGCAATAACTTTTATATGCTCCAACAACGTCTATTTTAACAAAATCTCCAGATTTTAAAATAATTTCTTTTGAGGGAATACCATGCACAACAACATCATTGACTGATATTAATGTTGCGTGTTTATATCCAGCATAACCCTTACAAACTGGCATTAATCCTTCTTGGAGCATGCGCTTTTCGAAAAAATCATCAAGTTCATACGTACTTATGCCCGGTTGAACCATCGATTCAATTTCATGCATAAGGCGTGCTAATGTATTACCCGCCACACGCATTTTATCTATCGCCATCTTATTTTTAATGATAATTTTTTCCATTTATACGCATGCCCTGTCAATCAGCAATTCAAATTGCTCGTACACTTGCTCTGGCGTAAGACCTTGCACTTGTAAATAATCAATTATCTGTCCATGGGTTCTATAAAAATTTAAAAGAGCATCTCTGTAAATAGGATACTGTACTAATCGAGCACGCACAACCGCCTCGCGATCGTCATCACGTTTGATCAAATCGGCACCGCAATAAGTACAATTTGTTAATTTTGAGCTTATGCTATACGTAACCTGACAATTTTTATTACCACAAACAACTCGATCGGAGAGTCGCTTAACAATATCATCATCAGGCAAATCAACAACAACAACCTTAAAAATATACAGGTGCGGCTTTGACTGTAAAAATGCTAAAAATTGTGTCGCCTGTTCCTGTGTACGCGGAAAACCATCTAAAATAATCGCTTCAGCGCCCTGAGGCTGAGACTGCAACCAATCAATTACCATCTCAGTAATAAGAGCATCAGGAATTAATTGCCCATTGCTTAAATAATGATCCAAGGTCTTACCAAACGCCGTACCCAGGGCAACATGCTTTCGACAGAGGTTACCTGTCGAAAGCATCTGAAAGTTTTTTTCTTGAACAAGCCGTTGTGCCAACGTACCTTTTCCTGAGCCTGGAGGGCCAAAAAAAGAGAAAATCGTGCGCGCCTTTTTTTGTTGTTCCATAATATATTATTTTCTAGCCTCTTAAATTTTTAACGAGCGTAGCGCCCCTTAAGGCGTCCTGTACTTAAAAAGCCCTCATAACGACGCTCAATAAGATGAGACTCTAATTGAGCAGATGTATCAAGTGCAACACCAATCACAATCAATAAACTTATCCCGCTAAACATAACTGGAAAGTTAATGACCGCCTTTAAAACTGCTGGCAAAATTGCAAGAGTCGCCAAATACAAAGCTCCGGGAAAGCCAACGCGCGTTAATAAATAGTCAAAAAATTCAGCAGTCTTCTTCCCTGGTCGAATACCAGGAACAAAACCGCCAGATTTACGAATATTGTCCGCAAGTTCAACCGGATTAAAAATAATAGCTGTATAAAAATAAGCAAAAAACACAATAAGTCCAGCATTAAAAACATTGTAGAGCAATCCCTCATAACCAAACCAATTCATTACCGTTTGATAGATTGATGGCCAACGGGCGGCAATCAAACCTACTAACGTCAATGGCATGGTCAATACAGCTCCTGAGAAAATCACCGGCACAACATTTGCAGGATTGAGCTTAAGCGGAATATATGAACTTTGTCCGCCGTATACTTTCTGACCAACAACACGCTTTGCGTATTGCACTGGCACTTTTCGCTCACCACGCTCCAAAAAGATAATGCTCAAAATAAATGCTATGGTTACCAAAACTAGCAATATCACCTTTAACGGGTCAGTCTGCCCCAGGTGCACGTTTTGGGCAATATTAATTATTGCTCCAGGCAATCCCGACACAATACCGGCAAAAATAATCATCGAACTACCATTACCAAGGCCATAGCTGTTAATCTGCTCTCCCATCCACATAACAAAAAGCGAACCAACGCTCAATATTAATACGGCAGAGAGCCTAAAGCCCCACCCTGGTGTAAGGACAATACCGGGAGTACGTTCAAAATACATCACCATACCAAATGCTTGCATTGCGCTCACAACCAGCGTTAAATAGCGAGTGTATTTGTTAATAATACGCCTGCCGTACTCTCCTTCTTTAGAAAGCGCCTCCAAACTTGGTACAGCGATAGTCAACACTTGCATCATAATAGACGCACTGATATACGGTTGCATAGCCAACGAAAAAATCGCCAATCTATGTAATGCGCCCCCAGAAAGAAGATCTAGGTACGAAAAAAAACCGCTTCCGGCGAATTTTGTACTAAAAAGCGCACTCAAAGCCTGCAAATCAATACCAGGAATCGGCACATGTGCACCAAAGCGATACACTGCAAAGATGCCCAGCGTAAATGCGAGCTTCTTACGCAATTCAGCTACTAAAAATATATTTTTCAAATTATGGAGTAACACTACCACTGCTTATCTCCTATAAAAGCTGTACGGAGCCTCCAGCATTCTGTATTGCTTGAGATGCTGTTGCACTAATTGCACTAATTGTCACTACCAATTTCTTGGTTAACGTTCCTGTACCCAAGACCTTAATACGACAATTTCTGTCACCTTTAACGATGCCTTTTTGACGTAAAGACTCTTGGTTTACTGTATCACCATTGGAGAACTTTGTTTCTAATTCTTGCAGGTTAACCACCTTATACTCGATCTTAAAAACATTAGTAAAGCCTCGACGAGGTACTCGTCTAATAAGCGGCATTTGCCCACCTTCAAATGAGGCACGCAACTCACTGGAAGAACCTGTACGCGATTTTTGGCCTCCTCTACCGTGGCCAGAGTACCGACCGCGTTTACCACCACGTCCAACTCTTTTTCTTTTTTTCGTAAGTTTTTCTAATTCATTAAGCCGCAGCATCGTTGTTCCCAATAATTTCTTTAACAGTTTTACCTCTTAGTTGCGCAATATGTTGTGCAGAACGAAGCTTTCCAAGGGCCTTCATTGTCGCCTTAACCGCATTGTGCGGATTTGATGCACCAATAACCTTTGAAAGAACATCGCGCACACCCAATGCTTCCATCACTGCACGCACAGCACCACCAGCAATGAGACCAGTACCTTTAGCTGCAGAGCGAATAAGCACCTTACTAGCTGAATGCTTACCCTGTACTGTATATGGCACTGTGGTTTTGTAAAGCGGCACTAACACCATATGCTTACGAGCTTTTTTTAATGCTTTTGAAATTGCAGATGCAACATCTCGGCTTTTGCCAAGTGCAATACCAACACTGCCTTTTCTATCACCAACAACAACAAGCGCAGAAAATGCAAAACGTCTACCGCCTCTTATTACCTTTGCCACACGACGTACACTAAGTACTGATTCAGCAAAATCCTCTACTGATTGTTGTTGCTGAGAAGAGGATCTTCCTGCTGGCGCTTTTCTTACTTTTTCTTCTGTCATTTTCACATCCTAGTTGAATTTAATTCATTACCTTAAAATTATTTTATAACTTTAGGCCAGATTCACGTAATCCATCAGCGAGTGCTTGCACCCTTCCATGATAACGATACTTACCGCGATCAAGAAAAACATCTTGCACATTTTTAGCAGCTGCTAACTTACCAAGCTCCAGACCAACCTGTTTCGCCTGGTCTTTTTTTGATACGCTCATATCCTTCAAATTACGTGAAGAAAAACTTGCGATGGTCGCATGAGCAACATCATCAATAATTTGCGCATAAATATGGTCTAAACTTCTAAACACAGAAATACGCAACTTCTCGCGACGGCTTAACTGCCGACCGCGCACCCGCAACGTTCTTCTTCTTCTTTGTAATGTCAGTTTCTTTAATAGACTCACCGGAAATTCCTTCAATCAAAGGTGCATTGTACCTAATTAACTAGACTTGGTTTTACCAGCTTTACGACGAACTACTTCGCCTTCACGTATGATTCCGGTACCCTTATATGGTTCTGGTGGGCGGAAAGCACGGATCGCATCACATACATTACCAAGCACAAACTTGTCAACAGAACGTACGGTAAGCATCTGACCTGTTTTGTCAATCTCAATCGTTACCTCGTTTGGCAGCTCATAATCAATTTTATGTGTATAGCCCAAGGTGAGTGTAACTTTTTTACCCGCCAATTGTGCTTTGAATCCAAGGCCAACAATAATAAGCCTCTTCTCAAAACCTATCTCAGCTCCCTTAACTTTGTTAGCAAGTAATGCACGGTGCAAACCCCAAAGCGTTCGAAGTCTGCGTGATGTGCTATCTGCTGCACTAATGCAAAGCAACTTGTCTTCTAACAATGCACCAATTCCCAGTGGCAATTCATGTTTAAATGTTGCCTTTGGTCCAGTAATGGTAACAAGGTTATTTTCAACTTGTACCTTTGCAGAAGTAAGTGGTATTGGTCTTTTTCCAATTTTCGACATGTAAGTTACCTTATGAGGTTTAACCTTTTATTACCAAACGTGACAGATTACCTCACCACCAACACTTAGTCGCTTTGCGTCGCGATGACTCAAAACACCCCGGCTGGTTGTAAGGATTGAAATACCAAGATCACCAATAACAGGAGTTATGCTATTGAGTCTCTCAAAATGCCGTCTACCTGGCGTGCTAATGCGTGTAATTTCATGAATTACTGCTTCGCCACTAACATATTTTAATGATACCGTTAAGAATGTTTTGTTATCTTTTTGGGTTGTTTTAAAGTCTTTAACAAAACCCTCTTCCTTAAGTACCTTTGTAATTTCTTCTTTTATATTGGAATGCTGTATGGTAACTGAACGTTTGCCAACCATGAGCCCATTTCGTATAACCGTAAGAAAATTACCAATCGTATCAACTGACATAGTCGCTTCTCCGTCAATTACCAGCTTGCTTTTCTAACGCCGGGCAACAAGCCTTCTAGCGCAAACTTTCTCACACAAATTCTACACATTGCAAAAAATCTCATATAACCGCGTGGACGACCACACAACTTACAACGATTTCTAACACGCGTAGAAAATTTGGGAGTCCGTTTTGATTTTTCTATCATAGATCTTTTAGCCATGTCCTACCTTTATCTACCTACTAACGTTTTTGATCTTGTTGGAACGGCATCTTAAATTTCTTAAGCAGTGCATAAGCATGCTCATCCTTTTCTGCCGATGTATGGATAGTGATGTTCATCCCGCGTGTTCTGTCAACCTTATCATAATCAACCTCAGGGAAAACCATCCAGTCCTTAATACCAATATTGTAGCCGCCGTTACCATCAAAGGTAGGTCTTACCCCTTGAAAGTCACGCACAGCAGGCAAAACAATGTTAATAAGCTTATCCAAGAAATGGTACATATTTGACTTTCTCAATGTAACCATTACACCGATTGGCATACCTTGGCGCAATTTAAAACTCGCTATTGATTTTTTTGCCAAAGATTTAGCTGATGATTGGCCCGCAATTTGGTCAAGAATTTCTTTGACCATTACTACAGCCTTGGAATCGCTTACCGCTTCTTTAACACCAACATTAAGCACAATTTTATTAATACGAGGAACCTGCATAATATTTTGTAGGCCAAGCTCTTTAAAAAGCTCAGCGCGTACTGTCGTTTTGTAAATATCCTCTAAACGTGATTTCATAAAGCGCAACCTGTCTATCTTAGAACGCTTCTTTGCAGCGATTACAAATTCTTATTTTACCAGCTTCAGACATCTTTGTCTGTACGCGACACGGTTTTTTACAAGAAGAACATACTGGCATTACTTTCGCCAGTGGGACAGGGCGCTCTTCTTTAACAATAGAACCCTTCTGCCCTGATCGAGTAGGTTTGGCATGACGCGTTACAACTGCAACATCCTTAACCAGCACCTGATCTTCTTGTGGGTACACAGCAAGAACTAATCCTTGCCTTCCCTTGTCTTTCCCCGAAAGGAGAATAACTGTATCATTCTTTTTTACACGCGCTAACATAACCTATTTCCTCAATTCCATTTTACAGCACTTCTGGTGCTAATGAAATTATCTTTGAATACCCAGCGACTTTTAATTCACGAGCAACTGGACCAAAAATACGTGTTCCTACGGGCTGGTTTTCCTTGTCAAGCAGCACAGCAGCATTATCATCAAAACGGATATAGCTACCATCAGGACGTCCATACTCTTTGCATGTCCTTACAACAACTGCATTGTATACGTCACTCTTCTTAACAATACCACCAGGTATAGCTTTTTTCACCGTAACCTTAACGATATCACCAAGATACGCATAACGCTTCCTTGTGCTACCGGAGACACGAATAACTTGTACTTTTTTAGCGCCAGAATTATCCGCAACCTCAAGCATTGTACGTTCTTGTACCATCTTGCATCCTCATCTAATGTTTTGGAACAACGCGCACCAATGTCATATATTTTGTCTTTGACATTGGCCTGCATTCCCTGATTTCAACAAGATCGCCAACTTTTGCCGTATTTGCATCATCGTGCACGCTATACTTTTTATGGCGACGAACAACTTTGCCGTAAAGTGGGTGTCTCAATGTCCGAACTATCTTAACTACAACTGTTTTTTCCATTTTATCAGAGACAACTTCTCCGACAAGCTTCCTGGAAACTGTTTCCGTTTTTATCTGATCAGCTTTTTGCGCAATCATGTATATGCCTCATCTCTAACTTAAGCGTTTTCGTTGTTATTTTGCACAGATTGTTTTTCGCGCAAAAATGTTAATGATCTTGCAATGGTAGCACGCAACTTTTTAAATTGAGAGCTATCCTTTATTTGCCCTGTTACCACTGAAAATTTTAACTTAAATTGCTCTTCTTTAAGAGATTCAACTTCACGCTCAAGGGCAGCTATGTCAAGTTTTTTCAATTCATCTTTTGTCATCATACAGCACCATCTTGGTTGAGACCACCCTGAACCTGCAACGCCACCTCCAAATTATAATCTTCCTTACAGACAAATTTTGTCTTCATAGGAAGCTTATATGCAGCGGCAGTAAGAATAGCTTTTGCCTCTTCTTTACTAAGCCCACCACCGAGTTCTAGTATCACACGTCCACGTTTAACAACAGCAACCCAAAACTCAGGATTTCCCTTACCCTTACCCATCCGCGTTTCTGCTGGTTTTTTGGTAACTGGTTTGTCAGGGAACATGCGAAGAAAGGACTTGCCGACCTTTTTTATTTTTCTGTTGATAGTCACACGAACCGACTCGATTTGACGAGCAGTAACGCGTGAAGGCTCAACAGCTACCAGGCCATAATCACCAAAGGCAACAGTTCTTGCTCCTTTGGAACGGCCAGCTAGTGTACCTTTATGTACTTTTCTATACTTAGTTTTTTTTGGCATTAGCATGGCTTATCCCTTTGCTGTAGTTCCGGTGTTATATTCACCTTTGCAGATCCACACCTTCACACCAATCAAACCGTACGTAGTCAGTGCTTCAGTCAAGGCATAATCAATATTAGCACGTAGTGTATGCAAAGGAATTGAGCCAAGCCTTAGCCACTCAACACGAGCAATTTCTGCTCCTCCGATACGACCAGAGACACAGATCTTAATACCTTTGGCACCACTTTTCATTGCTGCATAACCAGCTTTTCTCATCAAGCGCTTATAGCTTACGCGCTTTTCAAGCTGATCAGTAATACTTCTCGCCACTAAATGAGCATTGGTGTCTGGCGTTCTTACTTCTTGCACTGAGACTTCAACGTTTTTCTTGAATCTCTTGTACAGATCAGCCTTGATTTGCTCAATCCCTTGCCCTTTTTTACCAATAATCATACCAGGACGAGAAGTGTGAACAGTAATACGAATATTATCGACAGCCTTGTCAATAACAATACGTGCCACGTCAGACATATTCAAACGACCCTTCAAAAACGCGCGAATTTGAAAGTCTTCAATTACCTCTGTACCATAACTTTTTTTTGCAAACCAATGAGCTTGCCAATCTTCAAATAGACCTAATCTAAAGCCTATAGGATGTACCTTTTGTCCCACGCTGCACCTTTATAATCTACTCAACATAACCTATTACTGCTTTATATCAACGGCAATCGTAATATGACTCATACGCTTACGTTGAGAAGCAGCCCTTCCTTGAGCGGAAGGCTTAAAATATTTAACAACCGGCCCTTGATCAATTCGTACTTCTTTCACAACTACCTGAGCCATAGAATCAATAGCAGGATTCTTGACACGGGCATTTGCGTATGCTGAAACAAGCGCCTTTAACATAGGCCGAGCGCGCTTGACTGCACAAGTCTTCAACCATGCATACGCCTTATCGAGGGGATACCCTCTAATGACGTCCGCATAAGGACGAAGCTTAAACGGTGAAATACGAATATACTTACTTATCGCTCTTGCTAGCATGATGCAACCTGAACTGGAATTAAGTATAACAAAAAACAACTCAATCGTGTATACCACGTATACACTAAACACACTGTATTTTCACAGTGGAAGAGACGCAGAGAATAATTCATTAAGGTTTTTCTGCCTTACGCTGTCCACTATGCGCTCTAAATGTTCTAGTTGGTGAAAATTCACCAAGTTTATGCCCAACCATATTTTCCGTAACAAAAAGTGACACAAATTTATTGCCATTGTGAATCGCAATAGTAAGGCCTACAAACTCGGGAGTAATCATACTCGCTCGCTTATACGTCTTAATCACTTCTCGCTTACTAGAAGATCGTACCTTTGCTACTTTGTCAGCAAGTGTTTGATCAACATAAGGGCCTTTATATAAAGATCGTGACATCAGTCTTCCTTATTTATTTTCTACGCTTCAAAATAGCGGAGGACGAGCTCTTTTTACGCCTTGTTCTAGTACCCTTACAACCCTTACCCCATGGCGACACGGGATGGGAACCAGACTTAGATCTACCTTCGCCGCCACCATGTGGGTGATCTATTGGATTCATGGCCATACCACGCACTGTAGGTCTAATGCCCATACGACGCGTACGACCAGCTTTACCAATTACCATATTACGATAATCAGCATTAGAAAGCGTTCCAACCGTTGCCCAGTTGGCATCATTGACTGTTCTTAATTCACCTGATGGCATTTTCAAAATAGCCAAATTATTTTCTCTGTTTACAAGCTGCACTGCAGAACCAGCACTACGAGCAAATTTTCCGCCCTGACCAGGGTACAATTCTACATTATGTATGAAAAAACCAATAGGAATACTTCTTAATGGTAGGCAATTACCAAGTTTTGCTTCAGCCTTTTCGCTTGCAAAAACCTTATCACCAACCTTAAGTCCTTCTGGTTTTAGCATGTACGCCTTTGCGCCATTGATATAATTAATCAAAGCAATAGGAAGATTTCTATTAGGATCGTATTCAAATGCGACCACAGTACCAATCACGTCCCTGCTGCTACGTTTAAAATCTATGATTCGATAAAGCTTTTTCGCACCACCACCACGATGACGTGACGTAATTCTTCCATATGCATTACGACCACCAGTCTTTTTTAACGGCGCTGTTAAGCTTTTTTCTGGCGCTTTCTTCGTCAAATCTTCATATACAATATATTGTTGAAATCGCAAAGATGGATTCCGCGGCTTTCGTGTTACAATCGCCATAGTTACTCCTTAGCTTCCATCTGTTCATGTGGCATTTTTTCACTCATAACATTCTCAAACATGCCTGGAATTTCTACTTTATAACCTTGCTTAAGCGTAACAATGGCCTTTTTTAAATCTGACATTGCATACTGCTTACGATTAAAAGTCTTTGTCTTACCGGCGACGTTGACAATGCATACTTTTTCAACCTTAACATTCCACAGCTTTTCTACAGCTTCACGTACCATCACTTTATTAGCTTTTTGGTGCACATCAAATGTGTATTTTCCCAATTTTCTATATAAATCGATACTTTTAGTAGTCACACGCGGACGCTTGATAATGTCATAACTTTTTAGTTCCATTGCGCAACCATCTCTTTAAAGGAATCTGCATCTTTTCTCAGAAAAACCCATGCTTCACAATTACTTAAATGATACGCATTGGGCTCGTCAAACAATAAAATCATTACATTGGGAAGATTTCGAAAGGAAGCAAAGGCAAGTACATCATTATATGATAAAAAAAGTACTATCTTTTTATTTTCAAAACCGGCACCAGATAACGCTTGCCTTGCAGCTTTTGTTGTCGGAGCAGTACCAGTCACTTCAAAATCAATACAATTAATTGCTTTGTTATCAAGCATTGAGAAGAAAAGATTATTAAACACAAGACGCTTCTGTTGTGCATTTACTGCCAACTGACGAACCCGTGGTTGTGGACCAAAAATGATACCACCTTTTCTCCACAATGGCGATCTAATGGAACTGACACGAGCACGTCCTGTTCCTTTTTGTCTCCACGGTTTTTTGTTAGAAAACGCTAACTCACCACGAGACTTACAAGCAACAGTGCCTTGTCGCCAATTTTGAGCATGAACTCGAATAGCACACGCAAATGTTCTTGGACTTTCCTCTTTGCGCACAATCTCGGTAGCAATTTGTAAAGTTTGGGCAGAACTTCCCTGTTTATCATATAACTGAATAGCAATCATGGCTAGATCCCTTGTTTTTTGATAGCAATCAATGTGTCTTTTTTACCAGGGATCGCACCTTTAATAAAAAGGCAGCCAGCTTCACGATCAATACGGATAATCTTTAATCCCTTAACCGTAATCTGTTCAGTTCCTGCATGACCAGGAAATCGCTTGCCTTTAATAACTTCACCTTGGCGGCGTAAATGCCCACCAGATCCTGGCTTACGATGAAACTTTGAGCCGTGAGAGGACGGGCCACCACTAAAGCCCCATCGCTTTACCACGCCCTGAAAACCAAGTCCTTTACACTGACCGGTAACGGAAACCACGTCGCCTTCCTGTAATGCAACAGTTGTAATGCTTACCGGTTGTCCTACAGAATAATCAGCAGGAGCACCTGTATGAACTTCTTTCAGATGAAGAAAATGATCTTGTTTAGCACCAAGCCACTCATTAGAGAATGTTTGATCCTGATACTTATTTTTCAATAGGCCCAGTTGTAATGACGTATACCCATCTTTTTCTGATGTCTTAATCTGTGTTACAACCCAATTATTGATGTTCACTACAGTGACAGGAACAACATTGCCGTTTTTATCAAACAGCTGCGTCATTCCAATTTTTTTTCCTAATATATTGTTTAACATTGCAGCCTCAACTTACGCAATTTTACTTAATTTCAACATCAACACCGGCCGAAATATTCAGCTTCATCAGCGCATCCATTGTTTGTTCTGCAGGAGAAACAATATCCAAAATTCTCTTGTGAGTTATCACTTCAAATTGCTCACGTGATTTTTTATCAACGTGAGGGGATCGTAACACGGTAAATACCTTCTTCCGATTAGGCAGAGGAACAGGCCCCACCAGTTGGGAACCTGTTCTTTTAACCGTCATTACAATTTGTCTTACTGCATTATCCAACAAACGGTGGTCGTAGGATTTTAATGTTAAGCGTATTTTTTGCTTTTTCATTGTCTCATTCGTTAAAAAACTACTCAATAATCTGCGTTACAACACCAGCGCCGATGGTTCTACCACCTTCACGCACTGCGAATTTTAGCTCTTTATCCATAGCAATCTTGCTTACCAATTCAACGATCACTTCAACATCGTCACCAGGCATAACCATTTCGCGGCCAGCTGGCAATGTTACAGTACCGGTTACATCAGTGGTTCTGAAATAGAATTGTGGTCTATAGCCAGTAAAGAACGGACTATGGCGACCTCCTTCATCTTTCTTCAATACAAGAATCTGGGCTTTGAATTTCTTGTGTGGCGTAATGGAACCTGGAGCAGCAATAACCTGTCCACGTTCAACATCTTCTTTTTTAGTACCACGAAGGAGCAGGCCAACATTATCACCAGCCATACCTTCTTTAAGTTCCTTATTAAACATTTCTACGCCGGTAACAACTGTTTTTACCGTATCTCTAAAGCCAATAAGCGCAACTTCTTCGCCGACCTTAACAATACCACGTTCAATACGACCTGTAACAACCGTACCACGACCAGAAATGGAGAATACGTCTTCAATAGGCATCAACAATGGTTTATCAACATCACGTGCTGGTGTTGGAATATAGCTATCTACAGCTGCCATCAATTTAAGAATTGCTGGTTCGCCAAGATCGCCCTTATCACCTTGTAATGCCTTTAATGCTGAACCACGTACAATAGGAATATCCTTACCAGGAAAACCATACTTGGTTAGCAATTCACGCACTTCTTCTTCTACAAGCTCAATCATGCTCTCATCGTCTACCATGTCCACTTTATTCAGGAAGACAACCATAGCAGGCACACCAACTTGGTGCGCAAGCAAGATGTGCTCACGAGTTTGTGGCATTGGTCCATCAGCGGCTGATACAACCAGAATTGCACCATCCATTTGAGCTGCACCGGTGATCATGTTTTTAACATAATCAGCGTGGCCGGGACAGTCTACGTGTGCATAGTGTCTATTTGCTGTTTCATATTCAACGTGCGTTGCGTTGATCGTAATACCACGTGCTTTTTCTTCTGGCGATTTATCAATTTGATCATACGCCTTAAATTCAGCCATACCTTGCTGAGAAAGAACCTTGGTAATTGCTGCAGTCAAGGTTGTTTTACCATGGTCAACGTGTCCAATGGTACCAATATTTACGTGCGGTTTTTTACGCTCAAATACACCTTTTGCCATCATTAATCCTTCACGTGTGTATTATTTTAATTACTTTTTACCAACAATTGCTTCTTGAATATTCTTAGGCACTTCTCTATATGCTTCAAATTGCATAGAATAACTTGCTCGTCCTTTAGTTAAAGAACGTAGTTCAGTTGAGTAACCAAACATCTCAGCAAGCGGTACCTCACCGGTTATGACTTGTACGCCCTTACGAGCCTCCATTCCCAAAATTCTACCACGACGAGAGTTAAGGTCTCCCATAACATCGCCCATGTTTTCATCAGGGGTTAATACTTCAACCTTCATAATTGGCTCTAAAAGCACGGGTGACGCCTTCATGAAAGCATCTTTAAATGCCATAGAGGCTGCTATCTTAAATGCCATTTCTGAAGAGTCAACATCATGGAAAGAGCCATCAAATACTGATGCCTTGACATCAACTACTGGGAATCCAGCAAGAACACCGGAAGTCAAAGCCTCTTCAACACCCTTTTCAATACCGGGAATAAATTCACGAGGAATTGTACCACCAGTAATGTCATTTTCAAATTCAAAGCCTTCGCCACGTCCACGAGGTTCAAGCTTCAGCCATACGTGACCATATTGGCCATGACCACCAGATTGACGAATAAACTTACCTTCAGCCTCGACAGAGCGCTGAATAGTCTCTTTGTAGGCTACTTGTGCCTTACCAACATTAGATTCTACTTTATGTTCTCTGAGCAAACGATCCACAATAATTTCAAGGTGAAGTTCACCCATTCCTGAAATAATTGTCTGGCTCGTCTCTGCGTTATAACTAAATCTAAACGAAGGGTCTTCTTGCATTAATTTACGTAAACCAATAACCATTTTTTCATAATCTGCCTTACCTTTTGGTTCGATAGCAATATGAATAACTGGATCTGGGGCGGTGATGGATTCAAGAATTATTGGATGATTTTCATCCGCCACCGTATCACCGGTAACAACGTCTTTAATACCAACCGCTGCGGCAATATCACCCGCCGAAACTGATTTAATTTCTTCACGTTTGTTGGCATGCATCTTTAGCAGGCGACTAACGCGCTCTTTTTTGCCCTTAGAAACATTGTACACATAAGATCCGGCCTCTAACGTGCCAGAGTACACACGTATAAAGGTCAATGATCCAACAAATGGATCGATCATAATTTTAAATGCTAAGGCACAAAACGGCCCATCAGCATCAGCCTTACGAACCTCTTCAAGCTTAGTGTCTGGATTAATACCATGCATCGGAGGAATATCGAGTGGCGATGGAAGATAATCTATAACACCATCAAGGAGCATCTGCACGCCCTTGTTCTTAAATGCTGCGCCACCAAAGACCGGTGTCACGGCTTGCTCAAGAACACCTTTACGCAATGCACTTTTGATTTCAGCAACGGTAACAGGTTTACCGTCTAGGTATTTTTCAGCAAGCACATCGTTATAATCACAAGCGCTTTCCAAAATTTTTGTGTACTGCTTGGCAACAAGATCACTATATTCAGCGGGCACATCATGCCAATCGACTTTGGCATCAGTAATACCGTCTTCGCTAAAATAGGCAATCTTGTTGGTAAGCACATCTATAATGGCTTTAAAATTTTCTGATTCGCCTATAGGGATTTGCATAGCAATTGCATTACCATGCAGCTTATTATTGATATCAGCAACAACAGCAAAGTAATCCGCCCCAACGCGATCTAATTTGTTAACAAATGCAATACGAGGAACTTTATGTTTATCAGCTTGACGCCAAACTGTTTCTGATTGAGGCTCAACACCTTCAACACCCGCAAAAACAGCAACTGCACCATCTAGAACCCTCATAGAGCGCTCTACTTCGATAGTAAAGTCAACGTGACCCGGCGTGTCGATAATGTTAACCTGATAGTCATTCCATATACATGTTGTTGCGGCCGCAGTGATAGTAATACCACGCTCACGCTCCTGCTCCATCCAGTCCATGGTTGCTTCACCTTCGTGAACTTCACCAATTTTGTGAGAAACACCTGTATAGAAAAGAATACGCTCTGTAAGCGTCGTCTTTCCGGCATCGATGTGCGCAGCGATACCAATATTTCTAAAACGTTCTAACCGGTTTGTACTCATCTTTGATCCTTACCGTACACTACCAAGCATAGTGCGAGAAGGCTCTATTTGCTTCCGCCATACGATGCACGTCATTCTTCTTTTTCACTGCGTTACCATGTCCATCGGCAGCTTCCACAATTTCTTGCGCAAGACGTTTCCCCATTGTTTTGTCAGAACGACTTTTAGCAGCCTCAATAAGCCATCTAAAAGTCAATGACACCTGACGCTCAGCTCGAACCTCGGTCGGAACTTGGTATACACCACCACCTACACGACGAGATTTAACTTCAACATAAGGCTTAATTTGTTCCATGGCTTTTTCAAAAAAGGCGTAAGCCTTCTTGTCATCACCATTGACCTTTACGGCAATAATATCAAATGCCTCATAAACAATCCCGCGTGCAATATTTTTTTTGCCGCGTTCCATGATAATATTAATAAATTTTTGCACCAAGAAGGAACTAAAGCGTGCGTCAACGCCAACATCTCTTCTTTTGAGAACTTTTTTACGACGAGGCATTATTTAGCACCTTTCTTGCGCTTTGCTCCATAAAGGGATCGCGATTGCTTTCTATCCGTCACACCGGCACAGTCAAGCGTACCGCGAACAATATGATAACGCACACCAGGCAAATCCTTTACCCTTCCACCACGCACCAGTACAACAGAGTGTTCTTGTAGATTGTGGCCTTCACCTGGAATGTATGCAGAGACTTCCCTGCCTGTTGTCAATTTTACCCGCGCAACTTTACGCAACGCTGAGTTCGGTTTTTTCGGCGTTTGTGTAAAAACACGTACGCACACACCTCGTCGCTGAGGAGCCGAGTTTAACGCAGGCGACTTCGTTCTATTCTTTGATTTTATACGACCAAATCGTACAAGTTGATTTATTGTTGGCATATCGGACAGTCCCACCTCAATAAAAATCTGTTATACTAGTACTTTATTTATTAATCTCTTTTTGCCATCTTGCTCGTCCAGTTGCTCATAATCATGTAAAAACATGTTTTTTACGTGCTTGCTAGAATTGCAAATTTTACGAATTTAGCGCATGCACTAATGCACCAATTTTGTGAATGACTTTTCCAAGTTTATCGATTTCGACATTTTTTTCAAGTAAAAATATTCAATTTATGGTATGCCTGCCTTCTTCTTGCAATAATTGCGCGTCGCACACCTCGCAACCTGCTTTTCTTTTAGAAATTTAATGACGAGATTTAAACGAAGATATGGCTATAACGGTAAAATTCTGCAATACTAGCAAGCATATAGTGAGAAAATATAAAATTTTGTAGTTTTTTAATTATAAGGGATTTTAAAATGGCTATGTGTAATCTTGTGTCTCTCGTAACACTCAAAATTCTCCCGCTAGTATGGGCAATTGTTGGCTTCGGCAGCCTTATAGCAATCCACGAATTCGGACATTTTTTCTTCTGCAAAGTCTTCGGCATACACACGCCAACCTTTTCAATCGGCTTTGGACCAGAACTTTTTAGTAAAAAAATTGGCGCAACCAATTTTCGCCTAGCTCTCATCCCCCTGGGAGGCTATTGCGAAATTGCTGGATTGGCCGAAGTTGGCCAGGGAACTCAAGAATTTGCGCAGGCAACCGATCCAACAGCATTTGGTGATAGGCCGTATTGGCAAAAGCTATTGGTTATGTTAGGTGGCATTCTTTTTAATCTCATCTTTGCCTATATTGTCATGTGTGGCATCTTTATGGTCGGCACATCACAGGAACAGGCTCTGGTTGTAACCGACACCGTTAAAGACTCCGCAGCTGAAAAAGGTGGGCTTCTGGCTGGTGATGGCATCATCAGTATAAATAAAAAAGCCTTGCTGGATGACAAAGGCTATTTGTACGACAATGCTAGCGAGATATTTCTCACAGAAATAAAGTCTCACCCAGAGAAATCGGTGCATTTGGATATTATACGCAAGCACGAGCACGAGCACCTTTCAATCGTACTTGGCACTAATCAGGAGCATGGCACCACCATTGGCTCATTGGGCGCCTACTTTGCCCCACCGATGACCTACAAAAGGCTTCCATTTATACAAGCAATTCAAGCCGGTATTACTAAGACAAATTATTTCATTCATCAAACAGCTATGGTCGTAAAAAGACTATTTACCGAGTGTTCACTTGAAGGCACCGGGGGGCCGCTTATGATCATGTCTGTGAGCTTTAAATCGGCACAAAATGGTATAATCAACCTACTTGTCTTCTTGGCACTCATAAGCGTCAATCTCGCCTTGCTTAATTTACTACCTATAGGCGCACTGGACGGCGGCCAACTTCTATTTGTTACGATCGAAGCGATCATTGGACGCAAGCTTCCAGACGGCTTACGTAATGGTATTAATATTGCATCGTGGGTGCTATTCCTGCTGATTGCAGTTTTTGTAACTTATCGAGACATTGCCTCTCTATTTGGTGATACGATAGGTAGCATCTACCATAAGCTTGTTAGCCTTATCACAAAATAAAATCATTATCATACGATATCGACATTAAAAAAGCGGCTACTGTTGCAAGGCGGTAGCCGCTTTTTTAATGTCAGTGTGTTTTCTTCAAACTAGGAATGATCAACAATAACCCACTGTTCAGGGTTTTTAAGATAATGCTCAACCACTAAGCGGTTGAAATGGTGGCTGGTATGGCGAGCAACAACATTGCCCACCAATTGCTTGCCCAAAAGACTTAGATCCCCAAGCAAATCTAGCACTTTATGGCGCACACATTCATCGGGAAAACGCAATGCATTCAATGGCTCATCAACAATTACAATGGTATTATCAAGCGATGCCCCTTGTGCAAGGCCATGCTGAAGTAAGTATGGCAACTGTGATAAAAAGCCAAACGTACGGGCTGGCGCCACCTCAGTAATAAACGATGCCGGCGTAATAACACCCTGAAATTGTGGCGGCCCAAGGCCAGGGTGCTTAAAATCAGCACAATAGTCAATAGTTAATTGCCATTCGCTTGTGCCCTGAGACTTGCTTGAAATTGCCCTCATTTGATCGCTAGGCACGCCCAAGGACGATGAGTTTGGCGTAATGACTATCGATCGGCCAGCGTCATCCTGAATAGCAACTGTGCCTCGAGGCGTCAGATACTGGCGGTCACACCCAAGATCCTGCATCCCAACATCTAAAAATTTTTCAACAAACGGCGCGCAGCTGCCATCCAAAATGGGAATCTCGTTACCATCGACTTCTATGCGTGCATTATCAATGCCAAGTATCCATAGGGCGGCCAATAGGTGTTCAACAGTACTTAGAGCCCAACCACCTGCCTTGATAACCGTAGCATGCATGGCGCGCTCAGGGATGATAGTGCCAATCATAATTTTGGTTGATGGATGGGACGCTCGGGTAAAAACAATCCCATGCCCAGGCTTGGCAGGATGTACGGTCACACGAGTTGAAATCCCACTGTGCACCCCAACTCCCTGAAAGATCACCGGTTGCTTCAGCGTTTGCTGATTACGCAAGGTCAACATTACTTTTCTCCTTTTTTAAGCATGAAAAAAGGGCTGAGAGTTTTTACACTACTCAGCCCTAAACGTCTATTGCTAGACGATACGGAGTCAAAAGATACCTAGAGATATCTTATGCTCCAAAACCTTCTAATTGCGCGCGGTGAGGATGCTCACTGCCAACATACACTTTAAGTTTCTTAAGAATGGTGCGGTTAAGCCTATTTTTAGGAAGCATACCTTTAACACCATGCAGAATAAGGTGTGTTGGATGTTTTGCAAGAAGCTCTTTTGCAGGCACTTCTTTCAATCCACTTCTCCAACCAGAAAATGATGAATAAATCTTGTCATTCCACTTATTACCGGTCAAAATAACTTTTTCGCAATTTGTGATAACCACATAATCGCCACCATCGGTGTGTGGGGTGTAAGAAGCTCTATCTTTGCCGCGCAAAATATCAGCTACTTCGGTACACAAACGACCGAGAACCTTGTTTGAGGCATCAATCACATGCCAGCGAGGGGCACGGTCTTCTTTTTTAAGAAAAAAAACTGTATTCATATCCATGGCTGATTCCATATCCTTAGCAAATAGTGAAAATATTTTGTTCTATTCTAGAGGAAAATCTCCGTTCGGTCAAACAGATTTTTCCGCCCTATCTCAGCCGCCACGTATCGGCGACGGCCTATTTCCAGCAATAGCAGCCTTCATAAAGGCCTTAAACAGAGGATGTATTTGTAGTGGCGATGATTGAAATTCTGGGTGAAACTGTACCCCAAGCATAAATGTATGATCGTTAAGCTCAGCAATTTCTATCAGATCGCGATCTTTATATACCCCTGAAAAACAGACCCCAGCCTGCTCAAAGGCTTGTCTATAATCATTATTGAGTTCATAGCGATGGCGATGGCGCTCCCACACCATCTCCTGCTTGTATGCCTGATACGCCTTAGTGTCTTTTTGTATAACACAAGGAAACGATCCAAGCCGCATGGTGCCACCCTTATGGGTAACACGCTGTTGCTGGGAAGTAAGATTAACAACAGGATACTTGATCGAATCATCAAATTCAGTACTATTAGCATCTTTTAACTGCAATACCGACCGGGCATACTCAATAAGCATAACTTGCAAACCTAGGCAGAGACCAAAATAAGGAATATTATGCTCGCGAGCCCACCTTGCAGCAAAGATTTTACCCTCAATGCCACGATTATCAAATCCACCAGGCATAACAATGCCATCAAGCCTCTTAAGCTCTTTCCAGGTCGGCGTATCTGCATCATAACCGCCCTGCTCCAATTTTTCAGCTTCAATGACCACTACCGTTGCCTTATAACCCACCGCATAGCCAGCCGATCTAATGGCATCAATCACGCTAATATAAGGGTCATTGCTTCCCACATATTTGGCGATAAGGCCAATACGTAATGGTGCGGTACTTTTATCAATCGCAGCAATAAATGCCTTCCAATCAGAAAGATCGGCAGTACGCTGTAATGTATACCCGAAATACTCTTGAATACGCTTACAAACCTGCTGCTGATCAAGCTCGATAAAAAGGCGATACAACGGATCGTATGTTAAGACGCGAAAGATAAAATTTTTATCAATCCCACACATCATCGATACCTTGTCGACTACATGGCCATCAAGGTCACAATCAGCGCGCAGGAACAAAGCATCAGGCACCAAACCTGCCTTCTTTAATTCGCTAACACTGTGCTGTGTTGGCTTCGTTTTAACCTCACCGGTCCAGCTTAGCAAGGGTACATAGCTTAAGTGACAGTGCATAAGATGAGGCTTACCAAGCTCTATGCGTAGCTGACGAACAGCCTCTAGAAAGACCTCTCCTTCTATATCACCCACCGTGCCACCAATTTCTAGCAACACAAAATCGGCTTCTTGATCTAATGCAAAATTCAGCAGACGCTGTTTAGTTGCATTAACCACATGGGGCACCAACTGGATACATTTGCCAAGAAACTTTCCTTCGCGCTCAGCAGTCAACACTTCTTGATAAATTTGTCCTGATGATACCGATGAATTGCGCCCAACATTAATACCGATAAGACGCTCATAATGCCCCAAATCAAGGTCGGTTTCTGCCCCATCTTGGGTAACAAATACTTCACCATGCACTAAGGGAGACATCGTCCCAGGGTCAACATTGAGGTAGGGGTCCCACTTGACGACTGCCACCGAGTAGCCCGCCTTTTTCAGCAAAACCCCGATAGATGCAACCAATACACCTTTGCCTATGGATGAACAGACACCGCCAGTAACGACAATAAATTTGATATGTTTTTTACGAATAGTATCAATCATACTCGCGGGCTCCATAGGTCTATCCTTTAATATGGTATTAATATGTCTTTTGTCAGTAAAATCATAGATTTCGGCAGTATATACCCTTTTGACAATGTAGCACAATCTCTAGTAAACTTTAAGGAATACTATCGAATATTATTCATCATTTATCATAAGGAGGTTATTATGAATACATTTCTAAAAACAACGGTTATTGTCCTGGGCCTTGGCCTTATATCGGCACACGTCAACGCAACGGCCCCATACGTCCGTGTTGGCATCAGTGACTGCCAGGGTGACCGAGAAAGCATGGAAGATGCACACACGATCGCACGCAATAAAGGTACACAGGCACCTAATGCATTTTTTGCTTTGTATGATGGTCATGGAGGAGATCAAGCCTCAGCCTACGCGGCAACACACCTGCAAAATTTTTTCTTCGCACATCGTAATCGAGGCATGAGTATACCCGATAGCCTTATCAATGCCTTTCATCAAACTGATACGGCCATACAATCTAGCCTTGGAGCTGGGACAACCGCAGTCATCGCATACATTGAAGGCGCCACCGCTTATATCGCATGGACTGGAGATTCTCGCGCACTGATCATTCGTAATAATCACCTGTTGCTCCATACACAAGACCATAAGCCTGACAGCCCTGCTGAGCGAGCACGCATAGAGGCCGCAGGGGGCTCAGTATTACTAGTTCGCGGAGAGCCACGCATAAATGGATTGCCTATGTCGCGCGCCCTTGGTGATAAGAATTTCAAGCGTCCAACACCAGGAGCTATTATCGCCACCCCTGAAATTCTTCAGTTTCAACTACAGCGAGGCGATGTCATCATTCTTGGCTGTGATGGTGTTTGGGACACGGTGGATAACAACGAGGCCGCACAATTAGTGGCAGATCTAAAGTCGCCAAGCAATGGCGCAAGAAGATATTCATGGCAACGAACAGGTGGTCGACCAATACCTAATGCAAACCGCTCAAGCGGCGGCGATCCTGACATGTTGCGCCTCACCAGAGCTTTGCGTAATGAGGCCTATGCTCGTGGTAGTGGCGACAATATATCAGTCATGGCTATTGAGTACATACAAGCACCACCAGCAAAAATAATTCCTAAAAAGGCGGTCGCTCTCATAAAAAAGGCCGCGGTTGCTAAAAAGCCAGCTCCTTACAAAAAGGCTATGAAAAAAGCAGTGCCTCCTAAGAAAATTGTAAAAAAGGTGGTACGCAAAAAAGTGATTGCTAAAAGGCAACGACCCAAAAAGAGGCGGCATCATGCCAACCGCAAAAGGCTAATGACCAAGAAATAGATCATCAAAAAATGAGATTTATTTTTGACTAAGTTCTTTAATTTTTCATAAAATATCCAAAGGCTTGAAGCTGACATAATTGAAGGAATAAGCGTTAGCTTGCGGCATTAATACAGAATTTTAAAGAGAGCCTATCGTAACCGGTAGGTTCTCTTACTTTTTATGGTCATTTGCCTGGACAGCCAGATGCAAGCCCAGAGAGCTAAGCACCGGCACTATGCTGGTTAACTTAGGGTTCCCCTTTGGGGAGAGCATGCGATAGAGGTTTTCGCGATTTAAGTTTGTCGCCTTAGCAAGGTCTGAGATGCCACTATGTGCCTCAATAACATTTTTCAGCGCTAACAAAAACATGCGCGGATCATCATCTACCAGTGCTGCGTTCAAGTAGGCGATAGCTTCCTCCGGATCTTGCAATTCCTTGATCAATCGCTCTTGGTAATCTATTAATCTTTTATTCATAACTGTAAACTGATATTTTTATTGTACCCATGACTTATTGTAGTTTAGAAACTACATCGAATCAGGTACCTTGTTCAAATAATTTTTAGCCATCCCGGCATTGCAAAAAACCCTTATTCCTATAAACTAGTAAGACTATTTTTAAGGTTCCGCTAGCAGCCCTTGTTGGCAGCTATCTCCTTAACGTAACGTTATATTCATTACTATTTTTAGGAGAACCACTACATGCTACGTTATGAAACGTTGCTGCTCACCCGTACAGAGGTGACAGAAGACGAATTATCAGCTATTGAAAAAAGCTTTGATAAGATCGTCACAGAAGGCAAAGGCACATTACAATCCTTTGACAAATGGGGTAAATACAGACTGTGCTACCCTATCAAGAAAAATACCCATGGTATTTACACACTCGTTCGTTTTCAACTTCCTCCAAGCAGCCTTACCGCCGCACTTAAAGAACTTGATACCTACTTCAAGATTAAGTGCAACGAAACGGTTATTCGCAATGTTACCGTTAAATTGGCGCCCAATGCTCCTTCAACCTACCAGCGGCCAGATGCCATGGAAATGGGCAGAACAGGATCTTTGGATAACTTTCTAAAGGATAACAAGATCGAGAACCTCTTGAGCAGTGTTGACACCGCAAAAAGGTCCTCAGGTCGCGATGATAACGATATAGATGATAGCGAAATGGCTTAAGCAAAGGAATAGATACCATGTCTAAGAATAAACTACACATCAGTTCACGCTTGCTGAAGAAAAAAGTCCGTAAACAAGCATACCTAAACCCAAAGCACTGTCGCTTCTGTGGTAACGTTGAACTAGAAGTATCACTGGATTATAAGAACATCAATCTACTCAGAAGCTTTTTGACGGAACGAAGCAAAATCCTTCCATCCCGTGTTTCTGGTAATTGCTTCTTCCACCAACGTCTTCTTTCTTCCAACATTAAGCTTGCTCGTTCCATGGCACTTCTGCCATTCTGCGCAATGCAAGGGTAATGCGGTATAATTATGAGTTTTAAACAACGATTAAACATCAGAAACGTTGCTATCATAGCCCACGTTGACCATGGAAAAACAACACTCGTAGACCAGCTTTTAAAACAGTCTGGTACCCTTGGTGTCGACGTAGACGCCAATGAGCGTGTTATGGACTCTGGCGATATTGAACGTGAGCGTGGTATTACCATTCTTGCTAAAAATACCGCTATCCAGCTGCCTGAAGGAAAGATCAATATCGTCGATACCCCTGGCCACATGGACTTTGGTGGCGAAGTTGAGCGCACCCTTCAGATGGTTGAGGGCTTCCTGCTCTTGGTTGATGCGGCCGAAGGACCATTGCCAGGCACACGTTTTGTACTGCAAAAGGCACTACAACTTGATCTTAAACCAATTTTGCTAATTAACAAGATTGACCGTAAAGACGCGGACATTGACCGTGTTGAACGCATGGTCCATGATCTATTTTTGGATCTTGCAACACGCGAAGAGCAACTGGACTTTCCAGTCCTCTACGGTTCCTCACGCATGGGGTTTGCATCGCTGGATAAAAATACGCCACTTTCTGGCAGCATGCAGCCGCTCTTTGATGCTATTTTGGAACATATCCCCGTGCCAAAACAGGAGCATGATGAGCTTCAAGTACTGATCACCAACCTTGACTACTCTGACTATCTTGGACGTATCGCCGTTGGTCGCGTATTCAGTGGACAAATCAGCGTTAACAAGCAGATTATTACCTGTAAAGACACGTTCGTCAGCCAACCGGCCAAAATTGTCAAACTATACCAGTTTGAAGGCATTAAGCGCATTGAAGTTCCAACGGCAGAATTTGGTGATATCATCGCCATAGCTGGCGTTGAAGAGGACATTGCTATCGGTAGTACGCTCTGCGACGTCGGCTCACCGATGCCGCTGCCGTATGTTTCGGTTGATGAACCAACGCTCTCGATCTATTTTTCAGTAAATAACTCACCATTTGCTGGTCGTGAAGGTAAACTTCTCACCTCCCGCCAAATTCGTGAGCGCCTAGAAAAAGAGACGCGTATTAACTTGGCACTTCGTATTGAAGATACTGACACGCCAGAAACGATGAAAGTTTCTGGTCGTGGCCAGCTTCACCTAGGCATCTTGGTAGAAACCATGCGCCGCGAAGGCTTTGAGCTGCAGCTCTCTGCGCCAGAAGTTATTTACAAGACCGTTAACGGCGTCAAATGCGAACCATTTGAATTGCTCACCATCGATGTGGACGAAGAGTACCAAGGAATCGTCATGGAAAACCTTGGAAAGCGTCGTGCCTTACTGGAGAACATGGAACATCATGGCACTGGAAAAGTGAGGATTGAATTCAAAATCCCTGCGCGTGGCCTTATCGGCTTTAGAAGCCAATTTCTTACTGATACCCGCGGCACCGGCCTTATGAACCACCGCTTTCTAGCCTACCAGCCACATGCCGGTGATATTTTTGGCCGAACCAAGGGCTCAATGATCTCTATGGAAATGGGAACCACGACCGGCTATGCACTTGATGGTCTACAACCACGGGGAATCCTGTTTGTAGGTCCAGCAGAAGAGGTGTATGAAGGCATGATCGTTGGTGAACATAGCCGAGATAACGATCTTGACGTCAATCCAACCAAAAAGAAAAAGCTTACTAACATGCGCGCATCAGGAACTGATGACGCTGTTAAACTAACCCCACCACGTGTGATGGGGCTGGAAGCAGCACTGGATTGGATCCAACCGGACGAACTTATTGAAGTCACGCCACTATCCATTCGTCTTAGAAAGCAACATCTAAGACCGGGTGATCGTAAGCGTAGCGAAAACTAGGAATTCTAAAGATATTTTTAAACCAGCAAAAAGCCCCAGATTTTTTTAAGTCCGGGGCTTTTTGCTGTGCACCGGCAGGGGACAACGACTTATTTTTCAAAACCCTATCTTTTTTTATTTTCAATTTGATATTATTAGCATGTGGGGATGGATCTCCGAGCTAAATATTTAATGAATTAAAGAGGAGTAGTGATATGAAGAATTTTGGAAGACGAGAGCTTATTGTGCTGAGTACTGCCTTATTTGGACTTGCACATGCTGGCCAGGTATCAGCGAAGGTTACTACAGCAGCTAATGCTCTTAGTGCAATCAGCACAGTTCTCAGCAATGCACAGACTGATGGGACTAAACAAGGGTCAACCGACGGCAATGCCGCCAATCCAACGCTTACTAATTTTCTAGCAACACTGGGTGATGGTACTAGTAATAACCCTATTATCAGTAAATATCCCGCCCTACAAGATCCAGGCATTAAGCAGGTACTGGATCCTTCGACCTATCAGACACAAATAAATTCCTGTGCAGCCGCGTACAATACTGCATATCTTACCGCATTTAGTAATACCGCTTTTTCCCGGTATCAGATGACGGGTACTAATTATGATTATAACAGTAGCCCTGAAAATGATGCCCCTAGCAGCCAAATTTATCAACTGGCTTACGTAGTGGGCCAAGCAGATGGTATTCTTGACGGCATAGCAGGAGTGGATAACGGTACCATTACCTCAAAACAACAGGAAGCGTTCGGTATGAGGAAGGGTTCAAACTATCGCACCAGCTGGTTTGACGATAATACCCGCCCTAACAATAGTAATACCTATTACAATGGTTATAATAATGGTGGCTCCGTCGGCTACACACGTGAATTAAATGTTTTAGCATTGATAGCTGCCGCCAAAGCTGCGACAACAACGGTTACCACGACAATCCCAACTACCTCCCAACCAGCAACAACAGCAGCGCCTGCTACGGCAGCTCCAACTGCTACCAAAACTACCACGACAACAACTCCAACCACCACCAAAGCTGCGACAACAACTACTACCTCAACAGCCTTACCGACAGTCTTAACGGTAACTAAAACGGTAACACCCACAGCAAGTACAAGCGCCAGCACATCACCAATACTCAATAATATATGGGCTCTAGATACAAGCGGCATTATGTATTGTAGAACAGGAACCAACCAGTCCATCATTGGTACCGGATGGCAAAAAGTACCTGGACCGGTTAATAATGATACTGCCACATGTGTTGCTGCAGCTCCAAATGGTGTTGTCTTCTGTTTGGATACCAGTGGCGTGGCCTACTATACTACACAAGCTGCTGTTAGCGCTAACCCAGGCAGTACGACATTGTGGACAGCTGTACCCGGCGGGTTGCAATGGGTTGGAAAATTTAAACAAATTGCCGTCACTACCGAAGGTACGCTATTAACGCTTACCGTCAATGGCCTTATATACCTCAACAACAATGCCTCTAATAATGCAGCCCTTACTAGTTGGATACAAGTGCGTCCAGCAAGCAGTAATGTTGCCTATTTAGCCGGTGCTGTCAACAACACAGTGTGCTATATTGCCACCCCCGGAAGTGCAAATTATAACAACGGATGCGTATATTATAAAATGTACGGCCAAAAGCAGACGTTTACAGGGCCGGCTATAAGTGTATATCAACAGCAACCATGGCGAACTATAAATGTATCGTCATCGGCTGTGCCTGGCAGCGATCCTAGCAGCACCTGGCCGGCTATTTCTATAGCTAGCGGCATTAGTGGTATCACCTGGTATGTAAGTTCAACTGCCAATATGTCTGGAATAATTCTATACACACTGGATGGTAAAACATGGTACAGAATTCCGAATCATACTGCTGCCAATATTGCAGCTGGTGCCAGTGGCTTGGTGTGCTTTGCGACAGGTACTCCCCAAGTATTTTATGGCTTACAATCAGATTTTAATAATCCAAGTGCAATTGCCGACACATGGAAAATGATTCCTAATACTACTAGATCGATCCAGCAAATTTCAATTGGTAGCCAGTAGACTGGTCAATAGAAGATAATTAGATCATGATAACAAAAGCCCCGGACCTAAAAAATCCGGGGCTTTTTGCTGTGCACCGGCAGGGGACAACGACTTATTTTTCAAAACCCTATCTTTTTTTATTTTCAATTTGATATTATTAGCATGTGGGGATGGATCTCCGAGCTAAATATTTAATGAATTAAAGAGGAGTAGTGATATGAAGAATTT
>Ga0206858_1009_pt1 | contig 76757 bp, 43 predicted proteins | sample Alteio_BWOrgCont_46_FD_152622 | JGI IMG/M metagenome (GOLD analysis project Ga0206858, IMG submission 152622) | Enriched cells from forest soil in Barre Woods Harvard Forest LTER site, Petersham, Massachusetts, United States -... | ecosystem: Environmental > Terrestrial > Soil > Temperate forest >... | reverse complement strand
GAGTTCCCAGCCTTCGACCCCTTCGAGACGGCCTCCGGCCTCCTCAGGGTGAGCGCTCGTGGTGAGGAGCTGCGTAAGCAGCGTCTCGAACCAAGGACGAGCGCCAGCGAGTAGTTTATCCAGAGCCCTGCCGAAGGAAGCGCCGAATTAGCCAATTTCAGGCTGTGAAAGGGGGGCAATGAAAACTTCATAAAACTTCTCCTAAATATGGTAGAGGGGTTATTGTGGTGGCGCTCATATCCTTCGACAAGCTCAGGACGAGCGCCGTTTTGTTACACTATATTTTTTACTCATAATATTTTCGAAATTTATCCCGCTCATCCTGCCTGTCCGCCGTAGCCTGTTGGCGAAGGCTGGAAGCCCTGTCGAAGGACAAAAAAATAAGTGCCTACGAAGCTGGAAGAGCTCAGTAGGCACTTTGATAGTACTAAGAAATATAGGTAGAAATGATTACAGGATCGATTCAGGCGATGGCTAAGGCGTATGCCTACCCCCCCCCCCACTTGATGGTTTTGGCGAATGCAAAGGCGTATTGACACGTATTCACATGCGTAATTTGCGTGCGACGGCAACAGCTGTCAAAAGACTTCATACTTCTTGCTCCTTTTTTGGGCAAGCCATACTTCGCTCCTACGGAGCTTCCAGCCTTCGCCAACAGGCTACTAGCCTTCGTAACACTACGGCTGAGCAGGCGGCGGGACAGGCGTATGGCAAGCTAGCTTTTAACGTTAGCATAGCTTGCGCGAAAAGGGAAATTTATTTTTGTTGGCCCTGATCAATGCGGGTCATCTAAAGACGTTTAGCCTAGCAGCTGCCCAAAATCAATAATGTGCGCAAAGTACTGGCTTTCCAGAACTTCGTCAGCTACGCCATTAACGTGAATGAGCACCGGGCGATGGGAAAAGTAGCGTGGGCATTCAAGCCGTTCTATTTTTTTCTCCACGTCCTTAATCACCTGGGTGGTAACAGGATGTCGATAAAATTTAATTTCACATAAATAGAGCGTATCAAAACGGGTTTGAATGAGATAATCAATTTGGCATCCAGCTTGGCGCGTTGTTGTATGCTGAAAGAAAGGGTTGTCATACACGATCTCCTCTGGTTTAATACCAAGAAGCTCATGAATCTTCTTTCTATTATTGAGCACCAAATTTTCAAATTGAAGACCCATAAGCGTCTCCCAGCCGGGCATCAGCGTAAGTGATACGTTATCAAGTGCACCGCGTCTGATTTTTTCTTGCTGGGGCATTATGTACTTAAGATAAAAGCGTAAGTAGTTATCACTAATACGAAATGTGCTTAATTTTGAAACCTTGCCCGTTTTTAGATGCCATGCGTAATCGCGTTGAACAAAACCGGACTTAATCAGATCTTCTAAGTAATCACTTATAACGCCTGTTTTTTCAACGCCTAATTTTTTGTAAATAGCTTCATACTCGTAGGAGCCATCTGCGATGCATTGGACAATCTCTTTATACATTTTGCTGCGCGAAGAAAAGAGGTCTGAAAAAATTTGGTCAAATTCATTAAAGAGCAGCCCAGAACTTTCAAAGCATAGGCGTCGTATATTTGCTTCTGCAGACTGGTTTGGTCGTATTTCTTCTAAATACTTTGGTACACCACCGGTAACGGTGAGTACTTTGAATTTTTCATGAGCAGAGACTGCCTTTTTTTGCCGTAGCCAAAACTGTGCACAATCATCAATGGGAAGTTCTTCAATGGTTAGGCTTAAAGAGATCCGCCCCAAAAAACCGGTACTTCTAAGGATATTTTTCTCAATCCATGTAGAAACCGAACCACATAGGACTAGTATGAGTTTAGGATTTTTTTTAAATTCTAGGTCCCAGGCGTTTTTGAGCTTGCCAAGAAAAGTATGATCTTTAGAGCCCATCCACGAAATTTCGTCAAGCAAGATTAAAACGCGGCCGGTACGTGTGCTTTTTGCTAGGCGCAAGAAAAGATCATTCCAATTATCATCTTTAAAGGCTGGCTGGCCCAGCGCCTTGCCAAGTTGCCAACCAAATTCATCGAGCTGACTTTGCAGGGTTGTTTTGTCAGTTGGAGGGGTCCCTGAAAAGACATACGTTGTACCTGAAGGCACCGTTTTGCCAAATTCTTCTATGAGCCGGCTCTTGCCGATGCGACGACGCCCTTTGACGACAACCAGGCTTGATGATGCCTTTTCAAGCAAGGAATCGAGCAAGGCAAGTTCTTTTTTTCTACCAATAAAATGAGTCATGTGCTCTCCCTAAAATATCACCAAAGATACAAATGTTGATTTGGTGCAACCGGTTGAGCCTAATTCCTTTTCACCAAAAATGCAATAATCTATTTTTCTTCCTTCCCCAAAAAAAAACTTGCTATTCATGCAAACTTGGTATACAAAAAGAAAGGGAGAAAAACAAGGAGAGAGTCTGTGAATATTTTGTGTACGGTCATTTCTTTGCTGTGTATTTATCTATATCCAATGCGGCTAGAACCTGTTGTTCAGGGTTCTGACTCTATCGTATCCATCCAGCCATTCTATATATTTCCAACCGGTGACAGCACCAACCAAATGGCTACGTTTGGCTTTTTTCAAAATGGCTTTGGTCTGCAAGATGCCAGTACCACATGCACCTTTAGCTCTATATTTCCCGTTTCAGGATTTGTGAGCTTGCATGCTGGGCAGCTATACCTAGGTACCGATCTTATAGTGCGCAACATTACCTCATGGGGAAGTGACGGCACCATTATTGGCAATGATCATGCGGTTGATCTGTGCGCAAGTATTACCGGCCTTGCCATGACCAGCGATATGAATATTAATAATGCTACTATGTATCTCAATAATGATGTGATGCTGTCTGGCACTGCTAAATTTACTGGCAGTTGTGTACTTGACGCGCGTGGTGGCAATATGTCACTTGGTAGCAATGCCAACATTATTGTGGGGCACAATGCTACGCTGCGCTTGCGCAATGTAGAGCTTGAAGGAATAGCTACCGGGCGCATCCAATGTTTAGATGACAGCGCCAAGCTTATTTTGGATAATGTGCGCTGGGTGCAGAGTGGAGACTATACGTTTACACATGGTTCTATCGAATTTGATAATCAGGTCAATTTTGTTGGGCCACATATTTTTACCTATGCCTCAGCATTGACAAGCACGATTGATTCAGCATCTACCTGGTATTTATCTGATGTTGTTAAGTTAACCATAGGTCGGACTGGCGGCATTTTCTCACGTGAGCCGCTCTATTTTGCCGATAGTACGTCTATATTAAAACTTGAAAATTGTACATTGGCTATTACGCCATCGGGAATGAGTCTTACGAATGGTACGATGGTAGTGAGCAGGGAAATATTTGTTGAGATTAACTCTACCAGTACCAACAACGGGTTGCTGATAGGTAATGGTACTTCTGCCAATGATCCGATGATTTCTCTGTATCCGGATGCTGCCATTAATTTGTTAAGTGGTTATTTGGTTAATAATGTCACCAGGGCAAGCACGTTTAGTTCGCATGATACGCCGATTACCTATGTACAAAGTGGTAACAGTGTTATTTATGATCAACAAAACACTAATTACTCCAATGTTAATGTTTCGTGGTTTGGTAGTGGTGGGTCGCTTATTGATCCTGGTAAAATATTAAGCTATAACGATGTTTCTGTTACGCTGCCATCATTTTCATTTAACGTTACTGCTACACGTTATAGTGCCTATGCCCTATTACTTGCTCAGGGCGGGCTGGTTGATGTAACGCTTGGCGCTTATCCTTTGGCTTCTGTGATTGAAGGTTCTGGCAACAATATTACCGCGGTAGGTGATATTTCTGGGCCTATTATTTTGATTGGTAACACGGCTCAATTAACCGTCGCTGTTGGCGGGACCATGCTGGGCGGTATTGCACTGGGTGGTGGCTCATTGACCCTGGGCAGAGACTTAACCTTAGGTCAAGATACGCTTATCACCGGTAACGGTCTTGTGAACCTGGGCGCGCATAACATTAATATAAATTTGCAAACACAAACATGGACCAGCACCGTTGTGTGGAATGGTACCGGTTCTTTCATTACCTTAAAAAATAATATGCATGTGGCCGCTCCGTTATTTGTGCAAGGATCATGCGTTATTGATGGTCAAGGCAATACGTTGACGCTAGCAACGGCGGGTAGCATTATGGTACGACCACATGCCACGCTTCGCTTCAAAAATATAACGTTAAATGGTGTTGGAGGCAGTAATATTTGTTGTCAGGACAATTCGGGGGCCATCATTTTTGATGCTGTGTCCTGGATCCAAGATGCTAATTTTACCTTCAGCAATGGCTCTTTTAAGGTAGTTGGCCTCTTTGATATGGTTGGCTCATACACCTTTGCTTTTAGCCCCTCATTAGCATCAACCATTGCGCATAATGCTGTCATGTGCCTTGAACCAAATTTTACCTTTAGTTATGATGCTCAAGGAGCAAGGACCAACCTTCTTACCTTTGCTGCCGCAACATCGCGGCTGTATATGAAAAACATGTCTACTGTATGGGCTAATCGGCATGGTATGCAGCTTGCCAATGGTACTATTATTATCGATGGTGTTGGTGATATGGTTTCTCAGGGAACATCGGCCAGTACTGGCATTATAATTGGTAATAATAGCGCGGCCAATGACTGTGTTATCGATATTACGCCCGGCTCGTGCTTGAGAATTGACAATGGCTACTTTGTATATCAAAACGTTAATGCACGGTCGATCCTGATTGATGGTCTGTATTCCTGCCTTACGCTCAATGCACAAGCGACTATGGTGCTTAACCAGCCACTCGACCTAGCGCCTGGATTTATGAATCTTTCCAACCAGGCCACCCTAATAAATGAAAATAATCTTAACGGCTCAGTAATGGTTTTTTGATAGGTGGATACCATGTTGATGGCTATTTTTTTTATGATGGCTCTTTGGCATTCAGCAAGCCCATTAACGGTGGGATCAAATACGGCCGTTTCGCGACAAGCAAATCAATTATTTACTGCTGGAGCCACCAATACCATTCTTGGTTTTGCTGCCTTGGAAAATGGCTTTTCATTGGAATCTAATCTTACAACGTGTACCTATAACGCATTTTTCCCTATGGGTGGCAAGGTTAATATGCGCGGTGGCCAGCTGACATTGGCCAGAAATCTTATCTTTGATAAATCTTTTTATACTACCAGTAGTGGGGTTATTTTAGGGGGTTCAAATTCAATCGAATTTGGCGCTACAACGACCGATTTGGTGTTCAGAGACTCGTTATATTTTAATAATACTTCGCTTCTTTTAAACAATGATACACGCGTGTATGCATTGTTACAATTTGGTGGCAATTGTAAAATTAATGGTCGTGGCAGTGTGCTTAATTTGCAAAATCCGGCAGGCATTATTATCAGACCAAATTCGCAGCTTATTCTAGAAGATGTTTTTATCAAAAATGTAGGCAGGACCAATATTCGTTGTATGAATGATGGCTCATCGTTGACGCTGCGCAATAGCATCGTTGCACTTAATGCCAACTACACCTTTTCCAATGGATCCATCACCTTTGATGAGGATGTGATGATTACTGGCACCAGTGTTTTTGCGTACACAAGCGGTGTTGGCAGTACGGTCAATTCGCTGGCTACGTTATTTATGGATCATGATACGACATTCAGTTATGCAACCAGACGCGCATTGAACAATGTGCTCACTATGATCGACCAGACATCGACGCTGTTTTTAAATGGATGCACGCTCTTTTCAACCCATACCGGCCTACAGATACAAGCTGGTACGCTGCTGATTGAAGATACGGTTACTTTTAGTAGTATGGCTTACAATAGTGGTGAAGCAATTGATATAAGCCCGAATGTCACGACAAAAATTAAGGGTGGCTCAAATTTGCAGATCTTCGGGCGGCTTAAGTATGGTTGATAATAATTTCATTATTATGCATAGGCGTCAACTTAAGGAAATTTGTGGAACCTTTGATTTGTAATGAGACTTTTACTCTACTGGACGTCGTCCCCGACCTGATCGGGGATCCAGGCAATATAACATCCTTAGAAAGATGATGTGATGAGTAAGAAAATTTATAGGATTTTTTATAAAAATGGCCTGGATCCCCGCCTCCGCGGGGACGACGTCGTAGAGGGCCAATCTATTGTTAGTCAAGTTTTCATTCTTATCCTAGCCCTCCTCACCACAACCGCCGCCTCGGCCCTGACCGTCGGATCAAACACGGCGGTGACCAGAGCGCCGCGCGCCTACTTTCCAGCTGGCGCAACCAATACGCTTCTTGGCTTTGGTGCCTGTGATCGCGGGGTTGTTTTAGGCGATCTTACAACGACCTGCACCTACAATGCCTTTTTTCCTGTTTCAACGCTGCTTGATTTGTCAGGCGGGCAACTATCATTAACTAAAGATTTAATCCTGAGTAATACTACCTATTTCATTAATGGTGGTACGATTTTGGGTAACACATATTCAATAGAAATACCTCAAGCAAGCGGTGACTTTTCGCTCCTGCGCAGTGGTCCGACCACATCGGTCTTTAAGCAGCTGTCGACGGCAGCTTTTTCACTAGCGCCAACGGTTGTCGATTGGAACTGGAATAATACATACATTGCGGGCGGTGTGGTGAGCTCACCAGGAGGTCTGTTAGGGATTGGAGCTGGTAGTAATAATGAACTGTACGTTTTTTATTTTAGTAATAATACGCTTACTACAACACAAGCCATATCTGTTGGGGCAACGGTTAATAGTGTTGCCTGGCATCCATCGCTTGATTTTGTGGGGGTTGCGCTCGCTACCGGGATAGGCGCTAGCGGTACAACGAGTGCGTTTCTTATGTACCAATTGGTAGTCTCCAATGGCTCGTTTAACCAGACAGCATCGGTAACAGGGGGCACGGTAACGGCTGTTGCATGGCACACGAGTGGCTCCTACATATCGGTAGGGTCCAGTTCAAATATTATTACGTACTCATTTAATTCATCTACTGGCGCTGTAACACAAGTTCAGTCCAAAGCAGTGGGCGCTGCGGTGCAGCTTGATGCACTGAGCTTTTCGCCCAGTGGTAGTTATCTGGCTGCCGGGCTTGCCACCGGAGGCACCAACCAGCTGGTGGTCTACCCTTTTAGTGCCGGTTCATTAGGTACCATCAATGCCGGTGTTGCCGTAGGGAGCAATGTGACTGCAGTGGCCTATTCACCAACCGGATCTTTTATCGCCACCGCTAATGGCAATGCGGGAGACCTTGTAATTTATCTTCATAATGCTGGTGCTGGTACGCTGACGCAGGTTGCCGCTTTGGTATTGCCCTCTATCGCGGCATTGAGTTGGAATACTACGGGCAAATATTTATCCGTTGCTTACTCTGGTAATGCTGCAAGCGGTAGTGATGTGGTCATATTTTATTTTGACCAGATTAATTATCAACTCATTGAGGCCAGCGGCCTGCTTGATAATGGCAATGGCAACGTGACCGCAGGGCGTTTTTCGCATGATGGCAATCACTTAGCGCTCGGAGATGCCGTGCCGCAGGCTCTGGTATATTCCGTTGATTATGACTATCCACTTCTATTTAACAATACCAATCTTCTTTTAAATACCAATCTTATTATTACGCGCGATGTTCAGTTTGGTGGTCACTGTAAAATAATGGGGAAAGGCAATAAAATTACGCTTAATAGCAATAGCCCAATCATTATACGTCCTGGTGGCCAATTGGTGTTTGAGGACACTAATATTGTTGGGCTTAATAACAATAATCTGCGCTGTATGAGTGATAATGGCTCTGTGGTCTTAAGAAATTCTAATCTCTTTTTGTCTAATAATTTTACACTCACCAGTGGATCACTGTTATTCGATGGGACGGTGGTACTGACCGGCACCGGCACCTTTATTTACGCCAGTGGCCTGACCAGCACGATTGGATCATTGTCCACCTTATTTGTTGATAGTGGTGTTACCTTTAGCTATGCGCCGCGCAATGCAAAGAATGCTTTATTATTCATGACAGACGCAACATCAGCGTTATATCTGAACGGCTGCACGCTCTATTCAACAAGAACGGGATTATTGCTGAGCGGTGGTACACTTATTTTAGATGATAATATTACGTTGAGTAGCTCGGCAAAAAATAGTGGCGAGGCGCTTACCTTAAATTCTAATCTTAACATTCGATTAAAGGGAACGGCCGCGGTTAATGTGAACGGGTTTGTTAAGGTGATATGATGATGTTGGTGCCCAAATAATACGAGCAGTAATACGCTTTTTTCATTATTAATTCTTTTATTTGTCTTAGCTTAGAGTAATGAGCTATCATCGCTTCGACATGGAGTAAAAAAGAGAAAAAGGACGTTGGATGAGTTATTGTACTAGCCTTGTATATGTGGCTTTCTTCCTCTGTTATCAGGCATCCTGTAGTGCTGTTGCCGGGTTAAATTTTTTGCACCAGGGTTCAACGGTTACTGTTGGCTCTGGTAAGTTAATTCTGAATACTGCTATTACCGGTTGGAATGGAACGCTTGCACAAACAGGGGCTGTCGTTGGCCAGCCGATTACCTTTACCAATGGCATCGTCACTATCAATAATAATCCTGCATGGGCAAACTGTCTGTATGCTGGTAATGCGGCAACGCCATTTGTTCTGAATACTAATCAGCTCTTGCGCGTGTCAGATGGCCTATTTTCTAGTGCTGTTGTTGTCATTCGCAATGGCAATAGGCTAGAAGGTACTCCCGATTTTTCTTTGGCTACACCACTAACATTGGCCCACAATTTAAGCAGCGTTACGCTGGCGATTAATGGTAATATGGGCTCAATTGCCATGAATGGTGGAACGATTATTCTTGATAATGATCTTGATTTATTGCCAGATGCTACACTGACTGGATCAGGCACGGTAGATACAGCAGGAAGAAGATTTATCTTTGGTGCTGGACTTTCAAGCGGTGCATTACTATTGACGCATACGCTGCTATGGAATGATGCTAGCCAATTACAATTAAATGGTAATGTGGTTTTGTATGGCATGTGGCGATTTGGCACTCTAGCGAATGCAAATTGTGATCCTACCATTTCTGGCAATGGGCATACACTTGATTTATCACGCGGCAGCTCAATTTTTATTAAAGCTAATACAATGCTACGCTTGGTCGATGTAAAAATAAAAGGCTTGGGTCGAGGGGGTTTTGTCTTTGAAGATCACACATCGCAATTGCGTCTCAGTCGCGTTGAAATTGAGATGGCTAACTCCTATACCGTTACGACTGGCGGCATTGTCGTTAATGGTGAGTCAACCATTGTTACAAAAAATCATGTATTGACGATGAGCACCAATGCATCACTGACGGTTGATGGGGTTACGCTATGGTATGATACCACGCAATATGTCACAGATTACGCAATTCAACCGCTTCAAAATGCTGCAAGTAATGTTAATAATAAATTTGTTACCTATTCAAATGGTGGCGCTGTCCAGGGCATGACTCCGCTGGTGCTTGCTGCAGCCAACAGTAATACCTTGCTCTATCTCAATAAAAACAATAGTAATACGATTTTGTATAATGCTAGAATAACGAGCAATGCTTTATTATCAGCCAACCGTACACATAGTAGCTATGCCTTATATGTGAATAGGACGTTGAGCAATACAATTTTATATAATGCCAGAACAACAAGTAATGCGATCTTGTCCGCAAATCGCACGAGTAGCAGCTATGCCTTGTATGTGAATAGAACAAATAGTAACACAATTTTGTACAATGCTAGAACAACAAGTAACGCGATACTATCGGCCAATAGGACAAGTAGCAGCTATGCATTGTATGTGAATAGAACATTAAGCAATGCTGACCTGTATAACAATAGAACGGCTAGTAACGCCTTATTATCATTAAAGCGTACGACAAGCAGCTATGAGTTGTATGTTAACAGAACGCTCAGCAATACAATCTTGTATAACTACAGAATAAATAGTAACGCAATACTATCGGCAAATCGTACGAGTAGTAGTTATGCATTGTATGTGAATAGAACACTGAGCAATACGATCTTGTACAACAATAGAACAACAAGTAATGCGTTATTATTTGGTAACCGTGTAAATAGTAATGCGATTGTCACAGCCCCTGCGGTGCAGCCATTTACCATATTTCCGACCGGGGTATCAACTAACATTATTTTCCCGTTCCAATTTTTCGAAAAAGGCTTTGTTCTGCAGGATTCTAATACCACCTGTACCTTTGGCTCAGTCTTTCCTGTATCAGGCTTTGTATCATTGCATGGTGGACAACTGTATTTAGGTACCGATCTTATTTTCCAGAACGTGACCAATTGGGGGACTTGCGGGACGATCATTGCCAACAACCATGCGGTGGATTTCTCTTCAACGATCACCGGCATGACCATGACAAATAATATGGTGTTGAATAATGCAAACATTTATCTTAACAACGATATCACCTTGTCTGGGACTGCTAAATTTACGGGCAACTGCGTGCTTGATGCGCGTGGTTGCAGCATATCACTGGGCAGTAATGCTAGCATCGTTGTGGGGCATAATGCCAGCTTGCGTTTACGCAATGTTGATCTCAATAGCGTAACGAGCGGCCGCATCCAGTGTCTTGATAATAGTGCCAAGCTCATTTTAGATAATATGCAATGGACCCAGACAGGAAACTATACGTTTACGCAGGGCTCTATAGAATTTGATAACCAGGTTCATTTTGTTGGTCCGTATACGTTTGTCTATGCATCTTCATTGACCAGTACTATTGATACTGAGTCCATGTGGTACCTTTCTGATGTTATTAACGTAACTATTGGGCGAACTGGCGGTATTTTCTCGCGCGAGCCGCTTTATTTTACCGATCAGACCGCCAAGTTAAAACTTGAGAATTGTACATTTACCGTTACCTCATCCGGGATGTCACTTCTTAATGGTGCGGTTGTTATTGATCGAGAAGTGTATATTGATATTAATTCTACTAGCACAAGTAATGGTCTTCTCGTTGGTAATGGCAATAGTGCCAATGATCCCTACATCTATTTGTATCCGGATGCAGCTATTAATTTAGCAAGCGGTTATTTGGTGAGTAATGTTACGCGATCAAGCACCTTTGCCTCTCATGATGTTCCTGTCAACTATGTACAAAGTGGCAATAGTGTCATTTACGATAAGCACAGCACGAACTATTCCAACATTAATGTTTCAGAACTGGGTAGTGGCGGCTCAATCCTGGCACCCGGGACATCCATGTATTATACAAATGCTAATGTTACGTTACCGACAGCAGAATTTACGGTAACGGCTACTCGTTTTACTGCTCAAACCTTATTACTTTTCAACGGTGGCACCGTGAAGGCTACCTTTGGTACCTATCCGCTAGCCTCATTAATTGAAGGGACGGGGAATACGATAGCATCTATAGGCGACATTTCTGGTCCTATAATTTTTAGCGGTCTGTCACCAGCAGCTACCCTTGACGTAGGCGGCAGTATCCTGAGTAACATTAGTTTAAATGGCGGCACCATAACGCTGGGCAATGATTTAACCCTTGGGTACGGCATAGTTATTACTGGGGGAGGGTTTCTGCAACTTGCCTCTCACACGCTTAATCTTAATCTAGGTACCACTACATGGACAAGCACGATGTTGTTTAATGGGAATGGAGCATTTATAAAATTAAATGATGCTACGAATCTGGCGGCACCACTGTTTGTAGAAGGATCGTGTATTATTGATGGTCAAGGCAATACGTTATCGCTAGCAACTGCTGGCAGCATCACGGTAAAACAAAACGCTACACTTCGCTTTAAAAATATATTTTTAAATAAAGTTGGTGGTAGCAATATTTGTTGCCAAGATAATTCAGGATCCATAATTTTTGATACAACGGCGTGGATTCAGGATGCTAATTTTACCTTTAGTAATGGGTCTTTTGGCGTAGTTCATTCTTTTGATATGATAGGTTCGTATACCTTTGCCTTTAATACATCGCTTGCATCAACGATTCATTCTAACTCAACACTTTCTTTAGATCAGGCATTTACCTTTAGTTATGACCCACAAGGTAATAGACCACAGCTGCTTACCTTTTTAAATAATTCATCACAGTTATATATGAATAACGCCACGATCCATGCTACAAAATATGGCATGCAGCTCACTAACGGTACCTTATTAGTAGATGGATTAGCGCAAATTTTTGTTGAAGGGGCTCAGGCTGTAACTGGATTGTTGAACGTTGGTAGTAGTCAGACGGCCGGCTTTGTTCTTGGTAATAATGCAGGTAATGATCAGATACTTGTGCTGAATTTCGGTGCTACGTTAGAGATGGATAGAGGGTATTTAATCTATCAAAATGTTAATGCAAGCTCGTTATTTGCTCGCAGTCAATATTCAAATATAACAATAAATCCGGGTGCAGACTTATTACTTGAACAGCCAATGAATTTGTCGCCCGGGATACTGAATCTTTCTACCAGTGGTGGCTTAATAAATCAACAGTACCTTAACGGTTCTGTGAGCCAGTTTTGAGCATAATTTGTTTGTGGGAGTATTGGTAATGCGCATTATTACTCGTTATATCTGTTATTTTATTATCCTGATAGCAATAGCCGGCTTGGTCAAAGCGGCAAACGTGGGATCAAACACTACAGTGTCGATTCAACCGACAGCAGCGCTTGGGGGTGGGCTTAATGCCATACTCGCCTTTGGTGCTCTGGATAATGGATTCAATTTTGCAGCCAACACCGATACATGTACTTTTGGTAGCTATTTTCCAGTCTCTAGCGCGGTAAGCTTGAATGGTGGGGTGTTGTCACTTGGACAAGATTTTATATGTGTTCAACCGATACGCTTTCCCACGGGCGGCACTATTTTGGGTAATGGCAATAGCTTTACTCTTGGTGAAACCACAACTGACTTTGTGCTAACGGCCTCATTGAATTTTAATGCAACCATACTACAGTTTGATACCAATACAAGGCTTTATGGCATCTTACAATTTGCACAAAATTGTAAAATTCGTGGAACGACGGGTAAAGTACTAACACTCGAGAACGGTTCAGCCCTTGTGGTGAGGCCAAATTCGCAGCTTATTATAGAAGATGTAACGCTTAGCAATTTAGGCACAACCAATGTACGTTGTTTGATGGATAATGGATCACTGATTCTGCGCAATGTTATTTTGGCATGCAGTGCAAATTATACCTTCTCTCGTGGATCAATTTTATTTGATAAAGACGTTGTATTTACCGGTACCACAACGTTTGCGTATACCTCGGGGATTGGCAGTACGATTAATACGCTAAGTACGCTTATGTTTGATCACGATACTACCTTTAGTTATGCCCCGCGTAATGCGCGAGGAAATTTACTGAATATGATTGATAACACATCGTGCCTTTATTTAAGCGGTTGCACGCTTTTTTCTACGTATACAGGATTACAGTTGCAAACAGGAACGTTGTTATTAGATGATCAGGTTACGATGACAAGCACAGGCAGAAATACCGGCGAGTCGATTCTGCTTAATTCCAGCCTTACTACCAAGGTGATGGGCGGTTCGACCGTTTACATGTATGGACGAATAAAATATCAATAGAACAAAGGGAATAGATGGGTTTGTTCGTGTGCTGGCTCTATTTTATTATAATGCTCCTTGCTGAGGCACCATGCTTACCAGCAGGATTAAATTTTTCAGGAGCAAGCTCGACGATTAATGTTGGTCCTGCAAAATTTGCTATTAATACTGCAATTCCAGCGTGGAATGGCACGCTGACGCAGGTAGGAGCGATAGTCGGAACGCAACCAATTACCTTTAACGGTGGGATGCTTAGTATTGGTAATGCCGATGCTGAAGGCTCATTTATATATGCCCCTGGAGCTACATCGCCGTTTGTGCTCACCACCAACCAGTTATTGCGTGCAGAAGAGGGTCAATTGTTCACCCCGATTGTTGTTATACGAGGGGGAAACAGATTAGATGGCAGTGCGCTGTTTGACCGATTGGTGTCAGCTCCTCTTACTCTAGCGCATAATTTGAGTTTTGTGACGCTTGGCCTTGCAGGTCGCATGGGTAACATAGTAATGAATGGGGGAAATATACTTCTTGATGGTGATCTTGAGTTAGCGCAAGATGCCTCGTTACAAGGTTCTGGATACGTTTCTTTGGATGGTAGAAATCTACTTTTTGGAGGCCCTTATGCAACACAAAGTTTAGCACTAACGCATACGCTTTTACTGTGTGATGCTGATAAAATTTTGATCGAAGGCAATCTTGCTTTATCGGGTCAATGGACATTTACCAAAAATGACTCGGCATACGCGCGTATTGTTGGTCATGACAAAACCCTTGATTTAACACAAGGGGGATCTATTTATATCTCACGCGGCGTATCACTGAGACTGGCCAATATTAAAATTAAAGGGCTGGGTCGTGGCGGCTTTGTTTTTCAAGATCAGACTGCCAATATTCACCTTTCTCACGTTGAAATTGAAATGGCCAATTCTTATACCGTTACAATAGGCGGTATTTATATTGAGGGTGAATCAGTAATTGTAACAAAAAATCATCTGCTCACCTTGACTAATGCTGCCACCCTGACCGTAGATGGGACGACGCTTTGGTACGATCCAACCCAATATAATGACAATAGAAATATTCGTCCTGTGGTTTCTGCTGCGGCGGCCAATATTGGCACCACATCAATCACCTACTTGAACGGCGGGGCAATTCAAGGAATGGCACCACTTAGCCTTGTGGTAGCAAATAGTAATGCGATATTATCAGCAAATAGAACCTTTAGTAGTTATAGCTTGTATGTGAATCGTACAAATAGTACTGCAATACTGTCAGCGAATCGTACTCATAGCTCTTATGCGTTGTATGTTGATAGAACGTTGAGTAATGCGATATTGTCGGCAAATAGAACAAGTAGTAGCTATGCGTTGTATGTGAATAGGACAAATAGTACTGCGATATTATCGGCAAATCGTACGAGTAGCAGTTATGCATTATACGTGAATAGGACGCTGAGTAACGCTTCGCTATTTGGTAATCGCACGAATAGTAACGCATTGCTATCAGCCAATCGTACCCATAGCAGTTATGCATTGTATGCGGATAGGTCACTGAGTAATGCGTTGCTCTTTGGTAATCGCATAAATAGCAATGCGCTGTTATTTGCGGCACGTGTGAATAGTAACGCAATGTTACGCTTATCAACAAATAACAGTAATGCCATCATATCATTAAAGCGTACAGCAAGCAGTTATGCATTATATGTGAATAGAACGTTAAGCAACACGATACTCTATAACAATCGCATCACCAGTGAAGCGCTGCTATCAGCGAATCGCACCAGTAGTAGCTATGCTTTGTATGTGAATAGAACGCTGAGTAATGCATCATTATATGGCAATAGGACAAACAGTAACGCGTTGTTATCGGCAAATCGTACAAGCAGCAGCTATGCATTGTATGTTGATAGAACGTTGAGTACTGCGTTATTGTTTGGCAGTCGCATCAATAGTAACGCATTATTGTATCTGAACCGGGTTAATAGTAATGCAATGCTACGGTTATCAACAAATAACAGTAATGCCATTCTATCATTGAAACGCACAGCAAGCAGTTATGCTTTGTATGTGAATAGAACGTTAAGCAATACGATTTTATATAACAATCGTATAACGAGCGAGGCCTTGTTATCGGCAAATCGAACGAGCAGTAGTTACGCGTTGTATGTTGATAGGACACTAAGCTCGGCATTGTTATTTGGTAATCGCATCAATAGTAGTGCCCTGTTGTTCCTGAATCGAGTCAACAGTAATGCAATGCTTCGATTATCAACGAATAACAGTAACGCCATCATATCACTAAAGCGCACAGCAAGTAGTTACGCATTGTATGTGAATAGAATAACGAGCGAAGCGATATTGTCGGCCAATCGAACAAGTAGCAGCTATGGGTTGTATGTAAACAGAACTCTGAGTAACACGATCTTGTACAACAACAGAATCACTAGTAACACACTGGCCTATGACATGCGTGTGCTCAGCAGTGCCACTCTGAATGGCGGAAGCTTTGGAAGAACGACAAGCAATGCCCTGTTGTTCCTGACAAAAAATAACAGTAATGCATTGTTATTTGGTGATCGCGTTAACAGCAATGCAATGTTACGGTTATCAACGAATAACAGTAATGCGATCATATCGTTAAAGCGTACAGCAAGCAGTTACGCATTATATGTAAATAGAACGTTAAGCAACACGATACTCTATAACAATAGAATAACGAGCGAAGCCTTGCTATCGGCAAATCGTACGAGTAGTAGTTATGCCTTGTATGTGAATAGAACACTGAGTAATACAATCCTGTTTAATAATAGAATTGCAAGCGCAGCCATTGTCTTTGTAGCGGCGGCGGCTAATCCGGTACTTATAAGAGCGCTGAGCAATACGATATTGTATAACGCTCGCATCTTCAGTAATGAATTCTTGTCCTCCGCGCATACATCAACGAACAATAGTTTTATTGGTGGCTCAAGCAATGTAATCACGCCATTTAACTACCTGCCAAGTGGTTTTAGCCTACACAGTAACACCACGACAGTAACCTTTCAGTCAGTTTATCCAGTTGCAGGGCCTATAGCACTACACGGCGGGTCATTACAGTTAGGGTCGGATCTTGTTTTGGGCAATGGCGGCTATTTCCAAACAGGCGGGGTGATTAACGCCAATAATTATAGTATTGATTTGGCACCTACAGTAAGTACCTTTCCAGGTACTTCCCCGCTTATATTTAATACCGCTAACATGTATCTTAATAATGACTTAACTATCAATAGTACCCTAAAATTTACCGGCGCCTGTTTGCTTGATGCCCAAGGGTGTACAATCATCCTTGGCCCTAACGCAAATGTTGTTATCGGTCATAATGCTTCGCTTAATGTGAGAAATGCAACCATACGCGGTGTTGGTAGTAATAATATCTCCTGTATGGATAATTCTGCTTCAATTATTTTTGATGCTATTACGTGGATACAGGATAATAACTTTACCTTTAGTCGTGGGTCGTTTCAGATTAATACATTTTTGGATATGTATGGCACGTACACCTTTGCCTTTCATACATCACTTTCATCGACCATTGCGCATAATGCCTCCCTATATTTGGAGCCAACATTCACCTTTAGTTATGATCCTCAGGGCAATAGGCCGAAGCTCCTGACCTTTGCGGATAATTCATCACAATTATATATGAATAATGCTACGATTCATGCTACAAAATATGGCATGCAGCTTATTAATGGCAATTTGTCCGTGGACGGTTTGGCGCAGATTTTTGTTGAAGGTGCTGTGACAACCACCGGATTTTTTAACGGCAGCAACCAGACGACTGGTTTTATTCTTGGTGATAATAATGCAAGTCATGATCAGATACTTGTGCTTAAACCTGGAGCGATTTTAGAGATGGATAGAGGTTACCTAATCTATCAAAACGTTAATGCGCCCTCACTGGTCGTTGGGAGTCAGTATTCAAGCATGGTAATCAATCCTGGTGGAGACTTATTACTTGATCAGACGATGAATTTAGGATCCGCAGTACTGTACCTTTCAACGCAGGCTGGTTTAATTAATCCTTTGTTATTTAACGGCTCTGTAAGTCAATTTTAATGACAGCATGTTTGTGGGGATTTTGTTAATGATTTTTATTACGCGTTATATTTGTTGTCTCTTCATGGTGCTGAGTATTATGATTGGTGGTGTTAAAGCACCAAATATAGGATCAAATGCTAACGTATCGCTTCAACCTACGGCCAACCTTGCTGGTGGTGGTAATAATATTCTTGGTTTTGGTGTGATGCTCAATGGTTTTAACTTTGCGAGCAGCACTACCACATGCACCTTTGCCGGCTTTTTTCCGGTCTCGAGTACGGTGAGTCTTAATGGAGGGACGTTATCATTGGCTGAAGATTTCATTTGCTTCCAACCGGTGGCCTTTCCTACTGGTGGTACTATTTTAGGCAACCAAAGTTTATTTGCTATCGGTGAAACGACTACCGACTTTGCACTTACAGCCACGTTCAATTTTGATTCCACCATGCTACGATTTGATACCAACACAAGGCTTTATTCGACGTTACAATTTGCACAGGGTTGTAAAATTTGTGGAAAGCATGGCAAAGTATTGACGCTTAACAATGGTTCGGCTTTAGTCGTCAGGCCTAATTCGCAGCTTATTATAGAAGATATTACGATTAGGAATGTGGGCAGAACCAATCTACGGTGCTTGATGGATAACGGTTCCATAGTGCTACGAAATGTTATCCTGGAATCCTCTGCTAATTACACCTTTTCCCGTGGATCAATTTTGTTTGATCAGGATGTTATATTTACCGGTACTACAACATTTGCGTACACAACCGGCGTGGGCAGTACCATTAATTCACTCAGCACCCTAATGTTCGATCACGATACCACGCTTAGCTACGCCCCACGCAGGGCAAATGGTAGCTTGTTGTCCATGACAGACCAAACATCATGCCTTTATTTGAGTGGCTGCACACTTTTTTCTACGTATACAGGATTACAGTTGCAAACAGGGACACTATTGTTAGATGATCAGGTCACGGTTACAAGCACAAGTAGAAATAGTGGTGAAGCATTACTTCTAAATTCCAGCTTGACTACTAAGGTCATGGGCGGTGCATCGGTTTATATGTATGGGCGAATAAAATACCAATAAAAAGGGAATAGATGAGTTTAGCGGCGTGCTGGATATATTTTATTGTCATGCTCCTTGCTGATACACCGTGTTTACCAGCGGGATTAAATTTCTCTGGGCCAAGTTCTATGATTAGTGTTGGTCCTGCAAAATTTATTGTCAATACCGCCATTCCAAGCTGGAATGGGATGCTTGCCCAGACGGGAGCGGTTGTTGGGACGCAACCAATCACCTTTAATGGTGGGACGCTCGCAATCAATGGTAATCCAGCATACTTTACCGGCACGTATGCACCAACATCAGCGCAGCCAATTGTCCTCAACACTAATCAACTATTTCGTCCTGATGATGGGCTGTTTTCAGATCAAATTGCCATCATTCGTGGTGGCAATCGCCTTGAGGGTACCGCAGATTATTCATCCATTACTACACCACTGGTCTTAACGCATAATCTCAGCAGTGTTACGCTTGCGCTTAATGGTGACCTTGGGCCTATTACAATGAACGGCGGAACGATCATCCTTGATAATGATCTTCGGCTGTTACCAGATGCTACGCTTACCGGGTCAGGTACGGTAAACACAACAGGAAGAAAATTTATCTTAGGTGCTGGCCTTGCAAGTAGTGCATTACGGCTGACACATACACTACTATGGAACGATGCCAGTCAATTACAATTAGACGGTAATACAGTATTGTATGGCATGTGGCGCTTTGGGACGTTAACGGCCGGTTGTATGCCTACTATTGATGGGCACGGGCATACGCTCGATCTTTCGCGCGGTAGCTCAATTTTTATTAAAGCTAATACAACGCTTCGTCTTGTTGATGTAAAAATAAAAGGGCTTGGACGAGGCGGCTTTGTTTTTGAAAGTGTTAGTTCTCAATTACGTCTCAGTCGTGTTGAAATTGAGATGGCTAATTCATACACCGTTACTGCTGGTGGTATTTATGTTAACGGCGAATCGGTTATTGTAACAAAAAACCATATACTGACGATGAGTAACAGCTCATCCCTGACGGTTGATGGGGTGACATTATGGTATGATCCAACCCAATATGCTGATGCTAAAAATATTCAGCCCACCGTCAGTATCGCAGCAGCAGATGTTGGTACCAAATTTATAACGTATTTAAATGGCGGCATGATTAACGCCATGACCAATGCGGCGGCAGTGACGGCTAATAGTAATACACTGTTATATTTAGCTAGAACAAATAGTAATGCCTTGCTCTTTGGCGATAGAATAAACAGCGCGGCATTGCTCTTTGGTGCTAGAGAGAATAGTAACACGATTCTGTATAACAATAGAACCACCAGTAATGCATTGTTATCAGCCAATCGTACGAGTAGCAGTTATGCGTTGTATGTGAATAGAACCCTGAGTAACGCTTCGCTATTTGGCAATCGCACAAATAGTAACGCATTGTTATCGGCGAATCGTACAAGTAGTAGTTACGCGTTGTATGTGAATAGAACCCTGAGTAACACGATTTTGTACAACAACAGAACAACCAGTAATGCATTACTGTCTCTGAAGAGGACGACGAGTAGCTATGAGCTGTACGTCAACAGGACGCTGAGCAATACGATTCTGTACAATAACCGTGTTACTAGCAACGCCATATTATCGGCCAATCGTACAAGTAGCAGTTACGCACTGTATGTGGATAGGACCTTGAGCAACGCCTTGTTATTTGGTGATCGTATAAACAGCAATGCTCTCTTGTTTGGCGATCGTATCAACAGTAACGCGATGCTGCGACTCAGTACCAATAACAGTAATGCCATTCTGTCATTAAAGCGCACGGCAAGTAGCTATGCCTTGTATGTTAATAGGACGCTGAGTAACACGATACTCTACAACAATAGAATAACAAGCAATGCGCTGCTATCATTGAAGCGCACAACGAGCAGCTACGAGCTTTATGTTAATAGAACATTGAGTAATACGGTCCTGTACAACAATCGTGTGACCAGTAATGCGCTGTTATCAGCCAATCGTACAAGTAGCAGCTATGCGTTATATATAGACAGAACCTTAAGCAATGCCTTGTTGTTTGGTGATCGTATCAACAGTAACGCATTATTATTTGGTGCGCGCGTAAATAGTAATACATTGTTGCGTCTCAGCACGAATAACAGTAATGCACTTCTGTATCTGAACCGCGTCAATAGCAACGCACTGCTCTTTGGCGATCGCGTAGGCAGTGAAACGGTCGCCTATAATAATAGAATCACAAGCAATGCGCTGTTGTCATTAAAGCGAACAACGAGTAGCTACGGACTCTACGTTAATAGAACACTAAGTAACACAATCCTATACAATAACAGAATAATCAGCGAGACGTTGGCCTATGATGTGCGTGTGTTAAGCAACGCCATCCTCAATGGCGGTAGTGCTGGAAGAACAAATAGCAATGCCTTGTTGTTCCTGACTAAAAATAACAGTAACGCGCTCTTATTCGGTGATCGTATCAACAGCAATGCAATGCTGCGCCTAACGACCAATAACAGTAATGCACTCTTGTTCCTGAGTCGCATAAATAGTAACGCACTTCTGTATGGCGATCGCGTAAATAGTGAGGCAATCAACTTTTTGTCACGTACAGCTAGTGAGTCGTTAGCATTCTTGGCCCGCTACAACAGTAATGCACTCCTATCTTTGAAGAGAACAACCAGCAGCTTTGAGTTATATGTGAACAGGACGCTGAGTAACACGATCCTGTACAATAACAGAATAATCAGCGAGACGCTGGCCTATGATTTCCGCATTTTGAGTAGTGCCATCCTCAATGGCGGTAGTGCTGGCAGAACAAATAGTAATGCCTTGTTGTTCCTGAATCGCATAAATAGTAACGCTTTATTGTTTGGTGATCGTATCAATAGCAATGCCATGCTGCGTTTAACAACCAATAACAGTAATGCGCTCTTATTCCTGACAAGAAATAATAGCAATGCCTTACTCTTTGGCGATCGCGTAAATAGTGAGACAATCCTGTATAACAATCGAGTTATTAGCAACGCCTTACTATCTTTAAAGAGAACAGCGAGTAGCTACGGACTGTACGTTAATAGAACGCTCAGCAACACGATCTTGTACAACAACCGTGTTACAAGTAACGCACTGTTGTCCTTAAAGAGGACGACAAGTAGTTATGAGCTCTATGTTGACAGGACCTTGAGCAATGCCTTGTTATTTGGCGATCGTATAAACAGCAACGCACTCTTGTTTGGTGACAGAATTAACAGTAACGCAATGCTGAGACTCACAACCAATAACAGCAATGCACTATTATTTCTAACAAGAAACAACAGTAACGCACTATTGTTCGGTGATCGCATCAATAGCAATGCATTATTGTACGGTGACAGAGTAAACAGCGAGGCAATCAATTTTCTTTCACGTACAAATAGTGAGTCACTAGCATTCTTGGCCCGCTATAACAGTAATGCACTGCTATCCCTGAAAAGAACAACCAGTAGCTTTGAGCTCTACGTAAACAGAACCCTGAGCAATACGATTCTGTACAATAACAGGATAACAAGTGAAGCATTGTTGTCAGCCAATCGTACATTTAGCAGTTATGGCTTGTATAGCAACAGGATATTAAGCAACACGCTTGCTTATGATTTCCGTATATTAAGTAGCGCCACTCTCAATGGCGGAAGTTTTGGAAGAGTGACAAGCAACGCCTTGTTATTCCTGACAAAAAATAATAGTAACGCCTTGCTCTTTGGTGACCGTATCAACAGCAACGCTATGTTGAGGCTGACGACCAATAACAGCAACGCACTATTATTCCTAACAAGAAACAATAGTAATGCCCTGCTCTTCGGTGATAGGGTCAACAGTGAGACAATCCTGTACAACAACAGAACAACCAGCAATGCTTTATTGTCCCTGAAGAGAACAACGAGCAGCTATGAATTGTATGTCAACAGGACGCTGAGTAACACGATCCTGTACAACAACCGTGTTACAAGTAATGCACTCCTGTCTCTGAAAAGGACGACAAGCAGTTATGAACTGTATGTTGATCGAACCTTGAGCAACGCCTTATTGTTCGGTGACCGCATAAATAGTAATGCTCTTTTGCTTGGCGACAGAATCAATAGCAATGCAATGCTGCGCCTAACGACGAATAATAGCAACGCCTTATTGTATCTGAATCGCATAAATAGCAATGCATTATTGTACGGTGACAGAGTAAACAGCGAGGCAATCAATTTTCTTTCACGTACAAATAGTGAGTCACTAGCATTCTTAGCCCGCTACAACAGTAATGCGCTGCTCTCCTTGCAGAGGACAACGAGTAGCTATGGGCTTTATAGCAATAGAACCCTCAGTAACACGATTCTGTACAATAACAGGATCATTAGTGAGACGTTGGCCTATGATATGCGCGTGTTGAGCAATGCCATCCTCAATGGAGGAAGCGCAGGAAGAACGACAAGCAACGCCTTGTTATTCCTGACAAAAAATAATAGTAACGCCTTGCTCTTTGGTGACCGTATCAACAGCAACGCTATGTTGAGGCTGACCACCAACAATAGTAATGCACTGTTGTATTTGAGTCGCACTAACAGCAACGCACTGTTGTTTGGTGACAGGGTGAATAGTGAGGCAATAATATTTTTATCGCGCACAAATAGTGAAGCGTTGGGTGCATTAGCACGTTACACCAGTAACGCATTGTTATTTGCAACACGAATAAATAGCAATGCACTGTTATTTGGCGACAGAGTGAATAGTGAAGCAATAGTATTCTTATCGCGCATAAGCAGTGCGGCATTGTCATCCTTAGCACGTTATACAAGCAATGCATTGTTATCAGCAAATCGTGCTAATAGCAGTTATGCACTGTACGTAAACAGAACGCTGAGCAATGCTTTATTGTATTTTGAGCGTATCACCAGTAATGAATTTTTGGCTACGGCAGTTACAGCATCGAACAATAGTTTTATTGGCGGCACAAGCAACGTAATCAATACATTCAACTACCTACCCAATGGCTTTAGCCTACAAACTAATACTACGACAGTGACCTTTCAATCGGTCTATCCTATTGCAGGCGCTATAGCACTACACGGTGGGCAATTGTATCTGGCCTCTGATCTTACGCTGAATAGCGGCGCATATTTTCAGACTGGCGGCCTGATTATTGGGGATAATCATAGTATTAATTTTTCGGCAACCTTTACCGGCTTCTCAACCGCATCTGCGCTGACTATTAACAATGCAGATTTGGTGTTTTCTAACGACATTACTATTAATAGTACGCTAAAGTTTACAGGAACCTGTCTGTTGGACGCACAGGGATGCACCATTACCCTAGGGAATAATGCAAATGTCCTTGTTGGTCACGATGCCAAGCTTCATTTAAAAAATGCCAATATACGTGGGGCTGGTGACACTAAGCTTTCATGTATGGATAACTCATCAGTTATTATTTTTGATGGTGTGACATGGGTACAGTCCAACAACTTTACCTTTAGCAGCGGATCATTCCAAGTTACACGCTTCTTAGATATGGTTGGGTCATATACCTTTGCGTTTAATACTTCGCTTGCTTCTACTATTCAGTCAAATGCTACTCTGCTCCTAGAGCCGTCATTTACCTTTAGTTATGACCCGCAGGGGAATAGGCAGCAATTGCTTACCTTTGCTGATAACACATCGCTCTTGCAACTGGATAGTGCCACACTCCATGCAACGAAGTATGGCATGCAGTTAACAAACGGGTCGCTGCTTATTGATGGTATCTCTGACTTGGTTGCTGAAGGTGGCTCAGCCGGTTCGGGTATTATTATCGGGGATAATATCAGCAGTGATGATCAGGCCGTCCAGATCAGTTCTGGTGCACTCTTAAGACTTGATACCGGTTATTTGGTGTATCAAAATGTAAAGAGCACCTCATTTCTTATGGATAATCAATATTCTGGTCTTACATTAAACCCAACAACCACGCTGGTGCTTAATCAGCCATTGAGTTTGAGTCCAGGACTTATGTACCTTTCTATTTTAGCAACCATAGTGAATGGCAATAATCTGACAGGTAGCGTGATACTATTTTAGTCATAGAGGGCGGGAGCAATTGATGGTACCACAGGCAATGAGCAAGATAGGTTTTATAGTAATAATGGTAGCATATGTGCTGTCACCTGTAGCCCATGGGTTAACGGTCGGTGCTAATAATAATGTGTCTCTCAATCCAACAGCAGCCTTTCCTAATGGACAAGTAAATACTATTTTAGGATTTGCATACCTTGCGAATGGGTTTACTCTGGCAGCAAATACGACCACGTGCACGTATAACGCCTTTTTTCCAGTCTCGAGTGCCATAAACTTAAATGGGGGCGTATTATCACTATTAGAAGATTTGAAGCTTGCCCAACCAATACGTTTTACAGGAAGTGGCACGATTTTGGCAAATACTCACACACTTGAATTTGGTCCGACAGCAACAGAATTTGTCATGTCATTTTCATTTAATTTTGATGCAGCGAATTTACTTTTTGATACCGATGCAAGAATTTATGGGGTTTTACAATTTACTGATAATTGTAAAATTAGTGGCCCCGGCAGAAAGTTAACCCTGAGTGAAGGTTCGTCATTGATAGTTAGGCCCAATTCGCAGCTTATTTTAGAAGATATAACTATCAATAATGTGGGTAGAACCAATATACGCTGTTTGATGGACAGCGGCTCTTTGGTACTGAGAAATGTTGTTTTCGGATGTTCTGCTAATTATACCTTCTCCCGTGGATCCATTTTATTTGATAAGGACGTTGTATTTACGGGGACGACAACGTTTGCCTATACCACGGGGGTTGGCAGCACTATTAATTCCCTGAGCACCCTTATGTTTGATCATGATACAACATTTAGTTATGCCCCGCGTAGAGCCAATAGCAACTTACTTTTCATGACCGATCAAACATCAAATCTTTATTTAAGTGGCTGTACACTTTTTTCTACCAATACCGGCCTACAATTACAAACAGGAACGCTGCTCTTGGATGACCAGGTTACGATGACAAGCACAGGCAGAAATAGTGGCGAAGCATTACTTTTGAATTCAAGTTTAATCACTAAAGTTAAGGGTGGTGCGACGGTTTATATGTATGGACAGGTAAAATATCAATGATTACTTGTTTTGGTGTTGGGCAATACGTTATTCTTGCGTCGATAAGTGCTTATGTATAACGGAAAAGAGGTAGGGGAGAGATGAGTTATCATACATGTTTGATGTATCTGATCATTGTGCTCTTCGCTCAAATAACCTGTTTTGCTGGTCTTAATTTTTCTGGCCAAGACTCTACTATTAATGTCGGGCCTGCAAAATTTACCGTTAATACGAGCATTCCAAGCTGGAATGGGACGCTTGCACAAACAGGTAAAGTGGCAGGACAGCAGCCCATTGCTTTCAATGGTGGTATGCTGACTATTAATGGCAACCCCGCCTATTTTACCGGCACGTACGCCGCAACGTCGGCACAGCCAATTGTGCTTAACACTAATCAAATTTTTCGTATATCTGATGGTGTCTTTTCAGACCAAATTACGGTGATCCGTGGCGGAAACCGCCTAGAAGGCACGCCAGATTTTACGCTCACCAGTCCGTTATCGCTTACGTCTAATCTCAGTAGCCTTACCTTGGCCCTTACGGGCGATATCGGTTCCATTGTTATGAATGGCGGTACCATTATTCTTGATGATGATCTTCGGCTGTTGCCAGATGCAACGCTTACCGGATCGGGTGCCGTTGATACAGCGGGTAGGATGTTTGCCTTTGGCGCTCCCCTGGCAAGTGGTTCTTTAAAACTTACGCATACACTTTTATGGAACGATGCAAGTGATTTGCAGTTACGGGGTAACACCAAGCTCTCAGGTATGTGGACCTTTGGTACATTAACATCTGGCAATCAGCCTACCATCCTAGGCAACGGTAATATTCTTGATCTGACGCAACGTGGTTCTATTTGGATTAGACCCAATACTACGCTGCACTTGAAGGATATTAAGATTAAAGGACTAGGACTTGGGGGCTTTGTTTTTGAAAGTGTTTCATCGCAATTGCGTCTTACGCGTGTTGAAATTGAAATGGCCAATTCATACACATTTACTATAGGTGGTATTTATGTCAACGGTGAATCAACCATTGTAACAAAAAATCATGTGCTGACCGTAAGCAACAGCTCATCGTTGACGGTTGATGGCGTCACCTTATGGTATGATCCAACCCAATATCCTGATGCTAAAAATATTCAGCCCACCGTCAGTATCGCCGCAGCAGATGCGGGTACCAAATTTATAACGTATTTAAATGGTGGCATGATTAATGCCATGACTAATGCGGCGGCAGTGACAGCTAATAGTAATACACTATTATATTTAGCTAGAACAAATAGTAATGCCTTGCTCTTTGGCGATCGCATAAATAGTAATGCACTTTTATTTGGTGATAGAATAAACAGCGCGGCATTGCTCTTTGGTGATCGCGAGAATAGCAATACGATCCTCTATAATAATAGAACCACCAGTAATGCGATATTATCAGCCAATCGTACAAGTAGTAGCTACGCGTTATATGTGAATAGAACGTTGAGTAACACGATCTTGTACAACAATAGAGTTACCAGCGAGGCACTGTTATCTGCCAATCGTACATCTAGCAGCTACGCATTGTACGTGAATAGGACGCTTAGTAATACGATCTTGTATAATAATCGTGTAACGAGTGAAGCGATATTATCAGCCAATAGGACAAGCAGTAGCTATGCATTATATGTTAATAGGACGCTTAGCAATACAATTTTGTATAACAATAGAATTACCAGTAACGCGATATTGTCAGCTAATCGAACAAGTAGCAGTTATGCGTTGTATGTAAATAGAACCTTGAGCAACACGATCCTGTACAATAACCGTGTTACAAGCAATGCGATATTATCAGCAAACCGTACAACGAGCAGTTATGCATTGTACATTGATCGAACCTTGAGCAATGCCTTGTTATTTGGTGATAGAATTAACAGTAACGCGCTTTTGTTTGGAGATCGTATCAACAGCAATGCGATGTTGCGCCTAACGACCAACAACAGTAACGCCTTGTTGTACTTGAACCGTGTAAATAGCAATGCATTGCTGTATGGAGATAGGGTAAACAGCGAGGCGATAGTGTTCCTATCTCGTATAGATAGTGAAGCATTATTGTTTCTGGCACGGTATAACAGCAACGCCTTACTGTCATTGAAGAGAACAACGAGTAGCTACGAGCTTTATGTGAATAGGACGCTGAGTAACACGATCTTGTACAATAACCGTGTTACAAGTAATGCAATATTATCAGCCAATCGAACAAGTAGCAGTTATGCATTGTACGTAGACAGGACCTTGAGCAATGCACTGCTCTTTGGTGACCGCATAAACAGCAACGCGCTGCTCTTCGGCGATAGAGTCAACAGTGAGACGATCCTCTACAACAACCGAGTGACCAGCAATGCTTTACTGTCCTTAAAGCGAACAACGAGTAGCTACGAGCTGTACGTTAATAGAACATTGAGTAATACGATCCTATACAATAATAGAATTACAAGCAATGCACTTCTTTTTGGTGATAGAATAAACAGTAATGCGCTTTTGTATGGTGACAGGGTAAATAGTGAAGCAATAGTATTCTTATCGCGTATCAGCAGTGCGGCATTGTCATCCTTAGCACGTTTTACAAGTAATGCATTACTGTATGCAACAAGAATCACCAGTAACGCGCTGCTCTTTGGAGATCGCATAAATAGCAATGCCATGCTGCGCCTAACCACTAATAACAGCAATGCCTTGCTGTACCTGAACCGTGTAAACAGCAACGCATTATTGTACGGTTACAGAGTAAATAGTGAGACGATCCTGTACAATAATCGTATAACCAGTGAAGCGTTACTATCGGCCAATCGCACAAGTAGTAGCTACGCGTTATATGTAAATAGGACGTTGAGCAATGCGATTTTATCGGCAAATAGGACAAGCAGTAGTTATGCTTTGTATGTAAATCGAACGCTTAGCAACACGATCCTCTACAACAATAGAATTACTAGTGAGGCGTTGTTATCAGCCAATCGCACATTTAGCAGTTATGGGCTTTACAGCAACAGAACATTGAGTAACACGATACTATTCAACAATAGAACGACCAGCAACGCAATATTATCAGCCAATCGTACAAGTAGCAGTTATGCACTGTACATTGATAGAACGTTAAGCAATGCCTTGTTGTTCGGTGATCGCATCAATAGCAATGCGCTTTTGCTTGGAGATCGTATCAACAGTAACGCAATGTTGCGCTTAACGACCAATAATAGTAATGCACTCCTGTACCTGAATCGTATAAACAGTAATGCCTTATTGTACGGCGACAGAGTAAATAGCGAGACAATTCTCTATAACAATAGAATCACCAGCAATGCGCTGCTATCCTTAAAGAGAACAACCAGTAGCTTTGAGCTCTATGTGAATAGGACGCTGAGCAATACAATCTTGTACAACAATAGGGTGACCAGCAATGCAATATTGTCAGCTAATCGTACAAGTAGTAGTTATGCATTGTACATTGATCGAACCTTGAGCAATGCCTTGTTATTTGGTGATCGCATTAACAGTAACGCTCTCTTGTTTGGAGATCGTATAAACAGCAATGCGATGCTGCGCCTAACGACCAACAACAGTAATGCCTTGTTGTACTTGAATCGTGTCAATAGCAATGCACTGCTCTTTGGTGATCGCATTAACAGCAACGCCTTATTGTACGGTGACAGAGTCAATAGTGAAGCGATAGTGTTCTTGTCGCGTACAGCCAGTGAATCATTATTATACTTGGCACGTTACAACAGTAATGCATTACTGTTTGCAACAAGAATCACGAGCAATGCAATATTATCAGCCAATCGCACAAGTAGCAGTTACGCACTGTACATTGATAGAACGTTAAGCAATGCCTTGTTATTTGGTGATCGCATTAACAGTAACGCTCTCTTGTTTGGAGATCGTATAAACAGCAATGCGATGCTGCGCCTAACGACCAATAATAGTAATGCACTCCTGTATCTGAATCGTATAAACAGTAATGCCTTATTGTTTGCAATTATTAATAATAGCCAATCAACAAATAAAAACCTAAGGATATTGAGCAATACATTGTTATTTCTTACTAAAAATAATAGCAATGCTTTGTTATTTGGTGATCGCATCAATAGTAATGCGTTGCTATTTAACGAAAGAACAGACAGCAATGCCAAATTGTTCCTGACCAAAAATAATAGTAATACGTTATTGTATCTGAACAGAGTATTAAGTGCAGCCCTTGCATATAATAGTAGGGTGACCAGTAACGCAGTACTATCGGGAAATCGTACCTTTAGTAGTTACGCTCTTTATGTAAACAGAACGCTTAGTAACACGATTCTATACAACAATCGAATCACCAGTAATGCGTTATTGTTTGGTGACCGTATAAACAGCAACACTCTCTTATTTGGGGATCGCATCAATAGTAATGCATTGTTGTACGGTGATAGAGTAAATAGTGAGGCAATAGTATTTTTATCGCGTATAAGCAGTGAATCATTGAATTTCTTAGTGCGATACAATAGCAATGCATTATTGTATGCAACAAGGATAACAAGCAATGCGCTTCTTTTTGGAGATCGTATAAATAGTGAGACGGCAGCCTACAATAATCGAGTGAATAGTAATGCACTCCTGTACCTGAATCGTATAAACAGTAATGCCTTGTTGTTTGCAATTATTAATAATAGCCAATCAACAAATAAAAACCTAAGGATATTGAGCAATACATTGTTATTTCTTACTAAAAACAACAGTAACGCTCTGTTATTTGGGGATCGCATAAATAGCAATGCGCTGCTGTTTAATGAGAGGACAGATAGTAATGCCAAGTTGTTCCTAACCAAGAACAACAGTAATACATTGCTGTATCTAAATAGAGTCTTAAGCGCAGCCTTTGCGTATAACAGCAGAATAACCAGTAACGCACTCCTTTTTGGTGACCGCAATAACAGTAATGCGCTGTTATTTGGTGATCGCACCAATAGTAATGCATTGTTGTACGGTGATAGAGTAAATAGCGAAGCAATAGTATTTTTATCACGTATCAATAGTGCGGCATTCTTATTTTTGGCACGTGATACGAGTAATGCGTTTTTATATGGATTCAGAATACTGAGCAGTGCGATTCAAGTTATGCGTGGCGGTGAGCTTACTGGGACGATTCCGCTATCAACTACATTGACAATAACCAATGGTTTTACGGTGCAGCCAGGTGAGCAGATTATAATTGATCATAATTTACTCTTGAATGGTCAGGGCGCGACCATAATGTTTAGTGATGTTGTTTACCCGCAGCTTCTTTTAAAGCCGGGGGTAATATTTGAGATAGAAAATATCACCTTTGCCGGCCTTACTGGGCTTACCTTTGACTTTGGAGCTGGTAGTTCACTATTGATTGGTCCTAGGGTTGATTTTCAGTTGATTGATGATATTTCATTAACAGGGGATGCCATCCAAGTACTTGGTGATCAAAACACGCCAAACGTCTTTACCCTCACTGGCGAAGGGGCTCAAAAGCGGGTTAGTATCCAGCCAATTGTTGATTCGGCCGGTAATATTATTAAAACCTTCAATCTTGGCCTGGGTACCATCGCCTTGGAAAATATAGAATTTACAGGGTTGCAAAGTGTTGCGGTAGCAAGCGTTGCTGTGCCGGGCGGCATATTTACGGGCGCCATGGCATTGACCGGTGAGAGCATTGTAGATATTGATGTTGATACCGATATGAGCTTCTTTGTTGAAGCTGTAAATAATACGTTGCGGCTACGTAATGATCAATTAACACTCAGTGGGCTGATTGGCTATAGCGCATTATTTGACAGTCAGTTAGATATCTCCCTTAACCTAAGCACGTTGCCGGTCTCAGGTACACCAACGGTCAATTTTGGTGATAATCTACTGCTGGTTGGTGGGTCTAGCATTGCGTATAGCAGCCTTGTTTTTGATAATTATGCGGTAGCAGTCAACAATCTAGGCTCCAATGCCTTTGTGACTGACCTTAACGCGGTGATTGGTGGACAAAACATACAGATTCAGAACTTCCCGGTAAAACAGTTGGCCGCCAACTTGGTAGTAAATGCCGGTGTTTCGTTGACTGCACTCAATATTCCAAATGCTATTGATTCATCATTTGTCATCAGACAGCCGCAACAGCTCAAAAAACGCCCCACCAATGCCTTTGAAGTTATGCGCAAAAGGCAGGAGGCCGCCTTCCTTGCTCAGCAAAAATTAAAACAACGTGAATATAATAAAGATGCTCAGAGCAAGCCGATTGTAAATAAACCGCTTGCTACTAAGCCATCCGCTAATAAGCCAAAGGCCAGTGTACAGCACAGGCCACCTAAGCAGCAGGGTAAAAAGCGTAGTGGTGACTATCTAGATAATGATATGGTAACAAGAGATTTTCCCCTGCCGCCAACAAATATTAAGACACGAGTGCTGACCGGCTCTCAGGTAATTAATGACGCAAGTGGAGGCATTGAAGTATCAAATGGGTCAATTACTAATTTTGATATTGATCCTGTTAATACGTTGCAATTATATTTGATGGGCAACGCCACGGTGTACCAAGGATCAACGCCAACAACGCTGAAGGCGAATGATACTATTTATATTAATGGCACAAATAATCAGCTTGTGATTACCAATACGTTCACTTTCAATGGCCAACTTAATTTTAACCCAGGGGCCCAGCTCTTTATTACCTTTGATAAGCAGGCCCAAGGAGCCATGGTTATCATGACAGCAGGGGCATCGCCAATAACCATCCCAGCCGGTGCGCTCTTGCAGTGGCAGGGTAATGGTACGGTGTGGTTGCAAAATGGCCTTACCATTAAGCTTGGCGGGGCCGGAACCAACGCCTCTGCCACCGTAGCTGCGACCGATAGAGCTAAAGTTCGTTTGACCAACAACGCAACAGTACCAGCAATAGCGCCGGCTACCGCTTCTATCACCGGACAGGGAATGGTGCTCATTGATACCGGTGCGCTCATCTCTGTCGAGGGAGGACAACAGCTTGTTCTGGGAGGCAGTTCAGCTGATGCAATAACGATGGTGGTTGATAGAGATGCGCGGCTGAAAGTTGATGCCGTAAACCAAAATCCGGCTAATCCAACCAGTCCAGTACAAGGATTTGTATCCTTCAGCCAAGGAACTTTTAATATAGAGTTCCATAACCAGGGCGTTGGCATTATTGGTCAACAAGGGGTCTTGGAGATTAACGCGAATAAAGGCGTCCCTCAGAATAGCCTTTTACAGAAATTATCATTTGAAGATGGTGGTTTCTTCTTCTTAAATCAACAGGGGCTGCTGAGTATTGGCAACAATAGAGCTAATGCACCATTTAACTTTAGTACTATTGGCGCCGAGCTTATTGGTAATGGGCGGGTAGGTCTGGCTGGCAGCGCGCTGGTTGGGTATGTTCAAAACTTCCTGTTCCTGCGTCCTATACAAACCACTGTATTTGGTCTAGTGCGCTTGTTATTGAATACAGTACCGGCATTAACCTACAGCACGGTGTTTGTTAATAGTGCTGGGGGCCGCACCCTGCTTAATAGCTTTGATAGCATGGCCAAGCAGCCAATTACTAATCCAGCCAGCCTTACGCCGGCCATGTTTACCTCCTTATCCGCGAATGACCGAATAACCAAGGATGATCCGGCGACTGGGTTGATTTATGGGACTAATAGTGCTGGGATATTTACGATTTCGCCACAAGGTATGCGTAATTAGGAGCCTGATCTTATAATTATTATTTAGACGATTCTTGCGATTAATTGGCTAAATTTTGTACGTTAAAAAAGATTTAAAGAGTAGTGCAAGCTGGGAGAGATGCTTTATGCAAAATTTTTTTAAAAAAATAGTAAGTTCTTGTCAGGATGCCTTACGGCGAATAATGGCTTGGGTAGTATTCATTGTTACGGTAGCCTTTTCCAAGATGCGTGGTGCCTGGGCATTTGTGCTTAGGGTGGCACAGCGCTCTTGGCAGGGCATTATGTACGCATCGTCAGGTATTGTGCCTAGCATAGCAAATTTTAGCCGTACGGTTTGGTCCAGCGTGGCACAATGGTGTGGCGTGGCGATGGCATTTGTAGTTAGGGCGGCACAGCGCTCTTGGCAGGGCATTGTGTACGCATCGTCAAGCATTGTGCGTGGCGTAACAGAATTTGGCCGAATGGCTTGGTCAAAAATAGTGTCCAGATACCGCACAACGCACTACTGGCTTTCAGGCTTTCGGCATACGGCCGGATCATCGATGTATCAGGGACTGGGGGCTGTGAGAGGTGCTTACCTACGCATACGACCGCGTGCCTGGATACTGTATGTTGTGCTCATTGCCATACTTGCCACTATTACCATAGGCCTACTGCTGTACAACGATGTTATTAACTGGCCGGTGCAATCCAGCGCAGAGAGCGCAGATAGGCCTGAAGTATCTCAGGTAGAAAGTCATGATGAGGCAGCCCAGGTAGCAGCGCCTTCTGTTCCAGCAACACCCAATGTTGAACGCCGCCTATTGCACGTGGAAGAGTTTTTGAAAAAACAGGAAAAAAGAGACGATATTAAAAAAGCTGTAAAACAGACCGCTGTACTTGAAAAGAAAGTTGACAGACTTACGCATACATTGGATACAAAAACAAAGGCAATTGCCACCTTGGAAAAGAAGATTAATGAGCGCACTGATCATCAGAAAAAGATGGTTAGCCAGCATAAGCGGCTTGATGATACGTTGAAGGCTACAAACAACAAAGTTGACGATGTTAAGGATGTAGTAAAGGCGCAGACAAAACAAATTGATGCATTAGAGGGTCGGGCTGAGACCGCATCAGCGAGCGAAAAGCAGTTATTGCAAGAACAGCAAGCCCTTGAACATAGATTAACCACCACTGAGCAAAAGGTAGTAGAGCTTGGCAAGACACTTACGCAAAAATTAGAGGCGCTGGAAAAAAATCTTGATGCCATTAATCAAAGTAATGAGCAGGAAGAGCGTCGTCTTAAAGAGATGGATATAAAAGTACGAGAAGAGGTCAACAAACAGTTCCAGACCATGCGAGAAGATGCCAAGGCTATGCAACAAAAACAGGATCGTAAAAAACTTTTAAAAGAGGCGCTTAAGTCACTGGTAGAAGATTAATGAAAGTATCTATATATCTATTATCAAGTGCTATGCTGTTGTCACACACCCTGTATGGCAAGAGCATAGCACTTGATAATAATAACAAGCTTATTACTGATCGAGTGTCGCAAGAGATCGGTGTTCATCTACGCTCTATGGCTGACATTAACAAAGATCTTGGTGCATCAAGTACAAAGCAACCAATCAAAAAGGGACAACAAACAGAGGGCTTGCAAAAGGTCAGGGACAAAGTTCTCTTTCCAGCCTGGCCCTTTTATGCCAATTACTTTGAAGGCAGCGATATGCTGCTGTGCACCTTTTTGGCAACAATATCCTCGCAGGGATACAAAAATAATGGCGATACAGCCAATCTATCCCATGTAATTTTTGGCGCATCAGACATACGCGTACAAGATATTTTACTTGCAAGCAAGCTTATCGATCAGGAGAAGCTGGTTGGTACCGGCGTTCTTTCTACGCCAGCTTTGGTTAAAAATAACGACTACTTAGGCATCCTGGCTCATCAGCCAATTATTTTCAGAGCATCCCTCGAGCAATATTCAGCCCAGCTGCAATATGCGCGTAATTTTGACAGCAATAAGCTCACCATTGGTGTCAACGTCCCGGTGATGATTCAGCAACAACACCTATGTATTGCCAACGATCTCACGCAGGAAAATCGCCAAAAGCTACAAAATATTCAGGAAAATCTCGATGCCTTTGGCGGCAATAATGGGAGTGGGGGTGTCATTTCCCAGCCGGCAAATGCCTTCCCGCCGCCGGTGCAATTTGTTAATGGAGTGCCAGCCACCTTTGATGTTGGCGAACAAAATAAATTTTTTAGCCACTATGCATCACTTGAGGCCTTTGTTGACGATCTTTTATCACGCAAGGGCATGAAGCTCAAAAAAAATGACTTTACCGTTGGCTTAGGTGATTCTACGCTCTATGTCACTGCCAAGTTGCCACTGGAAGGTATTAGATGGGCGCTAGCCGGTGTCTATGTTCAATTACCAACGTCACGAGCGACCGATAGTTCAAAATTATGGAGTCAGCCGCTTGGTGTTGGTATTACAGGCTTTACGCAATTTGCGGGGTATCTATCATTATTTTGGGAAAAATACCGCGCGCTTAATCCCTACATGCATTTTAGCGGCGCGTTTAGCTTATCAGATCGCCGCAACTATCGAGTTCCAGTCAGAGATGTTTTACAGGGCAATGTTTTTAATGGCAAAGTTCTCCCGACACTCCTAGCAAAAGATCATATTTTGTTTGGCGAATCATTTCTTTTTGATGGCGATTTTTCGTTGCCTGATAGTACGGTACGGGGTTTTCCTGATCAGATCCATCCTGTACGTATTACGCCAGGGGCATCATTTTTCTGCCAAGCTGGTAATATTATTGATGGTATTTTTACGACCATGGATTATTTTGATCTATCCTATCAGTTCCAGTTTAAAGGCCAGGATACGGTAAGGCCTATTGATAATAAGTTGCCAAACCTGGTAACGCATGTATTGGAAAAAGATACATCTACCATGTCCCATATGGTAGGACTTCAATATACCTACAAATGTACCGATCATTTTCTTGTCGAGCTTGGCGGTTTATATGTCTTTGCTGGTCGCAATGTACCGCGTACATTTCAGATTGCCTTAACGCTGGAGGCCCTTTGGTGATTGCGCATTGCCAATAGGGCAAAATAACGATACATTTAAGAGCGTGTGTTATTGTGTGGCTATCATCAAAAAAAGGGCATACATTGTCTTGGGCATGGAAAAATTTCCCTAATATACTTGCACTAGTGCGCATGCTTCTGGCTCTTCCGGTTATCATGTTATGCGTGTGTGATGGTGGAGCGTTATACCCCGCTATACTATTATTCTCCTTGGCTATTGTAACCGATCTGTTTGATGGCTACATAGCGCGTCGTTGGCATGTAGAAAGTGAGCTGGGTGCCTACCTGGATCCTATGGCTGATAAGATTTTAATCTGTGGCGTCCTTGCTGCTTTTGTGTATCGCGGCACCATTTCTTGGTTGGTTGTGGCATTAATTGTTATGCGTGATATTGTGGTCACCTTGTTACGGTCGCTTGCGCTTAAGCAGGGCTGGACATTAAAGACCACCAGGCTTGCACAACGCAAAACTTTCTTGCAGGCGATTGCTATCTACGCGCTCTTCATTCAGTGCATGGTTGACAATGGCCAGAATACCGTAGTTATTGCAGCCACTTTGTACGTTGTATACGCCGTTGTTGCCTTAACATTGTACACCGGTCTTGATTATTTAATCTCTTATTGCCGCGTTGCGTGTGGTAACCAAAAGCAAAGGTAATCATTATGGGATTGGGCTTTTTTAGAAACTTGAAAAAGGCGCTCGTCCTGAGGAGGTTGCAACGCAACCGTCTCGAAGGATATCGAGCGCCTTCACAAAAAATAGCCAATCTTATCTCATCATTCTTTTGTATCGGATACATCCCCGGATGCCCCGGCACTGCCGCCAGCCTTGCGACGCTACTCATCGTTTTCAGTACGCCTCTGCTGCCTGTTGGCTATTCGCTGGGCATAGCGCTTGCCCTTACGGCCATTGGTCTACTGGCGGTCAAGCGTTCCCTGCCAAACAGTGTCAACCAAGATCCCTCATGGATTGTTATTGATGAGGTGGTAGGCATGTTGATTGCCCTCATCGCCGTGCCGCAGCAATGGGGCTGGTATTTCCTAGCCTTTGCTGTCTTCAGGTTGCTTGATATCTTTAAACCATTCCCTATCGGCTTTATTGACCGTCGATTGCCCGGATGCTGGGGCGTGCTTGGTGACGATATCGTTGCCGGGGTGATAACTCGCCTATTACTATGGCTTGTGGCTGTTTTTATTGCATGGTTTACATGTGTGTAATGCCAATTGTGCAGCAGCTGCTGCACAATTATAAGCCTTATTGTTAAGCAACGTTCTTCAGCATAGCAACTATAGCCGCCGGCTTATGATCGCCTGGCCTGTTCCTCTGCTCATCCTCAGCAACATCGAGCGGTGTTCTGCCGCAAGCATCAATAGCATGTACATCAGCACCCTGTTGTAACAAACATTCAACAAATTCAGGAGAGTTCCGTTTGCAGGCCGCATGTAAAGGGAACTCTTTATGGCACTTATCCTGGATGCTTACGTTGTTGTAAATAAAAAAAGTGGTAAGTAACAGTGCAGGATTTAAAAAATTTTTACAATCTACATAGGCCCCATATCTGAGTAGCAGTGATATAAACTCAAAATTGTTATCTGCTAGTGTAAGTGGTGAGTTTCCAGATACCCTCGTTAGGTCCAGGAAGATCCCATTGATCGTCAGTTGCCGCCACATGTCTTGTGGATGATAATGCGATAGGTATTGTCTTTTGGGTATGAAATATAAGGAAGGAGGCAACTGCCCCTTTTTATTGACCATACCATTTGGATCGGTGCCCTCATTAAGTAACTGAGTGGCTCTTGCAAGATCCTTAGCCTTTATCGCCTCGCATAGCTGGGCGCTTGGGTTTGAATCAATGTTATATTCTTGTGTAATTCTGATAAGTGCCTTATAAACGAACTTTATTCTTTCTGTCTGTGCAGCGTTGATATCAGCAGCGATAAGGTGCAGGATAGTATTGCCATCAGGGTTAGTGCGGTTAACCAGCCTGCCATTGCGTATGGCAAAATTTTGGATATCGTATAAATAATCAAAAACAAGTTGTGCGTCCTGGCACAGTCCAGGATTGTCGTAATATTCAGTAACTATCATATCATGAATATCCCGTATCATGTATCGATTGGATATTTCACGTACTTCGCACTGAGGGCCGGTTGGCAAAAGTATTGTGTTAATCGCATCAAGAATTGATTGATCAAATTCCTTGTTACGTCTACCAATTTCTTTCAAAGCAGCGGCTGTGTAGTGAGATAGTTGGGCAGATGTTTGGTGCTCTTCACAGGTATTCATACCCAAAAGCGGACAGCTGCTCGTGAGGACTGCCACAAATAAGGCGAGCATTATTTGATTGGTATTGGAGTGTGATAGAATGGTCATTGATAATATTCCTCATGTGTGTAACGCCATGTAATTGTGCAGCAGCTGCTGCACAATTACATGGCGTTACGATTTTGATGATTTAGACGGCCTTTTGCTCTTCTTTGATGCGCTCATTTTCTGCTTTGTTTTAGCCTTAATTGGCGCTTTCTTCGGTACTTTCTTTTGCTCTTTGACCGTCTTGTTGCCAGCCAATAATTCCTGTTTTTCTAGCTCAGTCTCAATTTCTTCAGTAGTTGGCAAACTTCCCTTAAAAGATTTAGGCAGACTTTCTACTAATTGTGTTTTATAACTTGCTACGCCTATCGGTTTATTTATGTCTCTAAGCGCGTATTCCGCTTTGATTCTACTTTTGGTTTTGCATAACAAAATACCTATTGATGGATTGTCTGCTGGGTGCTTTAACATAGCATCAACGGCAGATAGGTAAAAATTTATCTGCCCTGCATCTCTTGGATCAAATGCTGTAGCCTTTAATTCGACGATAATGTAGCAGCGCAATTTTGTATGATAAAATAGCAGATCAATAAAATTATCTTCATCATCTATTTCAATGCGATACTGCCTTCCAACAAAGGCAAACCCATCACCAAGCTCTATTAAAAATTTTTGTACGTGATCGATAAGCCCTTGCTCAAGCTCTCTTTCTCTAAATTTGGTATCCAGTGCGATAAATGAGAAATTATACGGGTCCTTAAGCGTTTGCTCTGCTAAATCTGATTGGGTTGGCGGCAGGGTCTTTTTGAAATTAGTAACCGCCTTGCCTTTTCGGCTGTATAGCATTGATTCAATCCAGTGTTCAAGCATGCTACGACTCCAGCCATTTTCAATGGTTTGTTGTGCATACCAAAGCCTTTGTGCGAGGTCCTTGACCTTATCCAAGATGACCATGTTGTGGCCCCATGGAATTTGTGCAGCAGCTGCTGCACAATTGATATCAGTGTAGCAGTCAGCAAATTTGCGCATGTACTTAAGGTTTCGTACAGAAAATCCCGATATATCCGGAAAGGCTGACTGAAGGTCACTGGCGAGACGATCTATGGTCTTCGCGCCCCATCCTTGATCTCCTATTTTTTCTGAGAGCATGGTACCTATCCGCCAGTACAGCATCGTTAGCTCTTTGGTGATAGCCAAGGCTGCTTGTAATTGGGTTGTTGCAATATCTGCCGTAAGTTTTTCAAGAAAGTGCACGTAGTCTTTTTGATTAATTTTTAATGCAGAACTATTTTTTTTCGGAGCAGCTTTTATTTTTTTTACCATGGCAACCTTAACGAAATACTTCTGTGGTTATATTTATCCAATACCAATTACCCGCTAGTATAATTGCTAGCTGGCTTACGGGCAAGAATCTTCACGTAGCGGTTGTGGTGGCGCTAGTTTGTTCCTGTTGAATATGATTCTGAAGCATGATTTGTATAGCCGCATTTGTAGGATCATACCTTAGTAATCTATAACACTCCTGGCCATATAATGGTGTACGACCATCTCTATTGAGTGCATTCATATCAGCACCAAAATGCAACAAAAGTTCAATTAATCGATAAGCACCGTGTCTGTTCGTGGCAAGGTGCAATGGCGTTGCGCTGCAATTATTTCTGATATTAATGTTGGCGCCACACTTAACCAAATGCATAGTTTGCAATAGCCCATCCTTGGGCAAGAGACGGACTCCATTGCTTAATGAGATAACAGTGCATAATGGTGTGTTGCCCTCACAGTCTTTACCGTCTACATAGGCCCCATATTTAAGAAGTAGTTGCAAAAATGAATCATCATCCATTTTTGCCGCCTTAACAAGGGGCGGCTCGCTCTGATATCTACCAGATGCATTCATTAGCATGTCTCGCATCAGTACTCTTGTTTGTGTTAGCCCCATCCTTAGCCGTTGCCAAATCGTTATAGGCATTTCACCATTTTTATCAATTGGCCCATTTGGATTGGCACCATTGGCAAGGAGCTGAGTTGCTCTTTTAATATCTTTATCGGCTATTGCTTGGTATAGCTTAGTGCTTTGGTATGGATCGATACCATATGCTAGCATTATGGAGATGAGCGCATCCAAAATGGGCAATGCTCTTATTAGGTTCAGATCAGCAGCAATCAGATGAAGAATAGTTTGGCCATCAGGGTTAGTGCGGTTAACCAGCCTGCCATTGCGTACTGCAAAGCCTTGAACATTGTGTAAATAATCAAAAACAATTTGTGCATCCTCGCGCAGTCCAGGACTGTCGTAATACTCAGCAACTATCATGTCATGAATATCCCGTATCATGTATCGATTGGATATTTCACGCAGCTCGTACTGAGAGCCGGTTGGCAAAAGTATTGTGTTAATCGCATCAAGAATTGATTGGTCAAATTCCTTGTTGTATTTACCAATTTTCTCTAAGGCAGTGGTTGTATTCCAGTGGGCTTGCGCGTTATCTGTTTGTTGCCCTTCCGAAGCGTCCATGCCCAGCAGTGAACAGCTGCTCGTGAGAGCCGCCATAAATAAGGCAACTTTAATTCGATTGATGCTAGAGTGTGATAGAATGGTCATTGATGAGATTCCTCATGTGTGTAATACCAATTTGTGCAGCAGCTGCTGCACAATTACATGGCGTTATGATTTTGATGATCTAGAGGGCATTTTCCTCTTTTTTTAATACGCGTATTTTCTGCTTCTATTTTCAAAAATCAAAAAGACTTAGTTGTGGGGTTTTTTCAGCCGGATCTATTTTTGCTTTCACAAATTTAAAGACCTTTTCGGCATACTTAATCGCTTCGGTTGCTTCCGTACGATCTATATCAAATCGATCATCTGGATAACGTGTGTAAGTTGCAAATGGTGATAAAATTTCGGTATATGCACGCAATTGATTAAATGTGCTATCAAGTTTCATGCAGTTCATTAATAGTTTTTCTAAATCATGCGTTCTGATAACTGATTGATGCTTAAAGACGAGGTAAGCTTTGAGTGCCTTTTCAGCTGCTTGTTGTGTAAAATAGGCAGCATTATGAAGCGTTTCATCGTCATCTTTCATCAATTTTCTTGCTGATTTTAGATCACCAGATGCTTTGTCAATCCAATCAAGCCATTCATTAACTTGAGGCATACAGCACCTTGCCCTTGTTTTTGATCTTATAAAGTAAGGATGTTGGATTTGCACAGCGCACATTAAATTCATCTTGTGTGTATACCATCAAATCTTTTGGAATATCGAGTTCGAATAATGCGCGTCGGCCAGGGATGCTGCGTTTATGACTTTTATCATCAGATGTACGTACCACCACCAACAAATCTAAATCACTTTCGTCGTCAGGATGGCCCCAGGCATATGAGCCAAAAAGATAAATCTCTATCGGGTTGTAAACTTTAACCAGCCGATTTTTTACTTCTTCAATTATTTCGGGCGTTATCATATAGTTTCCTCTCGTGGCTATTTATTCAATCACTATTACCCGCTAGTATAATTGTCAGCTGGGCTAGGGGCAAGAATCTTTACGCAGTTGTTGTGGTGGCAGGCCATTATTGTTGGGCAGCGTGTTCTTGAAGCATGGCAAGTATTTCTGCCCTGGCAGGCTCCTTGCTGCATCCGCTGAGATTTGACCTGGCAAAACTAAGTGGTGTATTACCATTGAGATCAACAGCATGTACGTCAGCCCCCCACTGCAAAAGGAGCTTTACCAACGGAATGGAGCGCCTGATGACGGCGAGATGGAGTGGGGTCTCTTGCTCGTCATTTCGAGCATTAACATTGGCACCGTGTGTAAGTAAATAGGTGGCGTGAGACATTACCTCTTGATCGGTCAGATAGGTGTACCAGCAGAGTCTGTGCAATGGTGTCCGGCCATGGTAGTACTTACCGTCTACATAAGCTCCGTACTGAATGAGTAGCTTCATCAAAGAATCATCACCCCATTCAACGGCAATGGCAATAGGTGTTTCTGCACCGCCTAATTTGTTTATCATGTCTCTACGCGAGGCATAAGCATAATGCTTACGCTTGCCATGTTCATCTATTCTAACGGCTATTCCTATAGGCATCTCCCCTTTTTTATTGATTGGCCCACTTGGGTTGATGGTGCCATTATCAAGGAGCTGTGTCACCATTGTAGGAGCATCGGCGAGGAAAATGTTTCTATGCGTATGTTCCTGTATAATTCTATTGAACGCATTCAAACCTTGGGATGGATCAATGTTATATTCCTGCATGATTCTAATGAGTGCATCCAAAACAGGCAATGCTCTGTCTGAGTCCTGATCAGCAGCAAGTAGGTGCAGAATAGTATTGCCATCAGAATCATCTCGGTTAATCAGCATGCCATCTTGTATTTCAAAGCCTTGAACTGTGTGTAGATAATCAAAAACCACTTGTGCGTCCTGGTGCAAATCGGGATTATAGGAATAGTCCGATACTATGTTACTCAGGACTGGTGGCAGGTGTGGATCGACCGCCACATATTCAATGCCCCGCTGAATGCCCCATTCTAATGCTAATGCATTAATTGCGTCCAAAATGGACTGGTCAAATTTCTTGTTGCGGTCACCAACTTTCTCCAAGGCAGTGGTTGTATTCCAGTGTGCTTGAGCTGAGCGTGCTTGCCCTACGAAGCTCGGAGAGCGAAGTAGGGAGGAAGATGTTTCTTGCTCATCCCAGGCGTCCATGCCCAGCAGGGAGCAACTGTTGGTTACGGCCGCCAAAAATAGGGTGAGCTTTATTCGATTGATGCCTGAGCGTGATAGAATAGTCATTGGTGATATCCTTGGTGTTGAAAAATACAAAAAATGTCTTTAGGCAACAGGGATTATAGCGATTTTAACGCTATAAATCAAATTTAAGGTAGATTATACCGATCCGCTTGCTGAACGCAAGGTTCACAATTGATTCTGTTTACGCGTCTTGCCAGATTTTGTAAAGCAGCGTATGCTAATACTCGCTATTTTATAGTAAGTTTTGGTTATTAATCTAATCGTTAGGCCCCTGGAAGGTAAGGCATGGCAATTACAGAAACAGGTAATGACGGGAAACACCTTGGGGTTGCTCCGTTATCAATAGAGAAAGAGCTGAAAACAGCATTTCTTGATTATGCAATGTCGGTCATTGTCAGTCGTGCGCTTCCTGATGTGCGTGATGGATTAAAGCCGGTGCATCGACGTATCCTTTATGCAATGCACGATCTTGGGCTTTATCATGAACGGCCGTATCGTAAATCGGCGACCGTTGTGGGTGAAGTGATCGGTCATTACCACCCGCATGGTGATAGCGCGATCTACCAAACCATGGTGGGACTGGTGCAGGAATTTTCTAAGCGCTACCCGCTCCTTGATGGCCAGGGTAACTGGGGATCGGTCGACGGGGACAATGCAGCAGCAATGCGTTATACCGAAGTCCGTATGGCTCGTATGGCGCGTGAGCTTTTGGCTGATATCGAAAAAGATACCGTTCTTTTTGTTCCTACGTTTGATGAATCGGACACAGAGCCAACCCTGCTACCAAGCAAGATTCCAAATCTGCTGATTAACGGTTCAACCGGTATTGCGGTTGGTATGGCCACCTCGATACCCCCACACAATTTGGGTGAAATTGTTGATGCCTGTATGGCCATACTCAATGATCCTAATCTATCTGAAGACAAACTTTTTGAAATGGTACCGGCGCCGGACTTTCCTACTGGCGGTATTATTTGCGGTCGTGCTGGCATTGTTAAAGCATACCGTACCGGTCATGGACAGCTCATTCTACGCGGTGTTGTAGAGGTAGAAGAAAACAAGCGCCATACCGCGCTGATTATCACTGAGTTGCCATTCCAGGTAAATAAGGCCGATCTGATTACCAAAATTGCTGATCTGGTAAAAAATAAGATCATTGATGGTATCTCAAATATTCGTGACGAATCTGACCGCCGCGGTATTCGCGTGGTTATTGAACTGCGTCGTAGTGAGATTCCACAGGTGATCCTCAACCAGCTTTACAAGCATACATCGCTGCAATCATCCGTCTCTATCCTGATGCTAGCCCTGTATCAAAACAGGCCGATGTTCTTCTCATTGCGTGAAATGATTGAGCATTTCCTCCTGCACCGCCGTGAAATTATTACTAAGCGTACAGAATTTGATCTGGCAAAGAGTAAGGCCAGGGCGCATATTCTTGAAGGCCTGATTATTGCTCTGAGCAATATTGATGAGGTTATTGCGCTTATCAAACAATCACAGACTGGTGAAGAGGCTGCTGGGCAGATGAATGCTCGCTTTGGTATCACACCAGAGCAGTCCAAGGCTATTCTTGAAATGCGTCTGCAACGCTTAACAGGCCTTGAGCGCGATAAAATTTATGCAGAAATTGAAGATCTTAAAAAGATTATTGCCAAGCTTGAGCTGATCTTGAATGACGACTTAGTGCTTAAAGCCGAGATTGTTAAAGAGCTTGAATATATTAAAGCCACCTATGCCGACCCTCGTCGTACACGCATTGAGGGTGCCATTGACAGCCTAAGTGAAGCCGACCTTATTCCTGACGAAGAGGTATTGGTCACCCTGACGCGCAAGGGGTACATCAAGCGTGTTATACTCGAAACCTATGCGGTCCAACACCGTGGCGGCAAGGGCAAAAAGGGTATGGCAGATCTGGAAGATTCTGATGATGTCATGCTTGATGCCTTTGTTACAAAAAATCATGATGAACTGTTATTCTTCACCAATCATGGTCGTATTTACAGCCAAAAGGTATTTCAGATTCCTGAAGGTTCACGAACGGCAAAAGGTCGTGCTATCGTTAATCTATTGCAACTTACCGAGAATGAAAAAGTTGTTAAACTGCTCTGTACCCGTGGCATGGAAGGCAAATTCCTGGTTATGATTACCCGTAAGGGCGTTATCAAAAAGACCGATGCCATGGATTTTGCAAAAATTCGTAGCACCGGTATTCGTGCGCTGAACCTGAACGAAGGTGACGAATTGGCTTTCTGTGCCATTAGTTCAGGTACCGATTCAATTGTTATTGCAACCAAGAACGGTCAGGGCATTCATTTCAAAGAGACCGAGATTCGTGCCATGGGCCGTAATGCAGCCGGTGTGCGCGGTATAATGCTGCGCAAGAACGATTGCGTCGTAGGCCTTGAGGTTATCCCAGAGACAAGTGATCTATTGTTTGCTACCTCATGTGGTTATGGCAAGCGCGTACGTGTTGCAGACTTTAGAGTGGCACACCGTGGCGGCTTTGGTGTGAGAACCATTCCTACCGATACACGTAACGGCTATGTGATTGGCCTTGAGCGTGTTAGTGATGATTCGCATATCCTGCTTATCGACTCAAATGGTAAAATCATTAGGTTGTCACCGCAAGAGATTCGTACAATGGGGCGTCAAGCCAAAGGAGTACGCCTTGTACGCCTTGATGCCGGTCAGGTATTGAATTCCATGTTAGCCTTTGATGGCTCTGAGGATAACGAACAGGCAGCTGCTCAGCCAACTGAAACCATGGTGATGCACGCGTTGCCACTTATAGATCAACCGGCTCAGCTGGATACTGATGATGGTATGGATGACACCGAAATGCTACCAATGGATGATCAGGATGTTGACGCAGAATAACCGAGACGTTTTATTACACCTCTCACTTAATAATAAAGTCATTGGGCCCGCAACAGCATTCAAGCTGTTGCGGCACCTTCATAATGAGTTATTTCCAGATGTATTGCATGCAGGATGGATGGAAGTTATAGAACACCACCACCTCATGGATATGAGTGTTTTGTACAGCTATTCATCGGCTGACTTTGTCAAAAAGGTTGGCTTGAGTGAAAAGCTTGCTACAAGCATAGTCGAATGGCTTGCCAGCCGTGTTCGTCTTGATGATGAGCTTGCTAAGGCCCAGCATTATGGTATTAAAATTATTACGATCCTTGATACTGCCTACCCAGAAATCTTAAAGCAGATTACCCACCCCCCTCTGATTTTATACCTTGAGGGATCGTTACCGGCTCCCGCAGTTAAATGCATGGGGATCGTTGGTTCCCGCAAGGCGACCGATTATGCAAACACCGTTCTTAAGAATATGATTCCCGACTTATTGGCACAGGAGTGGTGCATTGTTAGCGGCGGCGCGCTCGGCGCTGACACGATGGCTCATACCATTACGCTAGACAATGGGGGCACAACGGTTGCAGTCCTGGGCTCAGGGTTGTTACATCCGTACCCGGACGTGAACATCCCGCTCTTTAGGCGCATTGTGCAAAGTGGCGGCGGCGTCCTTTCCATTTTCCCGCTCATGGAAGAACCGGAACGCCATAATTTTCCTGCACGAAATCGCGTTATAGCTGGCCTAAGCCTTGGTTGCCTTGTCGTCCAAGCGGCGGCAAAGAGCGGCGCGCTTATAACGGCAAGCTGTGCGCTTGAGCAAGGGCGTCAGGTCTTTGCTGTGCCAGGCATGATTTATGATGAGCTGAGTGCGGGGTGCCACCAGCTTATCAAGCAGGGGGCTAAGCTAGTTAATACCGTGACCGATATTTTGGAAGAGTTTGGGACGGTATATCAACAGAGTAGCCTTATTCGTCCGGCGGTGAGGACAACCTTTGATGAGCACGATATGACCAGTGCCAGTCCAGTGGCAGGGCAAGCTCAGCCAATCAATAACGATGATCCAGCAACTGCGCTGCTTATGGGGTGCTTACAAGAGCCAGCAAGCCTTGACGAACTGCTGGATAAGACTGGATTTCAGGTGAGTGATCTGCAAGACCGCCTCTTTTCATTACAGCTCGATGGCCGCGTGCGACAGACTTTTGTTGGCAGCTGGGAACGGGTATTGTGAATACTAATCAAGACATCCTCTATATCGCCTCTCAATCCGCCTCACGTCAGCGACTGCTCAAGGAGGCTCGCATGGCATTCAACGTGCTCAGCCATCATAGTGACGAGGTGCTGGAGCAGGGCAGTCTGCCATTTGCTGATTATGTGCTGGCTATTGCCCAGGGCAAAATGGATACCATTAGCTTTCCTGCCGTCACCGATATAGCCGGCAATAGATTGTTTGTGCTGACGGCCGATACGCTTATCAGAACAACACATACCAACCATATGCTGGGCAAGCCGCAGGATAAGGACGATGCTAAGACTATGCTGCGGCTGATGCGCGCGGAGCCGATAGAGGTTGTGACCGGGTGTTGTTTGAGAAGGTATGACCGGGCTGGTAATGATTGGCAGCTTTTTGAACAGATCACTTGGACCAGCCAAGCCGTGGCGCACTTCCAAGTCCCTGAAGAGGATCTTGAGGCCTATTTTGCCGCCATGCCCTTTGTAGTAAACTGCGCTGGCGCCGGGGCGCTTGAAGATTTTGGGGCTTCGTTTCTGAAAACAATCAATGGTTCATATTCTGGCACACTTGGCTTGCCGTTGTATGAATTGCGACAAGCCTTACGCGAATTATCGTTTAGGTTTTAACAAAATCAGTAATGGGGGCTGTCAGAAAATCACTCAGCGGTATGCCTTGATCGCCAACCAGTAAAACACGGCTTGGTTTAAATGCATCGATAAACAGATCGATACCGGAGTGGTTAAAGTTCTCTGTCCCGCTTTTGACCTCGATGGCGGTGATAGCATCCCCCTTTCTTAAAACAAAATCGACCTCTTTATCACCCTCACGCCAGTAAAAAAGTTCAATGCCGGTCCCGCGTATGCTGTTTAATAAATGCGCGCCAACGGTAGATTCAATCAGCCGTCCCCAATACGAACGGTCTTGGCATGCCTGCTTGAACGTCTTGTGCGATTGGGCAGTCATCAGCGCTGTATTATACACAGCAAACTTCGGGCTTGATCCCCGTTGTCGCACACCCTGTTGGGCAAACTTTTGTAAGCCATCAAGCAGTCCAGCACCGGACAACAGGTCTAAATAATGGGCAAGCGTCGTTGTGTTACCTGAATCCTGAAGCTGGCCAAGCATTTTTGTGTACGACAGCATTTGCCCCGAATACATACAGCCCAATTGAAAAAGACGGCGCAGGAGTGCCGGTTTATTGACCTGCGTCATCAGAAGAATATCGCGGGAAATGGTTGTTTCAATAAGCGAGTCATTGATGTAATTCATCCATCGTGAAGGATCATTTTCATCAATCAGCGGCACCGCCCCTGGATAGCCGCCAAAATATGCATACTGTTCCAAAGACCAGTCAAAGCACGTGCGCATCTCACTAAATGACCAGTGGGTTATTGGGATAATTTCAAAGCGTCCCGCCAGGCTTTCGGTTAATCCCTTTTGTACCAGCCAGGGAGATGAGCCCAAAATCATCAGAGAGACATCTACCCCATTACGCGTGTCGGCATCCCACAGTGATTTTATCAAATCTGACCAATGAGGAATCTTTTGCACCTCATCAATAATCAGCATGCACCCTTTGCCAGCGGTAGCCTTTTGCCTGGCGACTTCCCATTGTTGTTGCAGCCACGCAAGGTCCTGCAGGGTTGCCGTATCGGCTGATATAAAATGAAAAGGCTTATCCAGCGCCTCTGTCACCTGTATGGCCAACGTCGTTTTTCCCACCTGCCTGGGGCCAAGGAGAACTTGGATAAAGCGGCGTGGTTCTTGAACCCGCTCCATAAGCAATTGAAAAATCGGACGTTTTTGCATGGAAACCCCTGAATCTGACGCTCGTTTTAATTTTACTCAATGCATTAAGTAAAATTACTCAATCAATTGAGTAAAGTCAATATTTGGTTAGGGTGAGATAACAAAGACAGCATTTTCTTAAATATGCCTTCGCCCGCCTGCTAGCCTAAAATCTACCAGACCAAGCCAAATCTACCGTCGATTTTAACCATAAGTTATAATAAACCACCGTCTTTTTTAACCATAACCTGTCACAATGTACCGTCTTTTTTGACCATTATTATACGAGAAGCACGCGTGAACCGTGCTTTAGGAAAACGTAAGCTACTCAGTGCACAACCACATCCGTTCCTACCCTCTTTATGCGCTTGCACATGTCATGCTATCGCTCAATGATCGGGATAAAAAGGCATACGAGTCATGCTATACCAGCCAGGCTACTTGATAGAGCGTTTGTTTAATTTCGTTTTAGAAACCTTAGCAAGGCTGGATGTTTTTTTTGGGGAAGCCATTGTATCAGCTAAAACATCTTGTCTTTCCAGCTCCGTTTCTATTTCTTTAATTGTTGGCAAGTTGCTTTTGAGTTCCTTGGACAACTTTTTTAAAATCGCTGTTTCATATTCTGCTATACCAATTGGCGAGGTAAAATTACGTAAAGCATATTCTGCCTTGTAGTTTTTTTTTGTTTTGCATAATAACAGACCAATCGTAGGCTTATCATCAGAGTCACGAACCATATCATCAACAGCTGATAGGTAATAATTAAGTTGTCCAACATCACGCGGATCAAATGCTCGAGCTTTTAATTCAACAACAATGTAGCATTTTAATTTTGTATGATAGAAAAGAAGATCGATATATAAGTCATCACCTTCTTTTTCTAAATGATACTGCCTACCAACAAGTGCAAATCCTTTGCCCATCTCAAGCAATAGTTTTTGGACATTTTCGACAAGCCCTTGTTCCAACTCCTGTTCAAGGTGCTCTTTTTGTAATGTTAAAAAATCAAAATTATAGGGATCTTTTAATGATTGCTGCGCCATATCAGAATGAGGCTTTGGTAAGGTCTTAGAAAAATTGGTTATCGCTTTTCCCTCGCGATTATAAAGATCAGATTTGATCCACGTTTCTAACATGCTTCTGCTCCAACCATATTCAATAGATTTTTGCGCATACCACAAACGCTGGTCATTATTTTTTAGTTTCTGCAAAAGTACTACATTGTGTCCCCACGGAATGGTAAAAATGGGCAATTCTTCTAATTCTCGCACAGCTGTGCGAGAATTTCCATAAGCCTCATAGAAAGCCTTCATACGATAAATATTGGCAGACGAAAAACCCTCGATTCCTGGAGCCATATTTTGCATATCCTTGGCTATATTTTCTAAAAAATTTGAACCCCATCCATGCTTCTTTTGTTTTTCAACAATGATTTTACCCAACAATAAATTACGCTTATTGAGGACCTCGTTAATCGAAGAAATAGCCTCAGTTTGGGATTGCTCAATTTGTTTTATAATCTCTTTCAATACCTGTGCATACTCTTTTTGAGCGATCTTTTTTTCAACAACTTTTTTTATTTTTTTGATCATAAGAGCTTTCAAATTTGTGCATTAAGAAGATTGATTACTATTTTCCTTCTTTAATTTTTATTATGTATGACTTTACCAAATAAGCATCATTTATGCCAGGTGGCGTAATGTCGAAAAGATTTCTTGTCATCCAATACCACGATAAACACGTGACTTTCAGTCGCCAACACAAAAACGGGCATAGACAAAGGCTATTGCCATGATATTGTTACTCAAGCTTTATCATCTAGGAAGAGGTCGCGTTAGTAATAACAACAACATCAATAATCTTTTTAAGGAGATGCATGATTACACAAGGACTACGCACTATCTATGACTTGCAAGTCGATTGTGAGCGTCATATGGCGGATAATGGGTTGAGGTGCGATGCGGGCATCATTGCTGATGGCTTGTTACGCCGCTATTCAGCAGACGAGAAAAAAAATAAAAAGGATGAATGGTATGTCGCCCACACAGGGGTTTTAGGGCAAGGAACCCAATACCTTAACTGTACCTATGGATCCTGGCCTACCGATGTTACGCTTAAGTTTAGATCCCATGATGATAGCAACCTCTACAGCCAACAAGAGCGCGAAGAGTTTGCTGCTGTATGCAAACAACAACGTGAGGCTACGCTGGCGCAACTAAACACTGAACGCGATCGCGTCGCTAAGGTTGCGTGCAAGATATGGCAAGAAAGCGTTGAAAGCACATCAGAACCACAGTACTTGCGTTATGCAGTTGCTAAAGGCATTGAGCCGGTCGATGCACGCTTTGGCATTAATCCGAACGGCTACCCATCACTGATACTTCCGCTCAAAAATGCTGCCGGACAGATTCGTACATTACAGTTCATCTCAATGAATAATAATGGCGTCTCGTATAAAACCTTTTTATCTGGCGGTCAAAAAAGGGGGAATTTCCATATTCTTGGCTCCCTTGATAATGACGAGCCAATCATGATAACAGAGGGTTATGCAACCGGGGCCAGTGTGTATCAGGCATGCAAGACACCGGTTATCATCGCCTTTGATGCGGGCAACATAAAACCGGTTATCGAGCAACTGAGAAGACAATTTCCGGCGCGGACCATCACAATAGCCGCTGATGCTGATGAGCGTGGCATGGATGCTGCACACGAAGTCAGAGGCCTCTTTATGCGCTTGCACATGTCATGCTATCGCTCAATGATTGGGATAAAAAGGCGTATGAATCATGCTATACAAGTCAGGCTACCTTAAGCACAGGCATTTGAACCTTTAAATACAGTGTTGACACTGCACCAAACGCATGGCACATTACTCATAAATCGAAAATCATTTACATCAATGCAGGCGCTTAGCCTTAAACCATTTTTAGGAAATTATCATGCTCAAGAAAATACTCATTATAGCAGTTTGTAGTATCGTTGCAGGTCACTTTGCTCCGATACGTGGTGGAAATTTGTCATCTAAATCAAGCTCTCTACTTCGCCAAAATGGCTCCGAAGGGCAGGCACGGTTATCATCCAGCAACTCATCTGCTGCAAAACCAAGTGTTGACGAATGGTTCCAGGCTATTCACGATGAAAATGTGCCAAAAATAAAGAAATTGATAAACAAACAAGCCAACGTGGATGCTGAGACCAAGTCTGGCTGGACAGCATTAATGACTGCTGCATATGCCGGTAACATGGACGTTGTCAAGGTACTTATTGCAGCACATGCCAATCTGAACCTTCAGCAACGCTATGGCAGGGGCCAAACAGCATTAATGCTTGCTGTATCTGCTTATAAGATAAACACTGTCACAGTACTCATTATGGCCACCATTGCGGCTGAAAAAGCCACCAATGACGATCAAGCTGCTAACGATAATACGCAAGCACATCCTTTTGATATACAGGATAATGATGGTAAGGCGACAGCTCTTCATTTGCTTGTTCATCAGGCGCATAACATGATTATGCTTATTAAGAACTGTGCTTTGCTTCCCAACAGGGGCACAGAAGAGATGTATACAGATTTCATAAATAAAGAAATTGCTTCGATCAACTCCCTTATCAACATAATGCTGCACGCGGGCGCTGATCCAATGATTAAAAATGAGGCTGGTAAAACGCCCGTAGACCTTGCGATAGACGCTGGCATTTACGATCAGCTTCCCTTTGCTAACTATTTTAAGGAAAAGGAGCAGATGGTAGTGGGAGACCATTTGGCACAGGGAGATCGTTATATGATCGAGGATGTGGCCAGGATAGTTGGCGAGTATTGATGCTATTTTCCCCTTAGGCTGTTTTTTACCCAGAAAGCGCTTAATTAGCACAAAAAACATCAATATTAACGCTTTTCCTAGCATTTAAATTTATATTTGACGTTGTGCCATGCCCATGGTAACTTATTCATAGTTGAAATAATTTTTTTATAGTCAGTAAAGAAAACTTGGAGGTTTTTATGAATACGTTAAGACTACATCGCATGATAATGTTATTAATTTCTCTATACCTGGTATCACCAGGCGGTCCAGCGCTCTATGCAATGAAAAGAAGCGCATCTTCGCGTTCGCAATCACTTTCATCGCAAAGACAAGGCGCTGCCAGCTCATCTCTACTTCGCCAACCCGTTCCCCCAAGCTCGGAGAGCGAAGTAGAAGGCTTCGAAGGGCAGGCAAGTTCATCGCAAGCTCTGCCAGTTCGCGCAGGAGATTCATCTCGAGAGGATATTTGGAGGATACCAACGCCAACACCTACACCCTCACCAACACATTCCCCCTTACCCAGCAACACTCAACTTGGAAGAACTAGTCCAGAACACCATATGCCGTTACCATCGTATGTGAGCACGGATAATAATGCATGGGAAAATAAGTGTGATACATCAGCAGTATATAATTCCTCTATTAATCGTCCTACGGCGAATAATCCAGTAAAAAAAAGATATGAGCAAAGCTCTTCAAGCTCGTCAAGCTCACCAATAATGGCAGGTAACGCAGAGAATGCTTTTTCCAATTATCCGGTAACAGCGAATAATCAGAATGTTAATGTTAATCGCAATACAGATATTAATGATGATGATAATGATGACATCAAAAATGAGCTTGCAAGCATTGCCGAAGAGGCAGAGAATGTTACATCACAGGCACAGCTTACTAATGCCCCAAAATTTGGGTCACGGCGCCTTTCACTCTCTACACCGTTTTCCCCTTCTCGTACACCAACACCATATGGTAATACACGAACAAGCCTTATAACGCCAGGCAACAGCACTCCGCAGGATAACAGTGCTGAATTGTTAAAGAATCCTATTGGCTTACCGTTTTTGCAAAGACTTATTGAGAGAGAACTTCCTCTGTGCTCCCAAATGTATGTACCTAGCGGGACAAACAATCAAACAGAACAAGAGCAGCGCCAGAAGAACGTGCAGGCTTTATATCGTTTGTTGAAAAATGAAAATAAATTTACCAAAAAAATCTACGCTGATTTTTTGGACGTAGCCCAAGCTTTCGCGACCGTGATGAAAAACGATCGTCTCCCTGATAACGTGCAACAATGGCATAATAATCAACAACCTCCTGCAACGCTCTTCAGTTTAGAACACAGCACATTCATCCCCTATATTGAAAAGAAACGTTTCCCTAATGATAGCACCGTTGGATTAATAGGCGATTTGCACAGTGGCTTTCATTCGCTGGTTGCCATCCTTGAGGATCTTTATAAAAAAGGTTGCATTGATGAACAGTTAAAAATCATACAAAAGGATTATTATCTTGGCTTTCTTGGTGATTTTGTCGATCGAGGCCTCTATGGCGTTGAAACCATGTATTTGATAATGCTTTTCAAAATAAGAAATTCTCATAACGATAGCGTATTTTTTACACGTGGTAACCATGAAGATGTAGCAATGAATAACCGCGATGGTTTTCTACGCGAAGCGGAGCAAAAACTGACTAATGACGATAAAACCATTATTGGGACTAATGTAGATCTTCAAAATCTTATTGCCGGCATCTATAACCTTTTTCCCGTAGCAGCATCCCTAGAAAATAGGGATAAGCCAGGAGAGCGCGGTATAGTCTGTCATGGCGGACTTGATATAGGATGTTATAAACTCAGGAAATTTTTCCAGAACAGTAATCTTGCTATTCGCTTTGATATGATCACCGACGAAAAATTTAACCCCACAAAACTGATCAACCATCTTTCTGACCAGCAAAAAACCGCTGTTGTAAATGCTATCATCAAGAGCACCTGGGAAGACTACGAAGCCCAGGCGCACCATATCCTAGGAGAGGAAAAGGCCAAAATAGATGATGAGACAATAAAAATGGGACAGCGAATGTTTGCCGTCGGAAACCTCTTTTGGAAAATGCACGCTGCCTTCTCCGATCAGCACTGTGATGAAAAGAAGTTAAATCAATTTAAAAATTGTTTTTCACAAGCGTTCGTTAATGCAGGCACGCTTTACGAAACACTTGCAGATAGAACACCAAATAAACAGATAGTATGTTACCTGCCTGATATAAATGGGCTTAAAAGCGTTAATAGAAAATACAGAGTACTATTACAATGTCTTAATAGGTATGAAAGACATTTTGCCTCGCATCCTTCTCATCCTTTCATCCTGGGTACAGATATAATGGCCGAACTCCTTACACTGATGCAGAATGATATGAACGCAGAAACAGATGTCTGTCTGAATAGACTAAAAAATACGCCAAACTATACCAACTATGAGCCAATAAAAAAACATTTAGATTTTCTTGAAGATAATGATGGAGAAATTCAAGAGCTTGTTTATCAATTAATAACCGGAGAAAAGATAGCACAAGATGCCATAAGCGAAGAGATGAGGCAAATATTTTTATCGCCAGACAGCTTCCTTTATTCTTTCTGTTCGCGGCATATTGGACATCGCCCGCACTCTCTGGAAGGATTTGGTTTTTGCTGGAGCGATGTAGCATTTGCCTTTCGCGATGTTGGCATTAATAAACACGATGCAGACTTTGGCACCAATGTTGATCGCTACGATAATAATGCACAACATGACTTTGTATGCGATAGTAACAACCCGTGTAGATGCGCTTATGGTAAAACGATCACCGAGGAGATATTTCAGCTGCAAGGCATTAGTTTTATGATCCGTGCCCACCAACATTACGAGCTTATGATGCAAGGCCTTAATAAATACGGCGGCCTTGTGGGACTCTTTAATAATAATAACAGCAGTAGCAGTAGTAGTAGTAGCAGCACAGGAATATTTGATAATACACTTGATACGCTGCCAATCTGCAAAAATGCTGTTTACACATTAAGTGTTGCTGGCGCCTCAGGCATGCTCGGCGATGATAGATTAGGTGATCATCCGTATGCAGAGTTACACATTAATGGCGACTCAATAACAGATTGGACGTTAACGAAGTGTTGTAAAACCAGTCCTAAGAAGTAGTTATACTGGCGGCAGCTGAGTACCCTCGGTTGCCGCATCCTTGACTTTTACCCAACAAAAACGGTTAAAGCCCTTTGGCCGCTTTTGGACACCGATCAACACATTGTTCGAGTACTATAAAAGTTGTATAGCAAATTCCATTGGCATTGTATCTATCCCCGCGGTTGCGGTCAACAGGGTAGTTGGCAGCTGTGCGCCATACGCAGGCGCAGCAAAACTTGGTTTAATGCTGTATGCCACTGATGTGGTTATGGTTGCTAAGGGACGGCTTTCCCTTTTTAAAAGCCAGGTTGTATCATTCTCTTGTAGCGCATCAAGGCCTGGTGCCAGTGACAGCACCCATGTACTGCCCAAAGCATCGTCACCGCTATAGCCATCCATTATTTCCCACCAATCAGTGCACCTAATGATGTTTTCTTGCGTGCTTATCACCATACGGCGCCATGCGCATAGTCCCGGTGGCCCATAGCCAGCATGATGATCTTGTATAGTTACCTGTCCATCATTATGCGTAATGGTCGCATGCCATGCTTGTGGCTGTTGTGGTAGCTGAAAAAGATCTGAGGGCATTTCAAGCCCTTGAGCGCTCGATATAAAAAAAGTATTGTGACTGCCGACGCTGCGCAAATAATTTCTGGCTGCTGCATGTGATGTGTACAGATAGGTGCCTGGATCAATAAAAAGCGGCATGCCGTGTGCACTGAGGGTAAACGAGAGTGCATCCTGATGAAAGTGCCCCGTTGGTTGCTCCGGTTTATAGGCTGGATGACGAAAGGTGAGGAGCCAGTCCGGCTGACGCATGATGGTGAGACCAAAATGCTGATAGGTTTGCAGTTGCGGCGCCTGAGTTGGCGTATAGGCAAGGCCGGTGACGATCGTACCGCTGTCATTATCGCCGATATGCAGCAAGGCATCGGGTGCGTATGCAAGATGGCCAGTTACCTCATGCATTCGCTTAAAGAGCGTGGTTAATGTATCCGGAAGCTTGCGGTATGTGTATCTATCAATCAGGATGCCATGCAGCACCATTTCAGTGACCAGTGAGTGGTACGCGCTGGATCCCTCATAACTCGTGCCGTCATGGAGCATCTGATCTTTCCAGGCTATGCAGAGCTGACTGAGCGTCTGCCGCTGTAGCCACTTAAAGCGTTTAATCAGTGGCGCAAAAAAATTGCACAGATACAAATAGCCGATAACATTGGCAAGATAGTGATTATTTGGCTTGTCTGAAATTTCCCAATGGTGCTCAAGATAGATGGCATGATCGTAGAGCGCTGTAATAAAACGTTCCCACAAAGCTGGCGTGATTTCTGGCGCTGCCTTAAAAAAGTAAAAAGCCCACGTCCAGTTGATGGCCCGTATGGCGACTTCCATGGGGTTGGTCCAATTGACGCCCTGGAGGAAGGGGTTATTATCAAGCCAGTCGGTGCAATGCCGCGTGAAGGTGGCAGCGTATCGTTCCATGCGCACGTGGTCTCGGTCCTGGATTGCGTAATGGTATCCTAGGCCGAGCACAAAGAGGTGCTGGGAGCGTGATAGTTCCCACGGTACTTTTATGTCGTGCGTTCTGTCCCGTTCGGCCCCCTCCATTCGAACCTTCGCAAAGCTCAGGCTATGCCCTGCGGGTTCTCCATCGGGGCGAACGGAAAAAAGGCGCTCGTCCTGAGCTTGTCGAAGGATATGAGCGCATACATTCTCTTCTTGCGACAGAATGCTAATATGCTGATAAAAATCCCTCTGCCAGCCCACCGGCGATTTGACTGCATGCGTAACGTCCTCATGCCACGGAATTGGCCCTTCGGGCAATTGCAGCCTGTCAAAGCCTAAAATACTGATGCGTCCATCGGCGACTGCATCAGCCTGTTGGTACACCGCCTGTTTGTCGTGCCATCGTGCCGGAATACTGGTCTTAAAAAGTTCATCTGACCAGATCTGCCCACAGAGATTATTATTGTGTAACGTGGCAAAACATTGCTCAAAGGGTGGCAGGTTGTGCCTTTTAGCAAGCGTTGCCCAGCTGGAATATGATAGGCCCTGGCGCCATCGCTTGTGGTAGCGCATAGCAAACAATTTTTTTTTGAGACGATAATATAAAAGTTTGCCTGCGGTTTTTATTCCCATTTCGTTAAGCCGCCAGAAGAAATATTGATATTTTTGTGGTAGCATGAAGGCACCAGTATGGTTAAAAAATTAGGTATGATCACCACTACGTTGTGTTAACGTAGCATATATTGAAAGTGTTGCGTATGAAAAAAATTATTTTAACGGGCGACCGCCCCACCGGCCCCTTACACCTTGGGCACTATTTCGGTTCTTTAAGAAACCGCGTTGCGCTGCAGCACGAGTACGACCAGTTTGTCATGCTGGCCGATGTGCAAGCGCTCACCGATAATGCTGAAAATCCTGAAAAAGTCAGAAACAACATTCTGCAGGTGGCGCTTGACTACCTTGCCGTTGGCATTGACCCCAAGCAGACCACGATCTTTATTCAGTCGATGATCCCAGAGATTGCCGAACTCACCATTTTTTATCTTAATCTGGTTACGCTCGCCCGCCTTGAGCGCAATCCAACGGTGAAAGACGAGATTAAAAATAAGGGCTTTGATAACAATATCCCCGCAGGCTTTTTGATGTATCCGGTTAGTCAGGCGGCTGATATTACTATCTTTAATGCTCACCTAGTCCCTGTTGGCCACGACCAGTTGCCCATGATTGAACAGACGGTAGAATTGGCGCGCAAATTTAATCGCATCTATGGCGAAGTCTTTGTTGAGCCTGAGGCATTGGTCCCAGAAGACGTTGGCCGTTTGGTGGGGATTGATGGCAAGGCCAAGATGAGTAAATCGCTGGGCAATGCCATTTATTTAAGCGACAGCCCGGATGAACTAACCAAAAAAGTAATGAGCATGTACACCGACCCCAACCATCTTAAGGTCAGCGATCCTGGCCAGGTTGAGGGCAATGTCGTCTTTGCTTACCTAGATATCTTTGATCAGAATAAAGCAGAGGTGGCCGAACTTAAGGCTCAGTACCAACGTGGCGGCCTTGGCGATGTTGTACTCAAGAAGCGCCTTAATGTGCTCATACAAGATTTTCTTGCGCCAATCCGTGCGCGGCGTGAAAGCTTTGCAAAGGACCCTGATGCGGTCATGCAGATTCTCAAGGCGGGGACAGCACATGCTCGCAGTGTTGCTGCTCAGACGTTGTGCAAGGTTAAGAAGGCGATGAAGATTGATTATTTTTAGGGCACCATCAGGTGCCCGCATTATTCGCGCGGCAGAATGCATTTAATAAAATTTTCACCTTCTACAACAATAGGGGTTTTTAAGTGCATTGTTTCATATTCTTTGAATATTGTCAGGAAGCCTGAACCCATTGTCTCAATAATTCCTAACTCAAAAAAGATTTTGCAAATTGCGTGATTACGAATGTAGGTAAGCCCCATCGTAAGATTTTTTGTGTTAAGTGGGCTTGGGAATTCTCCTGGGCTAAAAAATTCAATTCTGTCTTGATATATTGCCACTTTAGTTGGTGCTGGGTGATGATAATTTCGATGAACAATAGCATTGATCAGTGCTTCGCGAATAGCCACCTCAGGAATCTCAAGTTTTTCAATACGTGTTGGGCCTTTGATACTAAAGGAACGATGCAATCTACTCAAAATGAAATCATATACCGTATAATACTGTTCTATGAGTGTTCCTGTGCAGTTAATGCTTGCAATAGCTTCTCTTCCCTCTGTTCCAAAAAAATGCGTCGCCATGATGCGTGCTTCAGAAAAAAAATGATCCGGATTTTTGCCAAAAAGCAGGAGTCCACATACTGTTGGGTATTCCTTGCCGTGTTCTTTTGCAACAAGGTGATAGGCATTCAATGCGTCATCTATGGAGCCTATTGTACTACCCCGACGACTACTTTTTCTTTTCTCAAGAAAGTTTTTTATTCTTATCATATCAAGATCGTCAGGTGATGCCCGATGTACCGGCATCATATCATACTCAAGTCCTCTGGAGTGCCACTGTAATTCTTCAATAATGGTTGCACCTGCACGCAATGTACTGCGACCAAGCCTGATGTATGTGCCCTTTGAGAGCTGTTCTGATGTTTTAAAATATGGTTTATTCATACCCTCAGAAACTTCAACGATAAGGACGGCTTGTTCACCAAAGCGCTGGGTATACACTTTGGGAATAATAGGTGGCGTGGTTGAATCATAGATTAATTGATCCAAATATTCTTGAACTGCTTGTAGTTTTTCTTCTGGAATACCGACAATGGTGCCATCATCATCGATACCAACAATAAGTTTGCCACCATGCTGATTGCAAAAGCCAATGATGGTCTTCACAATTTGATTATTTTCAGGAAGTTCACGTTTAAATTCTAAGATTGACGATTCTTGTCCAGGATATTTCACGGTGGCGGCCTCTTTTTTAAAGTCCAGCAAAAAAGCTATTTTGAGTCTAAAACTATCATTTTTTTTAGGACTAGTGCAACTGATGTGTCACATTAAAGAAGTGGATAGTGGATCCTGAAACGAGTTCAGGATGACAAAAACGGAAAAATTACTATTCAGGGTGACAACAAGGTGAAAAAGTTTACCATTGATTTGTCATCCTAGCCTGCCCGCCGTAGCTTTATGCGAAGGCTGGGAACTCGTTTCAGGATCCAATCAAAATAAAGCACTTCCTTACTTGTCATCCAGGACTTGACCTTAGTTAAAACCCCAAACGAGCATACAAACCAGAAGGCAACTGACGCTTGCTCTGTTGCTCAACCAGTTGCAACTCGCCAGCATCGATAGTCTTCATTGGGTAGAAGTCTGCAAGCAAATTTTGCAAAACGGTAGCAGAGTAGCCCATGGAATAACCATTGAAAATAAAGAACAATGGCTTTGGTCGCAGGACTTGTGTGCAGAGCTGAAGAAGGTTATAAATATTTTTTTCAAATTCAAAAATATTACCTTTGTTGTCACGGCCAAATGCTGGTGGATCCATAATGATCGCATCGTACTGCACACCGCGTTTAATTTCACGGGCGACAAATTTGGCGCAATCGTCCATAATCCAGCGGATTGGCGCTTCATCAAGCTTGCTTAATTTTTGATTTTCTACAGCCCAATTGATGACCGATTGCGAAGCGTCAACATGGCATACTTCAGCGCCAGCAGCAGCAGCGCACAACGTGGCCGCGCCTGTGTAACCGAAAAGGTTGAGCACCTTTGGTTGATAATGAGACTCTTGAATTTGTTCAATCATCCAGGCCCAATGAGCTGCTTGCTCAGGAAAGATCCCGATGTTTTTTGATTGCGACGTACGCAGTTTGCAGGTAATTTTGACGCGCTCTTGGCGGCTTGCACTCTCTGGTGCCTGCCAGGTGTAGTGCCATGGCGTCTTGAAGGTGCCGGCCAGCGTCCATTCCCAGTTGCCAGCTTCATTTTTATTGTACTGTGCGGTTGCCTTTTTCCAGATAGCTTCTGGAAGTTTTGGTGCCCAAACACAGTTACTGTCAGGGCGAATGACAATGTTGCTACCAAATTGTTCTAGTTTTAAGCCGTTGCCAGAGTCGATGAGGTCGTAGGCGGAGGTATGTGTAGGGGTGAGTACGTTCATGAATTATCGTCCAATACTAGGTGATCAAGGTTGTTTAACGGATGCTTTTCATCACACATTTTGGCCAGCTGTTGGTTTGAAATGTGCGTATAAATTTCTGTCGTTGCTATAGTTTTATGTCCAAGGAGTTCTTGAATGATACGCAAATCGACGCCACCTTGCAAGAGGTGTGTTGCAAAAGAGTGGCGAATCTTGTGCGGCGTAAGCTTGCGGTCGACATTTAAAAAGTGCCTGAACATCTCAAAGATACGCTGAATCGAGCGTGTGGTCAACTGCCCCCCCGCATAATTCAAAAATAGGGCATTTTGTGCACTATCTTTAAGCAGAAGCGGCCGTTCGGTGCTCAAATATTCCTGAAGCATTTCCTTCGCTTTGCCGCCAAAGAGTACCAGGCGCTCCTTGCGCCCCTTGCCCATAACGCGAATGATCTTCTGGTCAAGGTCAATGTCTTGTAGCGTGATGCCAACAAGCTCACCACAGCGCACGCCGGTAGCATACACCAGTTCAAAGATGGTCTTATCCCTGTTTGGGTAAGGGGTTGGCAGATCTTCATTCTTAATTGAATCCAGCAAAAAGAAGATCTCATCAACGCTTAACGTTACCGGTAGCGTTCGGTCTATGCGTGGAGAGCTGATGGGTACCGTAATCTTAATACCCTGGCCATGCAAAAATTGTTGAAATGACCGCAGGCATGAGAGCTTGCGAGCAAGCGACGCCTTGCTAATCTTGCGATAAAAGAGTGAGACGATGTAGCGCTTTAAAAAGTGCTCAAAGGACTGAAGCTTGGCCGGTTCGCGTTTTTGTATATCTTCGCAGAAGGCAAAGAGCTGGCGCAGGTCCCCCTCGTATGCTCTGATAGTATGCTTCGAGGCATTTTTTTCTACTTCAAAGAAGGTGATGAAGTCTTTTATTTTTGCGCAAAGCAATTGGATATCCACGCATATTCCTTCTCATCAAAATAATTTATACTATGTTTTTTGTTGGTACGTGGTTTCTACGGACGTCATCCCAGGCTTGACCTGGGATCCAGGGGAAGGGTAGAAAAAACATTCACCAACAATGCCTTTTTAGTTTTTATCATAATCTTTTCATCCTGACTGCTTGGGAATTTGTATGATGGAAATACGAGAATATTAGTACTAAGCCATGTGCAGTTTCCCCTGGATCCCAGGTCAAGCCTGGGACGACGCCTGGCTGCGTAATGGCCGACGCAATAAACATCACTAAGGATTGCTAACACTTTTATTTGCGTCCATAATCGAACCATATTTTTACAAGATATTTACAGGAAAGACAATCAGATGTTTAAAATAGCCCACGATAACCGTAGGAGAATCGTACATGCTTATTGATACCATTGTAAAGACGCTTAAAAAAGAGACGGCGCCAATGGTCCAACCGTTGGTTGACCAGATCATTGTCGAATTTGGCCACGACCCGTTTCTGATTCTTATATCCTGCCTGCTTAGCCTACGTGCCAAAGATTCAACAACTATTCACGTGTGCCGCGATCTGTTTACGCGTGCACGCACGCCCAAGGCGATCCTTGCCTTGCCGCTACCGGCCCTTGAAAAGATTGTGTACAAGACTGGCTTTTATAAAAATAAGGCAAAGAGCCTGCACCATGTCAGCGATGTGCTGCTGACTGACTATGACGGCAAGGTGCCCGCAACGTACGAGCAGCTGATCAGCATTAAAGGCATCGGCTTAAAGACGGCAAATTTGGTCCTGGGTCTCGCCTTTGGCAAACCGGCAATCTGTGTCGACACCCACGTGCATCGTATCTCAAATCGCCTTGGCATCATTAAAACCAAGACGGTTGAACAAACGGAGGAGGTCTTGCGCGAGACGCTGCCGAAAAAGTATTGGACGGTGTGGAATAAGTTGTTGGTGATTTGGGGACAGAATGTCTGCGTGGCGGTCTCGCCAAAGTGCAGCTCGTGTGCGATCAATAGCATGTGCAAGCGGGTTGGGGTGACCAGGAGTCGGTAAAAAAGAAAGAGAGAGGAACTGCGCTTGGCAATTCCTCTCTCTTTTATAAACTAAGAAAAACTGATCCTTCGACAAGCTCAGGATGAGCGCCGATAAAAAAGCTTACTTAGTTAGCTGCTACTGGAGCAACTGCTGCGCTTGCTGTTTTACCAACAATTTTGTTGTAAAGCGCTTTGATTGCGGAATTGTTACCGCGATCGCAAAGGTCCCATAGGGCAACAACAATAGCAATGACTGCAACTGCTGTACCAGCCATATGCTTTTTGTCCTGTGTAGCCCATTTAGCAGCACGGTTATCAAGTGCATTGTACTTAAGAGCGTGCATGTAATCGAGCTCTTGTGTGACTGCAGGTACCCCTAGGGATCCAATTACCGCAGGAACTGCTGGGGTTGCAACTCCGTTAGCATCAACGCCTGCAGGGACTGCTGCAACTGGTGCAACTGCTGGAACTGCAGGATGTAGGATTTCTGTGCGATGTTGGACAGAATAACCAAGGTCTGCAACAACTGCTACTGCAACTGCTGAGAGCATAGCGAACTTAGCAGGGTTGTTTTTAACCCAAGCTTTGAAGCTAGCCATTTTTCCTGCTTTAGCTTTAGCAACTGTAGTTGTTGCTGTTGGTGCTGTTACGGCAGCATTAACTGATGATGCGCTTACAGCGATCAATAATCCGAGTGCAAGTCTTTTCATAAGAAAGATCCTTTTACTTTTTACTGTTCACAATTGAATATGGATACACAACACAAAATTTTTGTTTCTTAACCTACCACCACACAACACACATCACGCGCGCTTCTGTGTACTGTGCAGTACGGTTAAAAAACAACCCCAAAAATAACCCACCCAAACTCAACTAACAGTTACATGAGTTAGGCAACGGTGTTTTTTTCAAGATGCCAGCTAAGCCTAGCATAGTGTTTTTAAAAATCAAGTGTTTTTTAATGACAATAACAAAAACTGTGCCTTGCAACACAGTGCCTAGAAACCGACACGATCTCGATTTTTATTTACGACTGTAATTACTTGGAACGGTGTCCTGTTCGAGTGATGCAGCATTAAGAATGTGTTGCTTAGCCTTACAAAACAGCTTGTAACAAAGAACAATACCATGCGGTTTCTTCTTAATCAAGTTTTATACATATTTTTTTTAATACTGCTCTTTAGCAGAGCAAGAAATCGCCTTGCTGTTATTAGTCTTGATTTTAGATAATTCGCATGATAGGATCAAGCAACATTGTTGTTAAGGTCCAGTAGATCGAGTAGATAAGGAGAATTCTTATGATCACCATCAAGCAATCACTATCATTAGTTCTGGTATGTTCAGCAATTTTGCACACTATACCGCTCAAAAGTAATTGGGCAGAAAAACAAAAAATGTTAGATGATGCGCTAGCAATTCAAGATTATGAAAAAGTGCTTAAAGAGGTTCGTCAAGATACGTATGGAAGCTTGTATGAAAATAGTTCTCAAGTAACTGATTGGCTGAGGTCTGCAGCTATAAAGGGGTTGCATGTACCACTGTTGTACGAATTATTTAGACAGACTACTGGTGAGGTATATAAAGTAAACCATGCACCAGGCACTAAGGCGCTGGAGGCGAACGCTGCATGGATGATCAATAGCCTGATTCTGGCAAAAGCTGACGTTGCTTGTTGCCAAGCGCACTTTGGAGATGCTTGGAAATCTGAATTTGACACATTTAAGTACTTGTTGAAGAACTATCAAGTGCGTTTTGATAAAAGTAAGATTGCAGCCCCACTTCCATGTGATCACATACTCCAGCTAGCAAATTCCTATTTTTCTCAGAGCAAGGGCTCTGTCCTGGAAAATATTAAAACGCTGCCATTGCCTGTATGGGTGTGTTACGTGACTAAAAAAATGTTAGACGGGTCATTTAAAGCTCTTGTTAATAACTACCTGTGGAGTAATTTGTGGATCGATTTCACGTCACCAACGGAAGCGATGCGTGGCGCATTTATGAATGCGCATATTGTAACTGCAGTGAAAGAAAAAAGAGAAGAAATTTTTGTTGAGACTTGGAAAAAGCTGACCACACAGCAAAAGAGCAGTGACGGCATTACGTGGGATGATGTATTTAACATCCTTCAAGATGAGCCAATTGCTGCCAAAGCGCCTGCCAACCAAAACGCTGCTCAAAGCAATGACGTCAGCGTGAACGCAGCAATGCCATTACCGGTGCCTGCGCCATCCTCATCATCCTCGTCATCTTCGTCATCATCATCACAACAAAAATAACCCAAACAACACAGGTCCAGGAATGTTATGCGCATTATAGTAAAACTCTTATTGTTGCTCTTTGTTTTCAACTATCAACCTCTTGATGCGCAGCATCTGTGGACCGATACAAAAAAAGAGGCCTGTAATCAGCTTCTTGCGCGGCAAGCATTTACCCCGCTCATTGGAATATTGCGGGAGCTACTTACGACCGATGATAAGGACCTTGTTTTAGAGTGGATTAGGGAACACATGACAGATGGTCATGTGCCACTCATGTATCTTTACCTGCGCAATAAAGGTGATTCAAAAAAATGGGCCGCATTGGATGTGCATGAATGGGAGATTATTGGGACGTACGTGTTGATAGCAACGTTACGTGCTCAGCAGGATTATGCAACGTGTGAAATGCTCTCATTGAAGCCTGAACGCACATTTGCAACGTTCATGCGAGATGTTCAACAGTACCGTTATTCCTATGATCTTATGAAAATCTTTAAACAAAAATACCTCTATTGGTTTGGGGCAGGTTTGCTTGGGCGCACCTGCCTTATTTCATTTGCCCAGGCTAAAAACAAGGCACTAGCATGGTTTGCCGAGAAACAGGCACAGCCTTTTAGGCTGCCGCTACCATTATGGTCACTGTATGCCTACAAAGGTTTTGCAACGAGTACGGAGGCTATTGTTTTCACCTCTGTTGATAGTGAGCAGATTGATAGATTCAATAAAAAAAATTACAGAGATTATTGGGAAGGTGAGCGTACAAGTGTTCTGGAACGACTTTGCGCGCTGTTTAATAACTATACTTCATGGCAAGAATTTTTATTTAATGGGCTGAGTGTTGCTGAGATTGCGGCCTATGAAAAATATTGTTCTAATGATCCTGATCAGGATGAGCCGCCTGTGCGTGATAATGCTCCGAGCGTAGCGGGAGGACAGCAGGTTGAATTATCGGTACCAGCTGATGTTAGGGTGCCCCAGCAGGCCCAGGTGCAGCGAGCACCGTTGGCGTCGTCTACTAGCAATACGATCTCATTAATGCAATCGCTCCAGTTAAAGCAACATGCTATTACATCTGGTGTCTCATCATGGGTTAGGGGGTTGCTATCCCCACTCAGTAAGCGTGAGCTCGAGTTGGCAGAAGCTTCGGCAATAGCTGACGTTCTTGGTGCTAGTGCTGATGATGATCTTGAATGATTTTTAACATGACGCTCTTAACCGACTTACTAGCGCAAAGCACACAACGCTTTTCCAGCCAGCCGGCGCTTACTATGCGCATGGGCTTTCGGACCACAACCCTGACCTACCAACAGGTCTATGATCTTGCCTGTCGTGTGGCACTATTGCTGGACAAGCACCAACTAAACAAAGGCGATCCGGTCATTATCTGTGCGCCCAACTCGCCGTACTGGGTTGTCGTGCTGTGGGGATGCCTGTTGCGCGGGTGCCCCGTCGTGCCACTGGCGCCACAAAATACGCAGACCATGTTGCAGCTTGTTGCGCAGCAGACCAATGCGCGGCTCTTTTTTAAAGCGCGCTCGGTGCGGCATGTGTTGCCAGATGTTGTCACGTATGATTTGGAAAATTTGTTTGAGGGGGAGGGGTCTCTGGTCTTGAACCGCCGCTCCCCTCCATTCGGCTTGAAACAAGCCTCCATCGGGGCGAACGGTTCTGAGTCTCCCGATCACCCTGAGTCGGATCAAGAATGTAAAGTACTTTCAAGTCAAAAAAAGCCGTTCGCCCCGATGGAGAACCCGCAGGGCGATAGCCCGAGCCATTTTGGTGAGGGTTCGAATGGAGGGGGGCGACGCCAACCAATAGCCCCCACCAACCTAGCCCTCATCATGTACACATCAGGCACCACCGGCGACCCAAAAGGGGTCATGCTCACCCACGGCAATATTATGTCCGACGTGCTCGGCGCGCAAGAGCTGCTGTCCCTACAGAGCGACCATGAACGTCTCCTATCCGTCTTGCCGCTCAGCCACATGTTTGAACTGACCGTTGGCCTTTTCTTGCCCTACCTGCTCGGTGCGCACATTATTTATGCGCACTCACACGGCGCGATTAGAGAATTACTCCAGACATACCGCATTACCAAAATGGCTGCAGTGCCAGAATTTTTAGCCGTCATGAGGCAGCAAATTTATGTGCAGGCTCATGACAATGGCAAAACCGCTATGCTTAACCGCATGTTTGCTCTTGCTGCGTGTATGCCCCTACTACGCCCCTACTCCGCTAAAGCTTCGAAGGGCTTCGTAGGGCAAGCGTTGCGTCGCCTGGTCTGCTGGCCGGTACTAAAAAAGTTTGGCGGCCGATTAAATACTATCGCCTGTGGCGGCTCGGCCCTTGAAGCGCCCGTAGAAACATTTTGGGATAATCTTGGTGTTACGGTATTGCAAGGGTACGGCCTGACGGAAACGTCGCCGATCTTGACGGGCAATACCTTTGCTCATCGCCGCCTTGGCTCAGTGGGTAAACCGCTGCCGATGGTGTCTATGCGCTTGAGCAAGGATAATGAGATCGAGGTAACCGGGCCAAATATTACGCCAGGTTATTTTCAACATCCGGCAAAGACGGCCGAAGTGTTTACCAGTGACGGTTGGTTAAAAACTGGTGACATCGGTTATTGCGACAACGATGGCTTTTGGTTTTTAAAAGGGCGACAACGTTTTATGATCAAAGGACCGGGGGCACAAAATATTTTTCCAGAAGATATTGAGGCTGTATTGCACACGCTTCCTGGCGTTGCCGATGCCTGTGTGGTTGGCCTTACCACGCCAGCAGGCCAGCTTGAAATACATGCTGCCTTTTTGCTCAAGGATGATGCGCTCATATCCTTCGGCCCCTTCGAGACGGCCTCCGGCCTCCTCAGGGTGAGCGCTCGTGGTGAGGAGCTGCGTAAGCAGCGTCTCGAACCAAGGACGAGCGCATCGTCTACGCTAGACCATATTGTTCAGCAGGCAAACCAGCAGCTTGCATCCTACCAGCATATTACCGGCTGGTCAATCTGGCCGCAAGACGATTTTCCGCGTACCGTCACCCGTAAGATTAAACGAGGCGAGGTGATTGCCTACCTTCAGCAGCATGGCAACAAGCAACTGCCAACCGGTGCTCATGCCGCCGTAACCAAACTGATTACGCTGCTGGCGCAGGTGAGTAGGGTGGATAGTGTACTCATCAATGGCGATACGCGCCTGGGTACTGATTTAAAATTTGATTCATTAATGCGCATAGAGTGCATCACACGCATTGAAGAGCAGTATGGCATCCTGATCGATGAACGTCTGATGACCGCGCAGACCACCGTAGCAGAATTGGAAACCATTATCGCCACCGCCAAGCCCTTAACAAAAATGCCACGCGTTAAGGCATGGCCACGGGCCTGGTGGGCACGGCTATTGCGCATGCCCGGACGGGGTATGATCAGCCTGGTTACCACGTGTCTGTTCAATCGGATACGCGTTGAAGGCCTGGAACATCTTGCCGGCATTAACGGCCCGGTCATCATTATGCCCAATCATGTTTCGCTAATCGACGGGTTGGTGGTGATGGCTGCACTGCCTCCTGCAATCAAAAAACGCATCTCATTTGCTGCTGCCTACGATGTTTTGTATGAAGAATATCGCACCTTTGCCTGGCTTGCCGAACTCTTTTTCAACGCCTTCCCTTTTCCACGCCATGAACACGAACACATTGCCACCGGTCTATTGAACATGGGCACCATGCTTGATGCCGGGTACAATGTGGTTGTTTTTCCAGAAGGGAGGATGAGCCGCGATGGCAACCTATCGCCGCTCAAGGCTGGCGCCGGCCTGATTGCGCTTGAGATGAAGGCACCTGTGGTGCCAGTAAAAATTATTGGCCTTGCAGGCCTCGTGCCATACGATCATTTCTTACCGCGCTCACGCGGCAGCATTACCGTCAAAATTGGTAAGCCGATGCATTTTGATGCGGCGACTTCGTACCAAGAGGCGGTTGCATTGCTTGATCGGGCAATACGGGATTTGTAAAATGCACATTGTATTCACTTTCACTTATTGTTTTTGGCAGACTGAAGGTTGTGTAAAAGACCTCTTTCGAAACTTGAAGTTGACTAAAACGGCGCTTCCTTCGACGAGGCTCAGGATAAACTACTCGCTAGCGCTCGTCCTGAGGAGGCCACTTCGTGGCCGTCTCGAAGGATCTTGGCGCCGTACGCTCGTATGGTTCGAGACAGCTGCTGCGCAGCTTCCTCACCACGAGCGCCGTTTTTAAGTATTAACGTAGCGCCAGAAGAGGTCTAATAGCAAAATATCGTACGTTTCATTCTAGTAATCTGTAGGGAGATTTCATGAGCATAACGAAAAAAAGTGTGATGGTGCCAATGCTTGGACTTGGTATCGTGATGATGAGCAGCCAACAGTTGTTAAAGGCAAGTCCTGCGAGCATAGGCTCATTCTTCACAAGCTTGGTAGGAAGCTCGACGGTGTTGACTAATATTGTTCAGGTTAATGGCATATCGGTGGCCGGTACCTTTTTGACTTCATTACAGGCAATACTTACCGAGCTCAATCAAAACTACCCGCAACAATTTAGTCAATTTGTGCAGTACTGCCTTAATAACAGTAATGGCGTGGTAACGCAGGATGTCCTGGCCATCTTGCAGAAGTACAATCTTGTTCAGGATAACGCCACGGTGAGCAGCGTGATACAAAGCCTTGTGGCCGCGCTTGTGACCGTTAATGCTGACGGATCAATCACCTTTGTAAGCACCAATCAGTTGATACAAGATGGCATCATCATTTTGCTTGATGCAGAGACGGCGTCGCTAGCGAAGTAATTTTTTTGAGGCGCTCGAAAGCGAGCGCCTCATTTTCTTAGAAATCCGCGTGATGCGGGTACCGTGGAAACGGGATGACGTCACGAATATTCTCCATACCGGTCGCAAAGAGCACCAAGCGCTCAAGCCCAAGCCCAAAGCCGGCGTGCGGCACCGAGCCAAATTTGCGTAGCTCTAAATACCACCAATAATCCTGCTGATGCAATCCAAGTTCATCCATGCGTTTTTCCAGTACTGGCAGTCGGTCTTCACGTTGCGATCCGCCGATGATTTCTCCTATCGAAGGGACCAGAACGTCCATAGCGGCTACTGTTTTGCCATCATCATTTTGACGCATATAAAATGACTTTATCTCTTTAGGGTAATCGGTCAGAATGATCGGCTTTTTAACATGTTCCTCTGCCAAATAGCGTTCGTGTTCCGATTGCAAGTCGATTCCCCATTCGACTGGGAACTGGAATTTCTTTGAGGTTTTTTGTAAGATATCGACAGCCTGGGTATAGGTCAGGCGTTCAAAGGGTGTGCTGACCACATGCTCCAACTTTTCGACCACGCCCTTGCTGATCATATCATTAAAAAAGGCCATGTCCTGGCCACAGGTGTCCAGCAGGTAGCGCAGCGCATATTTTAAATAATCTTCGGCACAATTCATGTTGTCGGTCAAATCAGCAAATGCCATTTCCGGTTCGATCATCCAAAATTCGGCTAAGTGACGGGCGGTATTAGAATTTTCTGCTCTAAAGGTGGGGCCAAAGGTGTAAATATCAGAGAGTGCGCAGGCGTAGGCTTCGCCGTTTAATTGGCCAGAAACGGTTAGGAATGCCGGCTTATCAAAAAAATCTTTGCTGTAATCAACCTTGCCCTGCGGTGTCTTTGGTGGGTTGCCCTCATCAAGCGTCGTCACTTTGAACATCTGGCCAGCACCTTCACAGTCTGAACCGGTGATGATTGGTGTGTGGACGTATAAAAAGCCACGCTCCTGAAAAAATTTATGCGTGGCAAACGACAGGGCGCTGCGCACGCGGCTCACTGCGCCAATCGTGTTGGTGCGTGGCCTGAGGTGTGCAATCGTGCGCAAGAATTCAAAGGTATGATGTTTTTTTTGTAATGGATACAGTTCGGCGTCGCATGTGCCGATGACCGTTACGGTATCCACCTTTATTTCAACGGCCTGTTCTTTACCAGCACTTGCCACCACCTGGCCGGTGATGCTGAGCGATGCGCCGGTGGTAATGAGCTTAAGCGTCTCTTCGTACCCTTCGCAGGCCTGGTCATAGACGCATTGAATGCCGGCAACGGTTGAGCCGTCATTGAGCGCGATAAATGAAAAGGTCTTTTGGCTGCGCAGCGACCGCACCCAGCCTTTGACGGCGATGGTCTTGCCGATGTATGAACTATCAAGATTCTTTATTTTAATACGCATGCTTTTTGCTTTCAGTAATAATAACTATCCTTTACAAACAAAGCTATGTTGGCTAGCATAGCCTGTATTTACCGTTCCTGCAAAAATAGTGAAAGGATTTTTAATGACGCAACCACTTCGCCATGACTTTACCGCCACCGGCTACGTTTTTACGCCAACACGTGATAAAGTTTTGCTCATCTTTCATAAAAAGTTTGGCAAATGGTTGCCTGCCGGTGGCCATATGGATCCTAATGAGCTGCCTCACTGTGCCGCATTGCGTGAAGTGCTGGAAGAGACCGGTGTGCGTGCACGCATCATTGATGCTTCGCCAGCATTGGGCCTTTCCGGACCGGTTGAGGCGCAAATTCCAGCGCCGTGTTTTATACTGCATGAGCGTATTCCGGCAACGGCCAAAGAGGAGATGCACATGCATATTGATTTTATCTATCTGATGGAAGCGGATGAGGGCGATGTTTTGCCTGCGCTTGCCGAAGTTGATAAAGCGGGGTGGTTTTCATTGCCTGAAGTGATGGCTATGGATGCTTTTGAAAGTGTTAAAAGGATTTGCACAAGTGTTATGGGGTTAGTGACTGCCGTCCCTAACAACCCTGCTTTTAAAAATGATTTTTCAGTAAAATAATTTGAGTTATATTTAAAATAATTTGAATTATATTGATGTGGGTTGCCACCCACAAGGCCTTAAGGGCGCGGGTTGCGCACCCTTAAGAATCCCACAACCAGCTTGCAGCTGGACCGCTAACGCGCGGTTTTTCGCGACCATGGCGCCTGCGGCGCCAGCTCTTGCGCAAGCGCGCAGCAGGGACTTTTTTATCTTATTGATTCGGTGCGCATGCATTGTAAATTTTTTTACAGCGGCTCCGTGCCACGTGTGAACATCAATCATATTGCACGTCAAGTGCTCGGACAGATGAGCCGGAAGCTCATAACTCGCAAATGTGAAAAATGCTACGCCTCGCTTCGCCTACTCCGTAGGCCTGCGCTTCGTCTTTTAAGAGGAAAATATATTTGGCATACCGAAGGATCGCACGTTTAATATAATTCCTCTTCGCGAGAATACTATACGGGGCTGGGCAGAAAAAACTAGAAAATTTTGAAGAAAAAAGTTAGCCTCCTGAAAGTCAAAAACGCTAATTATTAACCTAACAGGAGGCGATATGCATATCGACAAAAAATTTGAATTGCTTGAAAAGATAGAAGTGTTTGTAGGTATAGATATAGCAAAAAATACACATTATGCCAGCTTTTTAACAAAAACCGGAAAAATACTTAAAACAGGTCTTGCTGTGAAAAATTCACGGGAAGGCTTTACTATTCTACTTAATGAGCTTGAAAAACATGATCAAAATGTCTTGATAATAGGCCTTGAACCAACTGGACATTATTGGATAGCTCTATATGAATATTTTATCAATCTTGGTTATACAATTATGTTGGTAAATCCCTATCATACAAAGCTTTGCAAAGAACAGTACGATAATCATCAAAGCAAAAATGACCCTAAGGATAGTGTCCTGATAGCTCGAATGATACGAGAAGGAAAGTTTACCCCACACCTTGGTGTAGATGGTCCTTATGCTAACTTGCGGGTACTTACGATTGCCAGAGAAGATGTTGCTCTTGATCTCAAACGAGCAACTATCAAGCTTAAAACGCTACTAGACCAATACCTACCTGAATATGAAAAATTATTTCCAACAGTCAGCATTAAATCTAGCCTCGCATTTCTCAGAACATTTGGCATTAGTGGCATTCAATCAAGTCTGTGCGCTGAAGAAAAAATTACGCTTTTGCGAACTAAAAGTCATTCTGCCATTAATCATGAACGCGCGACAAAAATCGTTCAAAGCCTTGCCCAAACAGTAGGCAGTCGGAAGGCTATCGATGCCGTAGAATGTCGATTAAAAAGCCTTCTTGACAGGATTGCCTTGTTTGAAAGAAATATTGCCGAGCTAGAACAACAGATAGAATTACAATTAGAACGCACGAATGAATATCGCTATTTGAAATCGATTAAGGGCATAGCTGTTGTAACAGCAGGAACCTTTCTTGGCCAAATTGGAAGCCTTAGTAATTATAGACATCCTCGCCAAATAGAGAAGGCAAGCGGCCTTATGTTAGCCGCGCAATCTTCTGGAACCCATGATGGGAAGCCGTCAATAAGCAAACGAGGGCGAAGTCTTTTGCGTTATATTTTACATCGCATTGCCGTACTTTTAGTTGCCCATGATAAAGGATTTAAAAAATTCTATGAGCATAAAACCAAAGTCCTAAAGAAAGAGCCACTTGTCGCATTAGTTGCTATAAGTATAAAATTCATCAATGTTATTTTTGGCATGGTGAAGAACAAAATAGAATATGACGGAAGCCTTCTTTTTAAGGGGCTTTCAGATGCTTAGTAGCAGGAGATACCGTCCCCACAACATTGGGGCTTATTAATTTCGATTGATAATGACCCCGTTCGCGAGAATTATGTACCCTGCTGCTAAGACACCGAATGATGTATTGTGAGGGACCTTTGTGTACCCTGTAAGAATTGATAGTGTGGGTGCTTAGCGCAAGCAAAGCTATTACCGAAAAAATGTTTAGACGGGCTTTTCGTGCCAAAAAATTAATCAAGTTGAGAACAAAATAATTCAGATATTTCGTGCCTTACAGGCCCGATTTAAAAAAGGAAAACAACGCTCAGGTTGCAACTAAATTTTCGATCTTGACTTTCCAGCCCCTTAAGATAGTTGTAGCCCCCTGGGCTGCTGTTTGAGCGCAGGCCCGGGCCGCAGATGTGCGTATGCTTTTGTAAAGGGAGGTAGGTGCGGCACGTCCATTAAAAATTACGGGTAATAGGGATCCTCTTTAGCTCAACAGGCCAACGTGGCGCGAATCTCGCCGTGGCTTTAGTGAAGATGGATAAGCGCCATCGTGGCCATTAGTGAGCGTTAGGGGTTCCAGGGCGCAGCCATGGCCATGGAGATTTTTAAGAGGTTTTGGGAAACCTCTTAAAGCCAGGTATGGGATGGCAATCCCATTACGAAATATTAAAATCAAATTATTTAAAACGTGGGTTGAAGGGACGCGCAACCCCTAACAATTCGATAAAATAAAAATCATCTTAAAAGTAAAAATTATAATTCTTTTTGCTAAAGTTAAGATTAAGCCGGATTGAAGGGGCGATAGCCCCTCTTCCCCAAAATTTTTTGCAAAAAAAGATTGACACTTTCCCGGTAAGACTTCAGAGTAGTTGAAGGTCTAATGAGGATCTGGAAAATTTCTAACACCGCATCATTTCTTAAAAAAGGAGAAAACTACGATGCTCACGAAAAAAATGTTGTCACAAAATTTGAGCTGCTCGCTACGCTCGCCTGCTCGCGTTCTTGCTGGTTAATTCACTACAAAGTCCGCTATACCCAGTCGCGCTAGACTCGCTAGGCGACATCAACCGCACCGGCTATGTGCCGCAAGGCATTGTCTTTAGCCAAAACGGCAACGCTATCGCAGAAATCGCCGTCAGTACCGCCACCGGCCTTCCCGGATTTTCGATGTATCAATTTGCCAATGGCAGCATGACCGGAACGCCTCTGGGCGGTTTTGTGAATGCAAATAACACCACACTCTCCTCCGGTTCAGGCGTCCCGTGCCCTAACGGTGTTCGTTGGTTGCCCGGTACCTCAATGGCCGCGGCGCTGTTTATGCTCAACAGCTCCAGCCCAAGTTCAGGCTCACTCAATCTTAATACCTTCAACTGTCCATCAATAGTCAACGGTTCCAATGCCACATCCTCGCCATTTCTGGGCAATGTGAATGCATCATTTCTGAACGGCAACTTGTCAGCAAATTGCTGCATGGACGTGTCTGCCGATGGTCAGTACATGGCGATCACCGATACGGTCTACGATGGCAATGCATTAAGTTCAACGCTGTACGTGCTCAGTCAAGAGGGCGCGGTGCTTGCGCTTGCTGCGCTGGGCAACACGCTGCCGGGTAGCATCTCCATCTCGCCGGTAGCATCAGCGGGCACCTATTACATCACCGTTGGTGGGCTTGATAGCACGCTGCGAGCGTTTTCGTTTACG
>Ga0206858_1008_pt1 | contig 80414 bp, 71 predicted proteins | sample Alteio_BWOrgCont_46_FD_152622 | JGI IMG/M metagenome (GOLD analysis project Ga0206858, IMG submission 152622) | Enriched cells from forest soil in Barre Woods Harvard Forest LTER site, Petersham, Massachusetts, United States -... | ecosystem: Environmental > Terrestrial > Soil > Temperate forest >... | reverse complement strand
TAATTCTTTAATTAACAGCGTTTTATCGACGTAGTAATAACCACCTTCGATAAGAGTCTTATAGTCACTTACACCAGTATAAAGTAGCTTTTTCATTATTTTCCCATGTCTATGGTTCAATTCAAGGACGCCCTATTGCTTTGTGTCATTATAGCACGCACGCTTTGCCAAGGCCAGGACATCAACAAAAAGCAAAAATAAATTTCCCTTTTTGCTCTCGCCATGGTAACGTTAAAAACGAACTTGCCCTTCGTAGCCCTTCGTCCCTCGATACACCTCGCCGTGCTCGGCACTCGGGATGACCGGATCGGAGTAGGGGCGGAGTAGGGTTGCTAAAAAAAGGAGTCGGGAGCATGAAGTCTTTTAACGTCTATCGCCGTTGCACGCAAATTACGCATGTGAATACGTGTCAATACGCCTTTGCATTCGCCAAAACCATCAAGTGGGGGGGGGGGGTAGGCATACGCCTTAGCCGTCGCCTAAATCAATCCTGTAGTCATTTCTACCTATATTTCTTAGCGCTATCAAAGTGCCTACTGAGCTCTTCCAGCTTCGTAGGCACTTATTTTTTTGTCGTTTTATTTCATCCCCATACATATTTAGGAGAAGTTTCATGAAGTTTTCATTAGGCAAAAATGCATTGCGCACAGCAGTTTTAATTGCCTGTGCAACGGCGCCCAGCACCCTGCGACCAGCAGGCGCCCTGGACTTGCTAGGCGACATCAACAGAACCGGCTACATTCCGTACGGTATCACCTTTACCCAAAATGGCACGGCTCTGGCAGAAATTGTTCTTAATTCAACAACTAATTTACCCGGATTTTCGACCTATCAATTTAGCAACGGCTTCATGTCTGGCACCCCCTTTGGCGGCTTTGTGCCTGCAAGTAATACATCCCTTGCATCCGCTGGCGGCGCGCCGTGTCCAAACGGCATTCGCTGGTTACCAAATACCTCAATGGCCGCAGCACTGTTCATGCTCAATAGCACCACTGCAAATTCCGGCTCACTCAATCTGAACACCTTCAACTGCCCCACGATTGCCAACGGTTCAAATGCCACCTCATCACCAATCCTGGGCAACGTGAATGCATCATTTCTGAACGGCAACTTGTCAGCAAACTGTTGCATGGACGTCTCTGCCGATGGCCAGTACATGGCGATTACCGATACGATTTATGATGGCAATGCATTGAGCTCAACCTTGTACGTGCTCAGCCAAGAGGGCGCCGTCCTTGCCCTCGCTGCGCTTGGCAACACGCTGCCCGGTAGCATCTCGATCTCGCCGGTAGCATCAGCGGGAACGTACTACATCACCGTCGGGGGGCTTGATAGCACGCTGCGGGCATTTTCATTTACAGCAAATACGGTTGGTGCGCTTAACTCGCTGGGTACGATAACGACAGGTGGTGCTCCTCAGTACATGGCTTGGCACCCAAGTGGCCTCTATCTTGCAGTGGGCACTAATACGCCAAGCATCAGAATATATACATTTAGTGGCAATGCACTGGCACTCCTGGGCAGCGCATTTATAGGCGGAACACCGGCCTTGGCAACCGCAGTGACCGCACTTGCCTGGTCGCCAAACGGCACGTATCTTGCCGCAGTTGATGGTTCTAGTGGTACGCTGCTGCGAGTTTTGAGTTTTACTGGCAGCACGCCAGCGTTGGCACAAGTAGGCAGTGATATAACACTTGCAGGTACACCGCAGAAAAATAATTCTTCTAATACGGTAACCTGGTCACCAAGTAGTAGTTTTATTGCAGTTGTATCAGGGGCACCATCTTTGCAAATATTTTCTTTCAATGGCACAAGTACACCGGTCAGGGTAGGATCTACGCTGACTGCTGGGCTCAATAACCCAATTTCAGTTTCTTGGTCTCCTAATGGTAGTTATCTTGCAGTGGGAAACAACGGTAATAATAGTTTGCAACTATTTACGTTCAGCACTACAAGTACACCTACGATTGCTTCTTCAGGCAACCCTGTATTTACAAACATGTCTTATTTGTTCTCCGTTGCTTGGTCACCCAATGGCAACTATGTTGCAGCAGTTGATAATACCAATGCTATCCTGCAGGTCTATGCATTTTCTGGAGGTACCTTCACCCAGGTAGGCGGCAATGCAACTACTGGAAGCGGCCCTCAAGCAGTCTCCTGGCACCCTAGTGGCAATTACATTACAGTAACAAATGCTGGTACAACTACAGCTCAAACCTTCTCATTTAATGGCTACAGTACGCCAATCCTATCCGCTGGAGGCGGAGCAACCGGACTTACATCGCCCGTTGCAGGCACCTGGTCACCAAACGGCAACTATTTTGCTGTGGCAAATCAGAGTGGCACAACCCTCCAGGCCTTCTCATGGCCCTACAACACGCCAACCAGAATTGGCACGAGTCTGCCGACGGGGACAACGGCAAGATCTGTATCCTGGTCGCCAAATGGCAATTATCTTGTGACAACGGCCGATAACGGTGGGACAAACCAGCTACAGGCATGGTCATTTAGCACCACCAGCACGCCAACGGCTGTTGCACTTGGTAGTGCTGTGACGACGGGGGGTGCTCCAATTTCAGTAGCCTTTTCACCAAATGGCAATTACCTTGCAGTGGCAAATAACGCTGGAAACAGCCTACAAGTATTTTCATTTACTGCAGGAACGCCAGCATTGGTTGGTACTGTGAATACAGGAGCAAGCACAAATCCCTATTCAGTAGCTTGGTCACCAAACGGTAACTACATTGCTGTGGTAAATCAGACCGCCAATACGCTGCAGGTATATTCATTTTCTGGCAGTAACCCGGTACAGGTGGGAAGTTCTGTGAGTACAGGCTCAAGTGCAGGTCCTCTATCAGTGTCTTGGTCACCAAACGGCAATTATCTTGCTGTGGTAAATCAAACTTCAGCTACGCTACAAGTCTATTCATTCTCTGGTAGTACCCCTGTAGCAGTAGGAAGTAGTGTAAGTACGGGATTAACAACGCTAAGGTCAGTAGCCTGGTCGCCAAATGGCAACTATATTGCCCTAGTAAGCTCTGGTTCAAATGTGCTGCAAGTGTATTCATTTTCTGGCAGCACACCAGCACAAGTTGGTAGCAATGTCACCACGGGGTTATCCGGTGCCTTCTCAGTGGCCTGGTCGCCGAATGGCAATTATCTTGTTGTGGCAAACATTGCTGCAGGTAACATTACGGTATATTACTTTGATGGTACTGATACGCCGGTATTAGTAAGCACCATATCAACGGGAGCGGGGGTACCAGCCTCAGTGGCTTGGTCACCAAATGGTCAGTTTATTGCGGTGGTCAATCAAAGCAGCAACAATCTCCAGCTCTTCACCGCCCCCATCTTCCAAAACGGCCAACCGCTCCTGAACCAGATGGGCAACACGGTGAGCACCGCAAATCCAGTCACGTCAGTGGCCTTCTCGCCAAACGGCAACTATATTGCAACGGCAGGCAGTGGCATCCAGTTGTATTCGTTCAACAATGCATTTTCGTATCTCACTACCAATACCACGGCAATAACGCTACGCGGCAGCGCAGCGGCGACAACAGCGATTTCACGCCAAGTCGTCTGGTCGCCAACGAATAATTATCTGGCCACGGTGCTTGATAATGCAACGCTGAACGTGCTGTCGTTCAACCCAAGTGCGCCGACGACGCCGAGTGTAGTAGCGACAGCAAACACCATGCCGCTGCCAACGATGTGTGCCTGGTCGCCGCAAGGGAATGCTTACGCTGGGAATTATATTGTGACGGCGTCGTCGAATAACGGTGGGTTAAGAAGGTTGTTTTACTTTGATCCGATTAGTACCGCAGGCAACTGGTATGCGTGATTTTTGTTAAAGGTTTTTTAGAAAAGGGGAGTGGCAATAAGCTGCTCCCCTTAATCATTTTTAAATAAAATAATTTGAATTATATTGATGCGGGTTGCCACCCGCAAGGCTTTAAGGGCGCGGTTGCGCACCCTTAAAAATCCCACAACCAGGGCTGCGCCCTTGGAACCGCTAATACGCTCAACTTCTCGGTCATGGCTACCCATCCCCTCCTCCGCTAAGGCTACGGCGGGACTGGGCGCCAGCCCTCCGATTGAGCTAGCTGATGAATTATATTTATTTTTTCCTCTTAAAAAGACGATGCGAAGTCCCATGAAATGGGCGAAGCAGAGGCGTAGTTATTCACTGCTTCGCGAGTTTGCGGCCCTCTTGGGCTGCATGTTCGAGCGAATGACTTGCAATACTATTTTTGCTTACGTTTTGCAAGGAGCCTTTGTAAAAAAAGTACAAAACACGCGTAGCAAATCAGTGAGATAAAAAGTCCTTGCTGCGCGCTTGCGCAAGAGCTGGCGCTCGGCGCCATGGTCGCGAAAAACCGCGCGTTAGCAGTCCAGCTGCAAGCTGGTCATGTGGTTCTTAGGAGTGTTTGATAACACTCTTAAGGCCAGGTATGGGATGGCAATCCCATTACGAAATAATTAAATCATCATAAATAAAACATGGGTCGAAGGGACGAGTAGTCCCTGACAATTCAATAAAATTAAAAATCATAATTCATTGTAACTTAGATTCACTTATTTTTTTCTTAGCCGCACTGATAATCATTGTAATGGAATTGTCACCCACTCATCCCCTGCACCGCCTGCACGATATCTGCTGTAGAAATACCGGCCAGCGATCCCCGTCCGCCCAGCGTAGTGATCACGTTGCGCACATGCTTTATAGGATAATTTTGATCATCGTGCAGGCCTGCCAACACCACGATAGGCCTTGCGAGCGCATTAGCAAGATGCACCAGCGCACCATCAATTGATATAACAATATCGACCAGTGCCATGACAGACATTAATTGAAAAATGTTGTGAGAGGCACAAAATAGATACGTATTGGTTGGCGCGTGGAACGAAAAGAATTTTTGCGCCTGGTGCATATGCACAGGCAGAACATTGATAATAAAACTCACGTCGCCCCACGCATCATATTTTTTGATGGCGCAAATAAATTCAATAACGCGTTCAAACGGCCATGAGTTTTTGTGGCTTGTGGTACCAGGATTGATAAATAAAACTTTACTAAATTTCTTGCTCCGTTTATCAATACCAAGCTTCAAGAGATGCAATTTGCCATACACCACCCATTTATTTGGTATGGTCACCTGTGCCATTTCATCGGCTGGTGAAAGTGGCAGGTCGAAAAGATCGTTAAACCAGGTTGTGTAGGTATCGGTTACTATCGCCTTTGGCGTCTTGACAGGACAATACGGCAAGCTTGCATGCTGCTTTTTATAATACCATCGCCTTACAATATTGGTCCAATGAGGATCGACTCTTATCCCAACCTTCACCCCAGCAGGGCTAATAGTATGCGCATGGCGCGCGTAGACATGCGGCCGTTGCATCATCAATGAAACCACAATTGGATAGTGCTGAAGCCGTGCCTGGTGCAAGGAGCGCTTAAAGGCGCCGGGTGAATGGGTATCTTTATACACATAATGTATAAATGGACAGTTGATGAGCAGATCAAATACCACGTGTTTTTTTAAATGCTTCCAGCGCCAGAATAGGCGCGTCTTATCATGATGATCAAGCAACAGATCGATCTTAATATGCGGATGAGCCAAGGCAAAGGCTCGCAGGTAATTTTGCAAATATAAAAAATGGCTCAATTGGACCGGCACAATAAATAGGATTTTATCGGCTTGAGCGAGGATGTTGGTGGGGATAAGGGGCATTGGTGTCTCACACAATATTTTGAATTTGCTCGCGCGCCTTTTCTAGCTCAACCTTAATGTCAATACAGAGCGCACTGATCTGATACAGCGAGCATTTTGCCATGATCGTATTCGTTTCACGCAAGAGCTCCTGCAAGATAAAGTCAAACCGCTTGCCCTTCTCTATCGATGCAGCATTAAATAACACCGTCACACTGGCCAGATGACTGGTTATGCGCGTAATCTCTTCGTGTATATCCATTTTTTTCAGATCCTGTTGCAGCTCTTCAACCACAACATTAGGCTGTTCTGATCCGGCATGGGCTTGCATTGCATCCTTGACCAAGGCTTTATAGCGCGTCACCTCTGTTTCAAACAAGCTGCTTACCTGCTCAATCTTGTTCCTGCACACCTCAAGCATAGCACCAAAGGCACTAACAAGACGTGCTCCCTCTTCCTGGCGAGACTTCACGAGCCCTTTTGCTACCGTGGTGACAAGATCAATAATAGCACGGTCATCCTCTGAGGTTATCTCTTGAGGCTTACTGATAAACACGTTTGGCAACTGTATCAGATCAGATAGGGTTAACTGCCCACTCACACCAGATTGCTTTATAATGTCAGCAGAAAGCTTTGTGTACTGGTTGATGATGGGCCAGCATGGGATAATAGTCTCTCCCACGCCATCACGCACCTCAAGCTTAATCACCAAGTAAACTTTTCCCCGCAGCAAATTTTCCTGCAGCAGTGCGGTTAACGGTATTTCCAGGTGGCTCAATAGGGAAGGCAGCTTCACCATAGCCTCAAAGAAACGCCCATTAAGCGACTTTAGTTCAACGGTAACGGCAACATTGCCCATATGCATTAACGAGACATTTTCATTGCGGCTACAAAAGCCTGTCATACTTACGAGCACATATCACCTTTTTATGTTGCCGTCATACCCCTCTACTCGGCCTGAGGCAGACCTCCATCCAGCCTTCGCGCAAGGCTACGGCGGACACGGTCGGGGCGAACGGCTTTTTATTATGTAATTTAGTTACCTACGTTTGCAAAGATATTTTGCACATCATCAAGATCATCAATTGCTTCCAGAAACTTGTATACAGCCTCTTCTTTTTCTTCGCCCTCAATCATGACCGGATCTTTTGCTACCCATTCAAGCTGAGCAGATTCTACCTTAAGGCCATTGCTTTCTACAACTTTTTTAACTGTCGCAAGCTGGGCCATAGCACAAACGATCGTAAATGAGTCATCGTCATGTTTTTTTACATCATCAACATCGTAGTCCAAAAGCTTTTCCAGCAGATCGTCTTCTGAAATAGTCCCCTGCGCCTGAATAACGCCGCGGTGTTCAAACATCCAGGAGACCGCCCCAGATTCTGCCAGAGAGCCACTGGCCTTGGTAAACTGGTGCCGTAAATCTGATACGGTGCGATTTTTGTTGTCACTTAACGTATCAATCATCACAGCAGTACCGTACGGGCCATAGCCTTCGTAGGTGAACGGCTCATAATGGGCGCCATCACCAAGCTCACCGGTACCTTTTTTTATGGCTCTGGTGATATTATCCAGCGGCATATTAACCTCTTTTGCCTTATCAAGAATAAGGCGTAGCCGTGGATTTCCTGCTGCGTCACCACCACCCTCACGGGCAGCCACTGTAATTTCACGTACCAACTTGGTAAAAACTTTACCGCGCTTGGCGTCCTCTTTTGCTTTTTTATGCTTTATCGTAGACCATTTAGAATGCCCAGACATGCTCACTCCTGATAAAAAATTGGCCGGGGGCCGGCGACAAATGTTAGACCTATGAATAGATCCTAATGGTAACGATTTTTATGGATGTTGTCGATAGTGATATAGTAACAGTGTAACAAGCGCGTAGTTATTGTGCTACGCTTCACGTGCATTGATTGCATCAAGCGCAAAGAGCGTAAAGGCAACCATGCGAGAAAATTGATCCTGTACTGATAGTGACTGATTGGTCGTAATATCACCAAATGCTTGTGCCATACGGCTATCAATTAGTGGCAAAAAGGGCACCAACTGTTCATCGTTCAGGCGTTTATAGACAAGCGCAAACCATTGACGCAGCACGTAGAGTGATGCTTGCTCGCTACTTGCAACACGTTCTTTCTGCAAGATACTACGTATGCAGGCAATGACCTCATTTTGTTGTGCTAGGGAGTGACCAAAGTTAGCCATAACAAGACCAAAAAGGGTGAGCATGCCACCAGAAATTATATGTTTAGTGCTGAACGCTGTGCTTGTGATTTTGCAGGCGTCGTCGTACGGGTCGTGTGGCCTTGGAATTGTGGTATCAAATAAATACTGACTAAGAAGGCTGTAGTGTTTCTGATGACCGGGACCTTTATTATCCTTCTTGGACAATTCAGCCTTAATCTGTGGATATAGATTGCTTACCAAGTGGGCATTAAAAGCCTCTTTAAGATCGGGATCATTATAAAATTCTTTTGCTTTGGCAGTATTAGGATACTTTGCTTTAAATGCTGCATCATCAATCGTAGCTGTTTCTGCCTTCGTGAAAGCCAGCCATAGCCCCGCTGCTGAAAGCAAGAGGCCACCAGCCATCATGATGCGGCCCCCGCGCCTGAACGAGAACTGATCAAGGCTTTCCTGGAAAATGGTGACCAGCTTGGCTTTAATCTGAGCAGCCTCTTCAGGTGACAATGATGGGGCTAGCGTGGCGTCTGGTTGCAGAGATTGGGTATCGTTAATGAACGCTTCACTGCTGCCCAGGTCTGCGGGAGCATCTTGGGCCATGGCGTTGAACGGAAGGTGTATCAGAAGGCATGCAACGATGCTGCTGGTGATCATGCCAGATAAACTAGTATGTTTCATAGTAATCTCCTGCGTAGGGCGGTGAGTACAACAGATAAAGACTAGTGCTTATCGTAGCGTGATAATCTGGGAGAATGCAAGGCTTGGGTGTAAGCGCTATTTAGGAACCACTGGTGTCAGCGTGCCGCCGGTAACGTAAGAGATCACCGCAAAAGGGATTCCAATAGGGATAGAGATTGTTACAAGCGCTCCATTCATGTTTTTGAATGGTATGTAAGAAATAATAAAAAGTGGGGCGGGGAAAAAGCGACATTCAATACCGGTGTCTAGTTCAATAACCTTATTACTATCATAAAAATTAAAATCGGTGCCAGTGAAAAACATCCAACGACAGCGAATTGATAACTCAACGCTAAGGCCAATAAGATTAATATCGGCTTGATAGGTACGAGTCTTTACGTTGCCGTCATTGTCTTTGTACGTTACCGTAAATCGTGGATCCTGATTATCAAGAAAAAAAGCACCATTTGGATCAACACAAAAGCTGTAGCCGGTAACTTTAAAATTTTGTAGTTCTCTGACTAACTGAGTCTTAATCTTGTTCAGGGCCTTTTGTTCGTCATTCGTTATTGTTTTTATACAAATTTTCATTGTTGCATTAACTAACTGAACAAGTTTTTCGGCGGATAGGTCACTCTCGGCTTTTCTGGCCGCCTCTATATGTTTCAATAGACTTGCCGATGGCACCTCAGCGTTATTAGCAATTTTTTCTACAAGACTGAGTGCCTGCTCTTGTACAGTATCAGATTGTTTACTGACTGTTTTTTCATTGCTGGGTGCACTTTTAATGTGTTGTTGGAGTGAAAAAATACAAAGCGCAGCTGATAATGCAAAAAGATACGGGCGTGTACTGATCTTACGAATCATGAAAAAATCCTTTAACGTCTTGCGATTCAATGTTTCTAGTTTGCGAGTGGATATGCTAACAGGTTCTATAGTATTGTCCAATGTTTTTACACTAAACTTCATCGCGCAAAATCTTCTCGCGCACATCAGCCATTAAGTGAATCATGAAGTGTACATTATGAATGGTTGCCAAGCTGAGCGCTATAGGCTCATGAGCTTTGAAGAGGTGGCAAAGATAGGCAAGGGTGTAGTGTTGACAGGTGTAGCAGGTGCAGTCGTCCTCAATCGGTCTAAAGACTGATGCATTACCGCTTGCAATCACCCGCTTATTGCCCTGTTTGGTAAGCAAGAGGCCGTGACGTGCCGCTTTGGTTGGGTGGGAGCTATCAAACGTATCAATGCCAATAGGGATGCAATGCTCAAGCGATTTTAGATCACCAATACCCAGCAGGTGATTAGGTTTATCGTCTGGAAGCTGTGGCATCACGTAGTTGAGTAGGGTGAACATCTCTTCACGCGTTTTACCAAGACTGCCGCCAACGGCAAAGCCATCAAATGGCAAGCCGGTCAAATACTGGCAGCTTTTGGTGCGCAGTTCAGGATCAAGGCCACCGTGAATGACGGCATACAGTGCCTGATTATTGCGATTGGCCAGATGAACATCGAGCGAGCGCTTTTCCCAGCGGTGGGTGCGCTCAAGGCTTTCTTTAAGCTTATGTGGTGGCATATGATAGGGAGGCAGCTCATCAAAGCTTACAATAATATCGGCACCGATATCTTTTTGTGCCTGGATTGAGGTTTCGGGGGTGAGCACGACGCGCGCGCCATCGCGGTACGACCGAAAGGTTACCCCCTCTTCAGTAATTTTAACAATGCTGTTACTCAGCTTTTTCGTTCCCTTGCTCTTAAGCTCTTCATGCACGCCACCGTATTTAAGGCTAAATACCTGAAAGCCGCCAGAATCGGTAATGATTGGCCCCGCGCGATTAATAAATGAGTGAATGCCGCCGGCCGCTTTAATAATCTCAGTGCCTGGTTGCAACATGAGATGGTAGGTATTGCAAAACATGAGCTGCAGCCCAAGGCCAGTAACATCAACGTTATCAAGCGCCTTAAGGCTGCCATTGGTGCCAACGGCTACAAAGCTTGGGGTATCGATGACGCCATGCGGTGTATGGATTCTGCCGACACGAGCGCGTGACTTTTTAGAGCGGTGAATGAGTTGGAAGCGAAAGGGTGTATTATTCATGGCTTGCCATTCCCTTCGACGTTGCTCCCGGCCTTCGCGCAAGGCTTCGGCGGGCACGGCAGGATAAACTCCGCTTGGACGAAGTATGGGCTTGGCTTAATATATCGCTTAGAAAGGCGAATAAAGGGGGTATTACACAGCACAACAAACATTTTTATGGCATAGCTGATGATCATAATTGGGATAATTGAATGCACGGTGCCGTACAGTGCTGCTACGCAAAAAAGGACGGTGTCCAGCAGCTGACTGAATGTTAATGCTATAAGATTACGCATTGTTACGTACCTGCCGTTAAAGATGCGCAGCAAGAAGGCATACACCTGTGTGTCAATCAATTGTACGACCAGGTACACACTAAAGGATGCAATAACAATGCGCGGCATTGGGCTGAGCAAGAGCTTAAAGTGTTCTTGCATCTGGTCAAAGCTATTGGGGATGTAGGCCAGGTGCATCAGTGACATGATCAAGAAGAAGACCAGGAGCAGGAAATTAACAAAAATGGCCTTCTTAGCGGCTGCCTTGCCATAATATTCTTGCATCATGTTTAGCCCCACAATGCAGCCAACGGCAAAGACGTCGGTACTGACCGCCTCAAGGCCAAAGAGCATGATCTGTTTGGTAACAAAGATATTAGACAGGATGCCGCATAGGCAGATCATGGCGGTGAGCGCGCCCTGTCCTAAGGCGACTGAGCCTAGGGTGAACGTTGACACCAGGGCGACGTGGGTGATAAATAGGACTTCATTTGGGATCATGGTATAGCCGTCAATGGTAGGGGGGTAGTTAATCACATTTTTGTCATCCTGAACTTGTTTCAGGATCCATATACAGGATTTTCAAGCTCACGCTAGTATAGCAAAACTACGGTATTAAGCCACCGGCGTTAAGATCATTCCAGGCGGAATAACAGAGAGGGCGACTGGGGACGTTAAGCCGGGGCTGAGTGCAACAATAAGCAGCCCGCCAGTAGTGTTTTTAAAGGGAACGTAGGTCAGCCTACAAAAGGGCCCACCAAGCTCTATGCCCAGGCCAAGCCGAATGAACTTGTTACTATCATAAAAATTGTCATCCTTGCCGAGAAAAAATATAAAATTCAGCCGCGGGGCTATTTCAAAATTGAGCCCCCCAGTAGGAAACGCGGTCTGATACGTTCTTGTCTTGGCGGTGCCATAAAAATCTTTATACGTGACAACAAAGCGAAGTATTTGGATACCAAAACCGTAGGCTATACCTACGCTTCTACAATAGCTATAGCCGATGATTTTTAGGTCACGTAATTCTTTGACAAGTTGATTCTTCACATTGGTAAGTTTCTGCTTTTCCTCAGGCGTCATAACCTTGTTACACGTAGCAAGTGCCGTACTAATCACCGGTATGAGCTTTTCTGGGGGAAAGGTGTCTGGTGCTTTTCGAGCAGCCTGCAATTGTGCAGTCAGGCGTACCGGTGGTATTGACACCCGCTGTGCGATGGTTTCCATGCAGGTAAGCGTTTCTTTCAGCAGGATATTACTCTGCTCGGTGACGTACGCCTGCTCTTCAGGTGAAAGATTGGCAGAGAGGGCTCGTGGTGATGCGAGACAAAGGGTCACTGCTACAAAAAGAAATCGCGCAACAACCGTTCGCACCCCTCCATTCGAACCTTCGCCTAAATGGCTCAGGCTAACGCCCTGCGGGTTCTCCATCGGGGCGAACGGACCAACGCCCTGTATTGGGTAGAGTGAAGGATATGAGCGCATACCATTATTCAAAATCATTGCCTACCCCTCCTCGTGTGGTGATAGGGTGCCGCCAGTAACCAGACTGGCAAAGCCGTTGATGGGAATTGCGGTGTCATGGTGATAACCGAACAATGACGGCAACATATGCGCGCCAACTGGCACCGTAAATACGACCATGCCGCCAGGCATAGTGGCAAAAGGGATGTATTGGATGCCCAAAAAGTTAAGTATGTTTGGGATGGGGTTATGACCAATGCCAGCATCGTGCGCGGCTATCGTTTGCTTTTGAAATGCTGCCGAGAGTTCTTGTTGTTTGGCCGAAGCCTTGTGTATTTCCTTTAGATCATTTTCGTCAGTTATAGTGCGTTTAGAAAATGTTGCAGAGCCCCCGTGCCATTTAAGGCTTTTTTGCAACAAAGGATACTTTGCATTTATCGCATTGATTAATCTTTGTTCCTGTACCATCGCAGCCTCAACAACTACTTTTTCTTTGGTCAATATATCGCTGTTTTTTTTATACTCCTCACTGCCCCAGTATTTTATGTGTCCACGCAGTCGTCTGGGAAAATTAATGATTTTTGCTGGGAAAATTTCAAAACCTTTGCCCAGCTGAATAGTCTTGTTGCTATCATAAAAATTGAGCGCAGGACCGACAAAGAAGATGGCGTTAAAGCGTAAGGCCCACTCAAGGTTTAAACCGATAAGGTTGATACTCGCCTTATACGTACGCGTCTTCGTTTTACCCTCTGGGTTTTCAAAGGTGATGGTGAACGTTGGGTTTTGATGATCAAGAAATACTGCCATGTTAGGATCAATAGCGTAGGTATATCGTTGTGCCACGTACGCTTTTAAGCCATCGATAAGCGCTTTTTTTGCTGCGGCCAATTGTTTTTTTTCTTGGGCGGTAACGAGATCTTTGCACAGCAGTAATGTTTTATCAATAACGTAAAACACCAGGTCATCAGATGGTTTCTTGGTGCCGTTGAGTTTTTCGTCCACCATCTTAATGAACGGTTCTGGCAATGCTGCGACCCTGCCAGAGATCTCTTTAATAGTGTCAATAACGGCCGTGTACGTGCCCATTAGGAGCTCATCTGCTTGCCAGTCATCATTATTATCATTACTACTGATTGCCGCTGCTTGGCTTGCCAGTGGCGTAGCGCTAGCGATGATCAATGTGCCCAGGATTATGGAGAGGTAGTGGTGCAAAAACATAATGCAAAGTTCTTCGTGTAACGTGTACAATCTTGATATTTTTAGTAAGCTGCTTGTTTAACAGCGGACAATGACCTCATAAGATAATGTGGTTCTTGTTATTGTCAAATGAATTGTGTTAATAATGACGTACAACTAAGGCTTTTTTGAAAAAAAGGAGCATCTTTTATGATGGCTATAAATCGACTGATACGCGCTGTGCTTGTGCTCAGCACCAGTGTTGCAAACATGAACATACATGCACATGGGTCTGGGGCATTACAGGCCGGTCCATTGTCGGTGGCGCCAGTACTGGCCAAAGCGTCTGCATTGTTGCCTGCGCAAACATTACAGACCCCCTACGGTGATTTTATAATACATGAGCAAGTGCTCTTACAATTATTGCAATCGCCAATGATGGAGCGTATTAAAAAAGTACAACAGTATGGCGTTGATTATTACGTGCGTAGCAATCAACATTCTTACACTCGTTATGATCATTGCGTTGGCGTCTTTGTGCTATTGCGCCGCTATGGAGCAAGTCAAAATCAACAGATTGCCGGCCTTTTACACGATGCATCGCACACCGTATTTTCGCATGTTGGTGACTACCTTTTTAAGCGCTCACCGCTTGGTGATGCGTACCAAGATGATATTCATGAGTGGTACCTCAAGCAATGGGGCATAGATACACTTCTTGCTACGTACGGTATTGATCTACAAGCGGCGCTTGCAAAAAATACTGCCTACACAGCGCTCGAGCTGCCGCTGCCCGACCTGTGTGCTGATCGCATTGAATATAATCTACGTGCAGGGCTGCTGACCGGTATGATTAAACAGGAAGAGGTTCCCGCCATCCTAAACCACTTACATTTTGAGCACGATACCTGGTTTTTCACCGATGCTACGCTTGCACAAAAACTTGCCGACGTCTCATTGGACCACACCATGTGGCAATGGGGCGGACCAGATTGTCATGCTATCGGAACTAGAGCAGCGCACGTTTTGCGGCTGGCGGTAGATGCAAACATGCTCAGCTTTAATGATATCCATTTCTCAGATGACCAGACGGTGTGGAACACACTTGTTACGTGCAAGGAGCCATCGGTTCAGCAGGGGGTGCACGAGCTTATGCAGGCGCAACAATCGTACGACATATGCCCTGACCTAGCACATGCCGATCTTATAGTAAAAACAAAATTTCGTGGTATTGACCCACTGATTAAAACGCAAAAGGGCCTTGAGCGTTTATCACTAGTGGCGGCTGACTTTGGTGCCAGATACCATACAATACAGGGCCTGGTAACATGCGGGTGGCCAATTACATGGCGCACAGCAACGCATCACGAGCAAGGATCCTAGCATGATGCAACACAGCAATGCCCTGCGTTGGGTAACCATATCAAATGCTTTGACCTGTTTGCGCCTTGTCCTAACACCATGGGTGATGACCAGTATTCATGGCCAGCAATGGTGCAGCGCGTTTATTATTTTTATCATTGCCTCGGCAACAGATGTGCTTGATGGCTATGTGGCACGCGCATTCAATGAGCAGACGCAGCTGGGTACGTTGCTTGATCCCATCGCGGATAAGTGCTTGCTTCTGGGAACGTTTTGCATGCTGGTCTTTGCACAATCTGCTTTTTTTCACATCCCTCTATGGTTCTTTATTATCATTGTGTGCCGCGAGTTGATGATGTTCATTGGGTCTCTGCTCTTATTGTTTAAATACAAAGGAGCTACCATGCAGCCACTGATCTGGGGCAAGGCGGCAACCTTTTTGCAAATAATCTTTGTTGCATGGCTGTTCATCTGTTACTTTCTGGGGTTGTACTCACAAACAATCCACAATATTTTACTCGTGCTGCTTAGCTTTTTTTCTTTATTGTCCTTATATCACTACATACGCCGAGCCGTGCAAGAAGTGTATGGTAACTAAAGAAGTGTTTCTGCAATTGCTTTTTTCAAAAAATGGGATATTCTTACTCCACTAACACAGGATTTGCGCAATCGACGTGTTGTTAATAGCGAGAATAAATAAGTGTAACAAGTATCGAGGAGTTTTTTTATGATACAAAAAAGATTATTGCTAGCAGCGCTTCTTGCTGTTGCATCACTATCAAGAGCTGCTGCACAGGATGAGCCTGTTATGCTGCAGGCACAAGACGCACCAGTTGCGGCAGAAGTAAGAGATGAAGCTACTGCGGTTGTTGCCCACTTTGAGACAAAGGCTCAAGCAGCCCGAGATGCATTAAATGCCGAGCAACTTAAGGTTGTTAATGAGTTGACCGACCTTTTCATCTCCTGGCTTGATGAGTTGGGTGTAGGTGCAACCAGTTCCCAAATCGAAGCAAAACAGCAAGAGGCTGCATATCAAGCGCTTCTGGCTCAGGCAAAAGCTTTGGGTATCGAAGAAAACGATATGCGTTTGTGTGATATTCTGCAAAGCAAAGCGGCAGCAAGATTTGTAGCAAAGGCTGCAGAAAGAAAAGTGTCCAAAGAAAGAAACAAGCGTATTTTGATAGGATTGCTTGGTATCGGTGTTGGCGTAGCAGGCGTTATGGCTTGGAAGCATTGGTATAGTGATCCTGAATGGCAAACAAAAGTTGCTGCGAAGCAAACTGAAGTTGATGCGGCTAAGACTGCTCTTACAGATGCGGGTGATAAGGCTGTAGAGCAGAAATTGAAAGAGATACGTGAAGGCTATAAGCTTGTTGGTAAGGACAAGAAGCTCAACAATCACGTCTTAGCTGCAGCTAAGCAAGCGTACTTCAAAGACCAATTGGGTTTTAACCAACCTCCAACGCCACCTGCTCCGATTTCGCCAAAAGATGCGCCAAAACAGTCTAGTGGTCATGATGAAAATGATCATGATCATGAAAATGGCTGTGATAAACATGATTCAGCACTTGGTTCCAGCAGCGCTTCAAGCAGTAGCTCAAGTAGCTCATCCTCGAGCAGCAGCGGCCCGACACCTCTAAATGAAAAAAAATCAAATGACTAAAAAATATTGATAGAATAAATGATGCGCCAAGGACATTACATCCTTGGCGCTTTTTTTTGGAGAATGCCGTTATGCGTTATGTGTCAGTGCGTTTAAATCTTAGCATATGCATTATTCTCATCTTTGCAAGCCAAATACTTCGCTCCTCAGAGCTTCGTATGGTAAACCAAGCCACCTGTGCCGATGCCACCGTTGAGCCTAAAAAGCCAGACGAGCTGGCGTTTATCATTAAGCCATCAACACAGAAGAAAAAATTATCAGCCAATGCGCTTAAGGAATCGATTGGCTCAACAACCAAGGAGGTCGTGGAAGGAACAACCGCTATTCTTAATGAACTTGGCCTTATCCAACACGCACTTTCATCAATGCAAAAGCAGGTGGCTGCAAGCGCTGATACTACCGTGGCCGTTAGTATGCTTTCTGCCTGTGCCAGTGCGACAGACATTATTGGCACACTGCTGGTTGACGTTGCAAAGGTGCAAAAGACCTGTTCTGCGCTGGTAAGCAAGCTGATTGACAATGATGCGCCCTTTAAAAAGGCAAAAAAGGGTTGCCTTGATACAACGTTGAGCATGATAACCACCGCCGAGCAAAAACTATTTTCCGCGCTTGATCAGCTTAAATCGTGCCACCAACGGCTCAAGACCGGTGCCAAAAAGGGCGGTGTAGCTACATCGTTGCTTGAATCTGAAAATAAAACACTTGCGCTGCAGCGTGATGTGCTTGCTCATGTGGTTGGTATGATGCGTGATGATGCCTTGCTTAAACAAGTATGAAAAAAGTCTTTATTCTAGCTGGCGAACTCTCTGGCGATCGGTTGGCTGCTTGGTATGTGCAACGAGAACTGCTTAATCAGTCCTGCATTATCCATGGCATTGGCGGAGATCTTCTTGTTGCCCAGGGCATTGTTCTTTACGAGCGCTTAGAGCGCCTTAATGTCTCGGGCCTTATCGAAATCATCCCTGCATTGCGTCGCCTGCTTGGCCTTTTGCGGTCGGTAAGCAGGTATATCATCGAGCATGATTTTGATGAAGTTATCGTGGTAGATTTTCCAGGCTTTAACATGCGCTTGATTAAGCGCCTTAAGCGCCTCAAGCCTACCATCACCATTACCTACCTATCGCCGCCACAACTGTGGTGCTGGGGGGCGTGGCGACTGAAGGCACTGCAGCGAGATTGTGATCGGGTACTGGTGATCTATCCGCATGAAGTAGCCTGGTATCAAGCACGTGGGCTTGATGCAACCTGGGTTGGTTGCCCAGTTGCCGAGCAACTACGTGATGTTGCGCCGGCCAAGGGGCAACCAAGCACTACAATTGGGTTGATGCCGGGATCACGTGTGCATGAAATGCGTACGCTGTTACCAATCTTTCTGCAAGCGGCCAAGCTTATAAAGCAGCGTCATCCTGAGGTTACCTTTGTTATGGTGCTGGCGCCGTCAATTGCACCGGAGCTGATTGCTGCCGTTGTGCGGCGTCATGGACTTGAGTCAATCTATCAATCGGTCAGGCTGGTGCAATCGAATGAAATTTTGCACTGCTGTGTAGCGCTCAGCAAACCAGGAACCATCACATTGGAATTGGCATTGCTCGGCATCCCAACAATCGTAGGCTTTAAAACATCGTGGCTTACCTATGTAGTTGGCCGCCTGCTTGTGCAGGTTAACAGTATGTCGCTACCAAATTTATTGCTGGGCACAATGCTTGTGCGTGAACATATCCAATCTGCCTGTACACCAGAGGTGTTGGCGCAATCAGTCAGTGATCTGTACCTGTCTACACATAGGGCCGATCAGCAGTATGTTGCGTTTATGCACAATGTTAATCGATTAAAAAACATGTTGATAGCGCGCTAATTTTGCCAAAAGATGTGGTTGTGGTATGATACCAAGATGAATAAAAAAAAGTGCTCGTCCCATATCCGTTCGCCCCGACCCTTCGACTCGCCTGAGCTCGCTCAGGGCAGTCGGGATATTGATCCCGCTCGTCCCGAGCTTGTCGAGGGAAGGCCGTAAGCCCTGAGTCCTAACGAAGGGACCGAATGGAGGGGGTCGAAGGGGATGAGCGCATCAATTAAACCTTATTAGAGAAGGATACCATTATGGCTAGTTTTAATCGTGTGATTTTGATGGGTAATCTAACCCGTGATCCTGAGCACAAACAACTTTCATCAGGCCAAGCGGTCTGTCGTTTAGGCCTCGCTTCCAATCGTCAATTTAAAAATAAGCAAACAGGCAGCATGGTACAAGAAGTCTGCTTTGTTGATGTTGACGTGTGGGGAGCACAGGCTGAAAGCTGTCGTCAATATTTAGCAAAGGGTCGCCCTGTGCTGGTTGAAGGTCGCTTGAAGCTTGATAGCTGGCAAGAACAGGATGGCACAAAGCGCAGCAAGCATACTATTGTTGCTGACCGTGTCACCTTCCTTGGTACTGGGGCACAGGCTGACGATGCTGAAGGTGCATCGCCATTTACCGGCACTGACAATAATGAATTTGTGCCGGCGACGGCAACTGCAGAGCATGTAGCAGCCCCTGCGCCAAGACCGGCAGCGGCTCGCCCTAAGGCAAGTAGCGACAAGCCTGCTATGTCTGGTGAGATTGATTTTAAGGACGAAGCGCCTTTTGAAGACGATCTACCGTTCTAATAAACGGACATAATTTGAGATAAAGAAGAAGCCCCCGAGATGCACTCGGGGGCTTCTTCTTTTAATAATTTTTATATGACCAAAGTATCACGAGTGCAAAGACGTTTATTCAGTCCTGCAGCAATCACGCTGATAATCGTCATGCTACTTGCAAAGATAAGCCGTTCAGCGGCAACCACGGGTATCAGCGCGATCCAATACGCTGGTGTTGATGTGAAGCTATAAAGCCAAATCACACTGCCTACCGCGTGGGCAAGGAATGTGCTTTGGAGTGCCTGTGCAAAGAATGATTGTTGTTTGCGCATACGACCAACGACCCATGCTGCCATAGGAATAAGCCAATACATGCTGTACACCCATGCCTGGCTGCCTACTGGATGCATAATAAACAACGTAATGCTTGCAAGCGGAATACCAAGATGCAACAGCCCACTCAGGATCATCTGTCTGCCGGTGGTTGGGTTATTGGTGGCCCATGATAGCATGGCTGCAAGCGTTGGTAGGCCAAGGGTTATTGGCACGCCGTGCATGCACAGCTTAGCAATCATCCATACTGAGAAAATACCACAACAGCCAGCAACGCTGGAGATTAATGAACCTATCAGTGGCATAATAACATTGGTGGCTGATAAAAATGAACGCATTGAACCGCTGATGCTGTTAATCACCAGGGCGTGGCCTAGTGTGAGGGTTAGCATGACAAGGCCGACGGAAAGTACATTCTTTTGTATGCGGTTCATGGAACTTCCTAAGGGTTGCTGGACAATAGAAAAAAATCACTTTGGTATAGTTTAAGGGTATATGGTGGAAAAGCAACTAATGAAAAAAGCCCCTGGCCTCGCCTACTGGCAAGAAACAGGGGCTTATAGATTTAGTTCACGGATATAATCGCCTGCTTTAAAACGCGACGCCAGTTGCAACGTGGATATCCCAGGCCTTTGGCTGATGTGCACTTGCAGCAGCAGTAAAAGAACAGCCCAGGGTCGTATATATACCTTGCTGAAAGTCAGCAAAGTAATTTTTTACGTTGCTATTGGAAAGGCCAATATCGAAATTGACTTTAAGCAGATGCTTTTGTGGGTTGTGAATTATTGTATTAGGTTTTGTACTATCTACCCGAATCATTTGCTCATTGAAGGTGAGCCGCATTGCTTCCTGAGATCCGTTTGTAACATCTTTACAAAGATTGTGAGTGACTGGGATACTATCATAAAGCTATGTAGCAGAGCAAAAAGGTAGGATATTAGCATTTTTACCATTCGACCCTTCGAGACGATTGCTTCGCAATCTCCTCAGGGCGAGCGCCGTTTATAAAAAAGCCCTAAAAAAATACGGGAATTTATGAAGCAAAATAAGGTACCTGAGGTTATTCTTCCAACCCCAATGGAACCCAACAAAAACATTGCCACAGACGAAAAAAGTAAACTTGCGCAGGAGTATAAAGAAGCAAATAATGATGTCGAGCGAAATAAAACTATAGATGAGTGGCGGCATCTTGATTGTGAGGGATGGGAATAAGTATACATGCATCGGCAGGTAGCTAGCCTTCTGGCCCCACATGCCCCCACAAAAAAGGTGGGCAAGCAAGGCCAAAAAGGGTACACTGGATGACTTGAGGGAGTAGCACATGAAACACCGTGCCCACAAGGGAGGCAGCAATGACAAGGTTAACCACAAAGGTTAAAGTGGCAGTACTGGCGCTTATTGGTTGCGCAGCAGCGGCAAGTTATTTTTTATACATTAAACATAGGCATTTGACCATGAATCACGTACAAAAATCATTTATTATCCCTACCGATCGTGTCTACAAAGAGGTCCTGGCAAATGGCATGCATGTGATCGTATTTCAGAATGCATCGCTGCCCAAAGTGCTGGTACAGATAGCCTATGACGTTGGCTCATACGTTGAAGAGTCTGGTGAGCGCGGGCTTGCGCACCTGATTGAGCATATGATCTTTAAAGGCACCGACAAATTTTCAGAAACCGATATTGACACGCTGGCGCGTAAGTACGGTGCAAGCTTTAATGCGTATACATCGCTTGACGTGACCAGTTACCACTTTGAGACCAATAAAAATAACTGGAAGCCATTTTTGGCCATTTTGGCCGATTGTATGCAAAATGCCCGCTTTGATGATCAGCACTTAGCCTCTGAGGTTAAGGCGGTGGTGCAAGAGCTCAAGATGAACAAAGACAGCTTTGGTCGTTGTATTTTGTATAAGGCGCTGGAACAGATGTTCCCGCCGTACCACCCCTACCATACGCCGACTATTGGCTTTAAAGAGGATCTGCTAGACCTGAACGCCGAAAGCTTAAAGCGTTTCTATAAAAAATACTATCGCCCCGATCGTGCAACGCTTTTTATCGTAGGCGATGTTGACGTGAAGCAGGCGCTGAATGAGGCGCGCGAGCACTTTGGCGGCATTAAGGCAGATGGCACGTCAATTAAAAAACCATTCCCAACCGTCATTCCTGACATTATCACAACGCATACGGTCCAGTATGAAGACGTTCAAGCGGAAAAGATTGGGCTCTTTTGGCCAATTCCTGGCATTAGATCAAGTACCGAATTGGTTGCCAGTGCCATAGAACTGCTGCTGGGCGCCGGCCAATCAGGGCGGTTGCAGCACTTGTTGGTCGATCAGGAAAAGGTGGCGGCATCGGTAAGCGTTGGCGCGTATAAATTTATGGAGGCCGGCCTTTTTTTAATTTTCATTCAGCCGATGCCTGGCATGCGCGACCGCTGTATCCAGTTGGTGCAACAGGAACTTGCTGCAGTCACCAAAAATGGGGTGACCAGCCAGGAGCTTGAGCGCATCGCCAAGACGGAGAGCAAAAACTTTTTTCATCACATGCAGGACTTTGAAGAGTTTACGCATGAGTGGATTCAATCATATTTTGCCACCGGCGACGAGCTGAATATTTTCAAGCGGGTTAATCAGTATTACGTGATTACCAGTGATGATATTAAGCAGTACATGGCACAGTACCTTGACCCATTTTTAATGAACTCAATGTGTGTTGTGCCGCTGCCCGAGGCAAAAAAATCGCTCAAAGAGCACATTAGAAAGTTGACTGACGATCTTGATAAAAAAATCTTGGCCAGACATCAGCGTACAACGCCGATCGAAAAGCCAAAAGCAGCACCATCCTACCCAAGCCCGGTGCCGCTATCGTTTCAGTTTCCAAAGCCTGATAAGATCATAGAATTACCTAATGCACTTAAAGTTATCCTGTCGGCTAGGCACGATACGCCATTGATCGCCTTTAACTGTCAGTTCAAGGATTCATACTGCCTAAGCGATACCCGTGAAGGCATAAGCCTTGAAATCATGATGGAAATGCTCATGGAAGGTAGCAAAAAATACACCAAAAAAGAGAATGTTGATCTCTTTGAATCTAACGGCGCAAGCTATGCTTTTGATGCGCAGGGCGCACGCTTCAGCTGCTTGCGACAAGATTTTGAGGTGCTTTTTGAGCGGTTCTTGCATATCATTACCAATCCCAGTTTTGGACAAGAGGCGCTGGATAAGCTTAAACAGATTTATGTTGAGCAATACACGCAGCTAAAAGATTCGCCCAAAGATGTTGGTATGCGGCTTTTGAAAAATACGTTGTATCATGATCACCCATTTGAATGGACATTTGATGATGCCATTAAAATAGTTAAGGCGTTAACGCTTGCCGATCTGCAGCAGCTGCATGCTACCTATGTATGCCCAATCAATATGACTATAGCCGTTATTGGTGATTTTGACACCGAGTATATGGCCCACTATCTACAAAATCATGTAACAATATGGGAAAAGGGTACGCAGAAGCGTTTTGTGCCAACACCACGGGTAAGCCAAACAGCTTCGATTGATCACAAGATGTTGCGTGACCAAGTAGTCCTGCTTTTTGGACGTCCATCAACGATGACCATTTATGACCGCGATATTGTACCGCTTAAGCTTTTAAATACGATTTGCTTCCGTTCACTGGGCTCGCGCATGTACCAACTGCGTGAACAGACAGGATTGTTCTATAACGCGTTTGGGCTTTTTGCCGCCAATGCTACCAAGGAGCGAGGCTTCGATTATTGTGGCATGATCGTTAATCCCGATAATCTTGCCATTGCCCAGGAGCGTGTTATGGCATTATTGGAGCGCGTGGCCAAGGAAGGCGTCACGGCACAAGAGCTTGACGCGGCGCGTATTATGTACCTTAAAGATCTTATCGATATGGTGACAGAAAATATGTCGATTGCGCGCATGATGTGTACGCTGGATGCCCTTGATCTTGGTTTTGACTACTATGATGAGGTCCTTGAACGAGTACAGCAGATACCGTTAGAGCAGGTTAATAAAGTAGCTGCGCACTATTGCCAGCCTACCGGCCTGGTGCGCGTGCGGGTTGGCCAAGGGTTTTGAATTCAATGGGATTTTATTTTAATGTTTACACAACGACATAAGAGCGGCTTTGACACTTTCATCAGCGGCGGCAATAATGTTAGCAACCGCATACAGCGGGTATGAGTGAATATTCTCATAAAGCGAGTAGTTATTGGTAGAAAAACGAAGGCCGTACGTTGATGCTGGGTGGCTTTCTAAAAATAATTTCATACTCTTCATGGCCGTGCCTTTACCACCTTTTACCTCAATTGGTATTACCTGGGCTTCTTGCTGAATAACATAGTCAACCTCTGCCTCAGCTCCACGCGTCTCTCGCTGCCAATAATATAATTGAGACTCGTGCATAGGATGGCCATAGGCAATAAGTTCTTGCCCAACAAATGCCTCAACCAACTCACCTTTATTAACAAATTCCTCCAAGGGCTTGAGCATCCAAGAGCCTGTCTTTAAGCCGAGGACATATTGGGCTAAGGCAACATCAATGAGCAAGATTTTAAATATGTGTAAATCGGCCTGAGCTCCTAACGGGATCCCTTGGGCCGCTGTACGCATTACTTTATGAGCAATATTAGCGGTAAGCAAAAGATCAAGGCATGGTGCGAGTTCCCTTTTTCTGTAATCACCTTCAACATCGCTATATTTAAATTTTTTCCCCAGCTGATGAGGGATGTGCGTAAAGAGTACATTGAGATACGCAATTTGATAGCGCTGTGCATATTTTTCAAAATCCTGTTTATACGTACTAATCAATGTGCGCGGTACCTCTGAACACATATGTATGTCTTGCATCGCCTGCCAACAAGCAACGGTTTGGGGCATGCCCCCTATTGCCAAATAATGCCCAACCAAATCAAGAAATTTATGGTGAAAGACGTCAGCAATCTCGGTTTTTGCGTTGTGCTCTAAAATTTCTTCAATGATGCCGTAATATCCCATTGCGGCTAAAAATTCAATAAAGGATAATGGATACATGTACATTGAAGCGACTCTTCCAACCGGCATCCCTACCTTTTGAATAGCAAAGTCAATCAGTGATCCGGCTGCAATAACATGCAGTTCAGGCATCATCTCATAAAAATAGCGGAGCGCTATGATTGCATTAGGTACTGCCTGAATTTCATCCAGGAAAAGCAGCGTTTGCCCTGGAATAATAGTTTGTTTAGTTAAAACAAAAATTTTTCTAATGATAATGTTGGGATCAAGATCCTTTTCAAAGATATCTCTAACCTCTGGGAGGAGTTCAAAATTTAATTCAACACACGATGTAAAAGATTTGCCGAACTCACGTACGGTATACGTTTTACCAACCTGCCGCGCCCCCCTAATCAAGAGTGGCTTACGCAGAGGACTTGTTTTCCAGTTGTGCAAAAAATAATCGACAAAACGCTTCATCCGTAACTCCATGGTTAAAATTCAGACATAATTTCATCCATCCATGGTCGAAATTCAGACTTATTTTACAGGGAGCATCGTTAAAATTCAAGGCAACAGAATTTTATAGCAACGGATGCTGAGCAAAGCCAATGAATTGGCACTCAGATTGCGGCACCATACCAAACTGCTCTTGGACGCGCTCTTGCATACTGCGAGCCAAAGCAATGACATCTGCAGTAGAGGCAGGCTCTTGTGTCACCAGCATATTGGCATGCTGATGCGAGACAAAGGCGTTACCAATCCGTAAGGCTCCCTTAACCCCAATTTTATCAAGATAATACGCTACAAATGGAATTTTTTGGCCATTGGCGGTGAACGATATCTCTGATGGCAAAAAGTTTCTGAAAAAGCTGCCGCACGTATTAGAACGTGGGTAGCGCTGCTGGCGATGGCGAATAATTTCGTCACGTCGCCCCTTGGCATAGGCCGCCTGCAGATCGGTAACGTTTTTTAGGGTAAACGTAGCGCTTATCAGATAATGATTTTTAGCCAACAAGGTCGACTGATTGTACCCAAAGCAAAACCAGGCATTATCAACGTCAATTATCTGGCCGGTATGCACATCAATAACACGGGCGCCGGTCAAAAACTGGCTGAGCAAGAATTGAAAATAGTGGATATTGATATAGACCGCGCCACCAATAGAGCCTGGAATGCCGCTAAACTCCTCAAGACCGCTCAGGCCATTATCCAGGCAGGTATCAATTAATGTCTGAATGCTCACGCCGGCACCGGCGGTAACGGTTGCCTGCTGGTCGTTAATGCTTATGGCACTCAGCGCTGGTCGTATTACCAGACCATTGAAACCCTCATCACTGATCAAAATATTGGCGCCCTCACCGAGCACAAAGATGGGCAGTTGGTGCTGCTGGGCAAAGGCAACCGCTTGCATGCATTCCTGCTCTGTGGTCGGTTGGCAATAATAGCGAGCCGGACCGCCCGTTCTAAACCAATTTTTGTCGGCTAGTGGGATCTGTTCTTCTATTTTTATCATGATGAAGGGACCTTATGCTTATCTGGAATGCAATAGTAAAGCCCTATCATAAAAAAATATTCTAAAAAACGCTATATCCAACTTTTGCCCCTCTTCCCCATCCACTAAATATTTTCAGATGATAAAAATAAATGCGCATTGCCGCGCAAAATTATTTCAGTTTATAAAATATATTGAGTAGGCAGCTCATCATTGCGTAGAGTGATAGTGGGGAAAATACTTACGATACGTACGAGGGGAGACAGGGATGAAGCTTTCGTCATGGCCACTCATTGTGGCAATTATCATACAAGGTGTTGCGCCGTGCCGGGCAGCCGATGAGAATAAACTTAATTGGGCTAAAGTGTCGGATAAAGCGGCAAGCGATGAGCCTTTTTCAACACAAATCATGTTGGATTTTCCAATATCGCCAACATTTACCGTGACACACGAGGGGATAGACGGCAGGGAACGCGTCATTATCCGTTTTGCCAACATGAAACGATCATCGTTTGATGATGCCAAACTGGATACCATTCTTAAGGACCTTAAGGCAAAGAAGATCTTGACCCACCTGAATCTGGACGAGCAGGCACATGCCAACGGCGTAGACACCCTCTTAGCCCTTGATTTTGCACCCATAACCAACACAGCCAAGACGCGCAATCATGCCACACCAGAAAAAAATCAGTTTATCGTCCTGGTTGGCGCACTTGAAAATACCCATCGCGTTATTATCGATATTTATAAAAAGGAACAGCTTGATGAGATGCAGCATCACACCGCCACCTATCTGTATGCCTCCAATGATCTGCAACAATCTGATAGCGTCATGCCAGGCGTTCAGGGCTCAGGAAAAAAAAAGTCTGGACGCATTGTCATCGATGCTGGCCACGGAGGCTCTGACCATGGCGCAGCGGCAAGCCTTGACAACAAAGAAATTTTTGAGAAAAATATAGCACTCGATATCAGCCGGCACAGCCATGCGCTCCTTAAAAAAGATGGCTTTAAGGTATTTTTAACACGAAATAGCGATAAAAATATATCACTATTTGAGCGCTCAGCATATGCCCATAAATGTAAGGCTGATCTTTTTGTCTCAATTCATGTCAATGCCGCAGGAAATGCTAAAAGCGATGCCGCAGGCGTTGAGACCTTCTATTTTGATGGCCAAAAGCTGCTGCAGCATAATAAAACGCGCTGCCTTTTTATCAATACGCCGCAAGATAAACAGGCCGCTAAGCGCCTGATTAAGCATTACCAACACAAGGCAAGCAAAGCCCGCACCTTGGCTAATAAAATTCAGGGCAGCATCATGAACATGTTGCATGAACAGAATATTCATACCAACGACCGCGGCGTCAAAATGGGCGAATGTAGACTCTTTTTACTAAACGGGGTTCCCACCGTCCTGGTTGAAGTAGGCTTTATCAAAAGCGAATTACCCCGTTTAGCAAATAAATCTCACCGCAAAGATCTTGCGATGGCCATCGTTAATGGCATACGCACGTATCTTCAAGCTCAACAACATTAAAATCTCTTGCTTTCAGTAACCCCTTAATGGCCTCATGGTGAGCTTGTCGAACCATTTGAGTGCCTAAAGAGGGCCCATTTTATGGCGCTCCTATCCTTCGACCCCTTCGACAGAGCTCAGGGTGAGCGCTTTGTTCCGCTCATGCCCCTCGACAAGCAAGGCTTGCTCGGGGTCCTCGGGATATTTAAAATTATCCCGCTCATCCTGAGGAGGCTCGTAAGAGCCGTCTCGAAGGACGAACCAAGGACGAGCGCCTTGTAAGTCAATCTCAAGCTTCAAAAAATGCCTAATATTACGTTGCATCACTACCTAAAACAATAAACGAAAAGTCATCTTTATCACCCTGACTAAAGCTTTTTAGTAATCGCTTGGTTGCCCTGTATGGCAGTTGTTTGACATAAAATGCAAATGATGGCGAAAATTGGCTGACATCAATACCCCAACCACCAATCCACTTTGGCGCTGCAATAAAATACATCTCGTTAAATGAGGCCAGAGGTATTTGGCGTGCCTTCAAGTCAAAGTCCTGTTGCTCACAAAAACGTCGATGAAAAGTGATAATTCCCAAAACCTTGGTTGATGCCTTGCTGCGCACCTGCCACACCGTTGTGCTCTTTGGCAACGTTACTACCTTACCGGTGCAGAGTGTCGCCTCAAACTTTCCATGTTCTTGATACGACATGCGTTGCAAATAAAGATCATCGTCAATGGTAGACAACATGACACGATCACCGATACCATTGCCCTTACGTTTATTTTTAACAAGCCATTGCCAACCAGCAGCATAAAATGGATCCTGGGTTGGTAACTGAGGATCAATGATGGTAACGGTATACACCTTATGTTTTAATAATGCCGCAAGGTCGTTACCACCAGCGTAATACACCATCTCTTTGCCCTGCGCTGACAGATGACTTAATGACTTCAATGATTCTGCAGACCAATCTTTCCAACCCTCACTCACCAAATAGTACCATGTAATCGAGTAACAGAGCCGTGCCATGGGGTGCAAAGTAAGGTTGGTCGTGTATCGCGTAAAATCCTTGTGCAGTTTATAGGCCGGGTCAAAGCAGGCGAGCATGAGACGACCTGCAAAATTGAATAGGATATTATACGTCAGCTCTGCATCCTCTACCCCCAATAACAAAATAAACAGCGTCTTATACTTATTAATTGTCGTGGTAACGGCAGCCTTTTCCTCTTTCTTGAGCTCTTTTTCATTCAAGGAATAATGCTTTTCTATATACCCCAACAAACGCGGTATATCGCTATCGGCCCACGTATGCAGCGTGCGCAAAGTTTTTCTGGCCTTGTCGGACAAAGCGGTACTCGTTTCTAGATTAACGTCAGACCCAACAATTTGTTGTAATAATGGCTTAAAGCTTGCAAGCCGCTTGCTGTTACGTCGATAATAGTGCAGAAAGTAATTATCAAGTGTCGCATCATCGTAGTCTGCCTGTACTTTTTGGCATAACACCACCGGTACGGTCCTTTGAAAATCAAACCACTTGCCAAGGACCTGGCTATCCTGCTTTACCTCAATATCCTGTGCCAGTTCGATTTTCTTTTTTATCTTAGATTTGTCCACTTTGGTATATCCTGTGTCTGGCATAAGAGCAAGCGCCGCAGCCGCCGCTATTATGGCATTTTTGAACATCATTTGCCTCTCTCCTCAAAGGTTTACGATACCTGATTTATATAAAAATACCACCTTAGTATGTCGTAGGGGATATACAAAAAACAAGAAAATGCTGCCTGGGAAGGATTTAAAGGATTCTTTCTGTTTTTTAGTTCCCTCTTTGGAAAAAACCCTTATACTATGGCTACGTAACCATCCGTGGTATAGCAACATAAGCATTTTACTACTTACACACGCTCGTGTCGGTAATAGCATGTCTTTGGTAAGAGAGGGATTCCTTATGACAACCCAGATATCGCTGTCGCTTGAACTCGTTTGCCTTGTCGGTTGGCTTCTCAAACATGAGAAGACGTTACTCAATAACATTGTCAAACAGGCCATTGAACATGGTTTTGTCGATGAACTTGCAACAATTGAATCAGACGAGTCGCAGCAAACAACTGATCATTTATATAATACAATTGTCGATTTTTTGGAGTTTTTAGAACAATCATTACTAAAAAACCTTGAATCAGTTCATCTTGACCAAAAAGTTAAGGACTCGATCCTGCCAATGCTTCAAAAGCTGGAAGCAGGCAGCATGGACTTTAAAACGGTCTGGCTCAGCATGCAGCAAACAAAAACACGTATCAATAAGGCTCAGAAGGCCATACGCACAACTAAGCCTATCCAGGCTATCCCACGTGACGTTGTAGTAGCTGATGAACGGGAAAAGGACCCAATGGATGTATTATTTGAACAATTAATCAAAAATTGGAAGCCAAGCAATAAAGAAACGGTAAACTAAGCCGGAATCATTCATGTAGAATTCTAGTAAAAAGGGCGTTCTTTTAATTAAGAGCGCCCTTTTTACTGCCTTTTCGCGTATTTTAAGCAAAACTGGCGACTTCAAATTCTCATACACCACCACGACCTTCTTATACCTCATATAAGCCCCCTGCACGCTACCAGGTACCGACTGCTACATTTACGCAACCTCAAGCATGGAAAACGGGATTCTCTAAGGCAATGCGCCTTGTTAAAAAATTGATTAGATAAAACGATTTACTATTCCGGCTGGCTACGGCATTGTTCCCGTATTATTTCATTTTGGCGGTGTCAGCGCATCTGTTGATACCAGTGATTATTTTTATAGGATTATCGACATTGCCCACTTTCTAGAGCGTAAACCGCGTAAGTATTGATCATCTTTTTTGGTTGGCATATTATGGCGAAATATTGCTCAAAGTTTCCTTTTGACAACAAGCCTCATTACCCGATTGTAGTTAAACTAAAATGCTTGTAGGGATCAAACGTCCCTGTTGCAATTTCAGTAAGAACGCCATCGTTGCACATCTTTTTGAGTCTCGAACTTGTTGTTCTTGCTGTGACCTTCCAAAGTGCTTGTGTGCCTTCTTGAAAACTTACCTAGAAAACAACCTAGAAGGTACCTAGAAAATAATATCTTCTAGGTTCTGCTTACGATGATTAGAACGTGCAAATTAAATGTTTTGTCCAATCAAGTGTCGCCATTGAAGGGCGTGAGATTTGTCAGCGGCGACACTTGATTGCTTCGTTATCTCTATGTATTAGAGGTCTTGGCCTTCTCATCAACCATGCCACCATAAAAACGCATATTTGATGCGCCTTCAAGAGCCTTCAATGCTATGGCCTGTACCTGATCACCAGCCTCATCAGTCTTTTCAGTAAGCTGCCGGATAAGATCATCTTGCTCTTTAATTTTTGCCTGCAATGATGCTATCATCTGCTCTGCCAAGCGCTTATCATTCTCAGCATCCTTTGCGGTCAGTGCTACGTGGTAACGATGCTCACGCTCTAACGTTTCGCGTGTCACTTTTTCAGCGTTCTTGACTGTACGTTCCAGTTCCTGTGGAAACTGCTCGACACGAATCTTTAATTGCTTCAATTCGTCTTCCTGCGTTTTAATAGCAGCCTCACGCTCAGCAAAGGTTTTATCAAAAGATGCCTTCTTTTCAACAATCTCTTTTTCTAACGCCGCTTTTTTTGTGGTGTAATCATCAAGATCCTTTTTGCGTTGTAGGTGTGTTGAGTACTGGTACTCTTCCTCTTCGCGAGTGCGATCCTTTTTAATTTTAGCGATTGCCTCTTTATTATCGCGCACCGTTTCTTCTTGTTCCTTGTGCCAGACAGAACGCACTTCTGCTATTTCATGGTCATAGGCCTTTTTCTGGGCCTCTTTGTCTTGCTCAAAGCGCGCTTTATACTCTTTGTGCGCCAGGAAAAGGGCTGTCAGGCTATCAGCACTTTTTTTGATATCATGAACCTCTTCCAGCTCAGTTGAGGCTATTTTAATAGCAGCTTGTAGGTCACTAAAGCGCTTGAACTCTTCTGATAGCTTTTGTTCCAAGGTATCCAGCGCATGGCTAGTTGAAATTTTAACGGTGGCTATATTGTTAACAATACGCTCAAGCGTTGTTTCAGAAACTTTAGCGATGACTTCTTCTTCCTGTTTTTTGCGCCTGGGCTCCTGGTTGGATCCGTCATTTTTTGATGCTGTTACCGTGCCCAAGAGGGATTGATACGCTTCAAGGATCTCATTTTTTGTGCTTTTAGCACTAATTTCTGGTTTTGATAGATCTGGGAATAGCTGGGATTCCATAGCAACGTCCTCATAATATAATGACAAATAATGACAAACAAAAGTAACAGAAACAGTCTAGCACAGCTGGCTAAATCTTCAAAAAAAGGTTGAAACGGGCAAATAACGTAGATTTAGTAAGCACCTCCATTGTATGCCAAAAAAGTCGAAGATAAACCGGTTGGCACGCCGCCCTTGCATATAATACGTATACGTATTATAATATAACGTACTATAATAAAGTGTGTTAAAACCAATAATATCAAAAGACAAGGAGAGACGTTAATGACACGTTATTGGATCGCAGTGGCAAGTCGTGAACATGTTATGCGTGGTGTCGCTGGTGGCTTTGCTCAAGTATGTCATGGTAAACGAGGACCTTTAAAGCTGATGGCTGCTGGCGATTGGATTGTGTACTACTCACCCGTTGAGCAGTTTGGAGAGAAAGCACCGTGTCGCCGATTTACGGCAATTGGCAAAATCAATACAGGGAACGCTTACGAATTTCGGATGAGTGAGGCCTTTGTGCCATGGCGCATAGACGTTACCTTTGTCTCCCCGGAGAAAGCTAAAGAGGTTGCTATTGAACCGCTCATTGATAAACTCTCATTTATACAGAACAAGCAACGCTGGGGATTTCCCTTTAGACGCGGTTGTTTCTCTGTTCCTCTGAGTGATTTTCAAATCATAGCCAATAGCATGGGAGTAACTATTTTATGAGCACGCTTAAGAGCAAGCCCAAGGGCACAAAAATTGATTTTGATAAACTCAGCCTGCATCGCACACCAGAAAAAAGTCCGGGATTTCTTTTATGGCGCGTGAGTACCGCATGGAGAAGAGCGGTGGAAGAAGCGTTAAAGCCGTGCGACCTGACTCATCCACAATTTGTCATTCTTGCAAATACTGGATGGCTAACAAGAACGGGAGACTCCATAAGCCAGGCAGAAATAGGTCGTCACGCAGGGCTTGATCCTAACACCACATCGCAAATATTACGGTGCCTACAAAAAAAGGGCTTGATTGAGAGCACGCGCTCGGCTGACGAAAGAAGTAAGCATCCAACACTTACAACTGAAGGGCTACAATGTTTGAAACAGAGCATGTTGGTGGTAGAGGGTGTAAACACAGCTTTTTTTGCGCCACTTGATTTGAAAAAATCTGGGCTGCTTGATATCCTGCAAGCGCTTATATAATGGGGAGTAACTATGTTTTTATCGCATCAATCAATAGAGCGATATATAGACGAAGGTAAAATTAAAATAATGCCTGAGTTCGATAAGAAGAATATAAGGCCGGTTGGGCTGCGTCTTCATCTTGCAAGGGAGATTCTTATTCCAGAGCCACATCAAACGGTTGAAATTAACGCACCTCAGGAACTTAAATACAAAGAGGTTGATCTTACTCAGGAAGAATTCTATTTGGGGCCCGGTGAATTTATTTTAGGGGCAACTTTTGAAGCCTTGCACGTTCATCCAACAGTCCTACCCATCCTGGATGGAAGGAGCACCATTGCTCGGCTAGGACTTACAACGCATATAACAGCCGCTGTAATCGATGGAGCTTTCGAGGCGCCACATGTCATTGTGTTAGAAATTAAAAATGTAGGGAATTTTAGAATTAGGTTAAGATTTAGGGACCCTATAGCAATGATGGTCTTTGCAGAATTAAAGGAACCAGTTGTTCAAAAGACGCAAAATCAATACGGAAACACCCAGAACAAAGTAACTCCACCAAATTTAACATTTTGTACCGGCAAGGATTAGTAGGGGGCTGTAGGACTTTTTATTATTCTTACTCATGGAGATTTTATGAATCAAACTGCCAAACTAATACTTTTTATGTTGATGCCTTATAGTAATCATGCATGTTCTTTTAATTTTCCGTCACCAAAAGGACCTCATGCTATTGGAACCAAAGCATACCACTTAATTGATAAAAATCGCCAAGAAACCCATGTACGCAATATCAACCATCCTTATCGTGAGCTTATGATTCAAATTTGGTATCCATCTCAAGAACACAAATCACAATCTCCAGTTACGTCCTATGATCCTGATGCGGTTACGTTAACGCATGAACAGCACGGTTTTTCTGGGTATGGAGCTCGCTTTATTCGTACATATGCAAAACATAACGCAGCGTTATCAAATGCACATGCATACTATCCTGTGATAATTGTTTCTCATGGGATTTCTGGATTGCGGACCAATCATACCGCACAGGCGGAGGAACTTGCAAGCCATGGATACATTGTAGTAAGCATTGGTCATACCTATGCAACAGCCATCACCACCTTTCCTGATAAGCGCATTGTTACAGGCATTATCAACAATCAGAATCTTCAAACAAAAGAGAGTTGCGACCGTGAATTGATCATTCACATAAAAGATGTTTGTTTTCTAATGGATCAACTTGAAATCATGAATCAACAAAAAAATGGTATGTTCATGAAGAGACTAGATCTCAAAAACATTGGTATTTATGGACATTCTTTTGGAGGTGCTGTTGCAACTCAAGTGTGTCGATTAGATAATCGTTGTAAGGCATGCATTAATTTGGATGGAGCCCTCCTTGGAGACAATGCAACGGTTGCTTTTAATAAACCTTACATGGCAATACGCTCAGGAAAAATGTTAGCAAGTTTTTGGAAGCACTCTGAAGAAGAGGCCCATAAGCATAGCTTGAGCAAAGAACAATCAGCCAAAAATATGTATGGGCGATATATTTTTTCTGTCCCGGACTTATGCAAAAACATAGGATCAGGTGCCTATAACATTGTTATCAACGACGCAGAACATAATTCGTTTACTGATGAACCGTTCATTGAGTGTAGCCTTTTTTATAACCGATTTTGGGCGCTATTCAATGGTAATGCGCCGTATAAAAAGGTATGCGAACTTAACGATATAATTAACGCCTACTTAATTAAGTTTTTTGATAAATATTTAACATTTGGTATTGGCAAAGATCAGTAGACTTCAGTTCCCCATCGCCAATAGAATAGCTTTTGTCGATATTTATACGCGTAAGAAAATCTTGATCATGTGATATAACCATGATGGCTCCTGGGTACTCTTTAAGTACTTCAATAATATGTTCGCGGGTCTCCAAATCAACGTTATTGGTAATTTCATCGAGCAAAAGCAACTTGGGCGTTTTAGCCGCAATCAGCGCAAGCGAGATCCGCGCCTTTTCGCCGCCCGACAAGGTCTTAACCTTTGCCATAACCTCTTCATTTTTACGAAAAAGAAAATCATTCAGGTGGCGCCTGATATCAGCATCTGTCCAGCCGGTCACATGATGTTGAATAACTTCAAAGACTGATGATTCAGGAGGTAGTGTACCATAATGCTGATCAAGGTAACCAATCTCGTCTGGCTTTGGCACATGCCACTGCCCTGAACGAATGACCAATGCATCACCCTGCATCGCCTTAAAGAGTGTTGATTTGCCAGAGCCATTATCGCCAAGAATGGCAACACGCTCTCCGGGTCCAATAGTGATGTGTATATTTGTTAGCACAGGATTTTTGTAACCGCATACACCATTGGTGATAGTAACCAAAAGCTTAGAGCCGCCCTGCGTTGCTGTCAGTGAAAATTTTGGCGTAATGATTTCTGGTAATCGCAGCTCTTTGCGTTGAGCATCGACATGCTCCTTAGTCTCATTAAGCTTGCCACTATTTTTACCGGCAGTCCTTGCCCCCTTTTCCTTCATGGCACCTCTAAGCACCTTATCATTTTCATAGGCGTTGACACGCTGGCTTCCAGCCGCACGCTTCTGTTCGGCTTGTACAGCAGACTTAGCCTTCTTTTGTGCTTTGTCCAGTGATTCTCTCTGTTGTATTTTTGCCTGCAACGCGGCGTGTTGCTCGCGCACATAATCATCATACTGCCCAGTAAAGCAGGTAATTGCCTCATCATCGATATGCCAAATTTCATCAACGCACGTACGCAACAACTCAACATCGTGTGATACAACGATCAACGTTCCGTGAAATGCTTGTAGCATGCGCATCAATGATTTTCGATTGCTGGCATCAAGGTGGTTGGTTGGCTCATCCAAACATAAGACTGAGGGATCTTTAGCCAGTGCTGCCGTTAACGCTGCGTTCAATCGTTGCCCACCACTTAAATCATGGTGATCGTCGATGACCTGCGGCACATACCCAAAGGTAGTATTGTGTGGCACATGTACCTGCCCCTGGGATGGCTCTACCAACCCCTGAATGATTTTAAGCAATGTTGATTTGCCGCTACCGTTCTTACCTATGATGGCAATGCGGCTACCATAATTAATCTGCTTGGAAAAGTGCTCAAAACAGGTTTTGTGTGGAAAATATACGCTAAGATTTTTGAGGATTATAGGTTGATGGCTCATTCAAGTTCCCCTGCGTTCCTTATGAGTATATCTATACCCATATCACTCCCAACACCGACATAAATTTTATCTTCTTGCATGGCCAATTTCCATAAACATAATGATGAACAAAGGTAACCGGAATAGTCTACCACAGCCGGCTAAATCTTCAAAAAAAAGTTGGGGTCGACAATTTGAACTACTAGACCATTGACATACTCCCACGGCTAAAGCGCGTGGGATTCTGGATTCAAGCAGAAATGGCCACACTAGGTGGTCTTACATTTCCTAGCCCAATTGTTGATGCCCCAACAATTGCTATATTCATAGCAGCATTTATATCACGATCATGCAATGAGTTACAGCCTTGACACTGCCAAGAGCGCTCATTCAATGATAATGCTTCGTATATTTTTTTACAAACATGGCACATTTTTGAGGATGGAAAAAACTTATCAATGACTTGCATCTGCGCTCCGGTGAGCTGACAATAATACCCTACCATCTCCATGAATGCACTAAAGCCAAGATCACTTATTTTTCTTCCCCATATTCTTTGCATACCCTTGATAGTCAAATCTTCAAAAAACAAATAATCATGCTCCTGCGTTATTTTTTGCGCTAATTTAACATGATAATCTTTTCGTTGATTCGCAATCTTCTTGTGACACCGCGCCAAATGTACGCGTGCCTTGCTGCGATTATTGCTACCCTTTTTCTTTGACGACACTAACCGGCTCGCCTTTTTTATTGCCCCGCTACCTTTTTTGAAAAAGAGCGGAGCATCTATCTTTGTGCCATCTGAGCTCGTTAAAAATATTTTTAAGCCAAAATCAAAACCTGCGCTTTTACCCGTCATTATTCTGTTTGGCTCACTATCTTTAACATCGCATGAGAAGAACAGATAGACATCACCAAGTGCATCACGTTTTATCGTCAATGTTTTTATCGCACCTTCAATATCCCGTGATTTAAATAGCGAATATGTCTTTTTACCAATCATTATTTTGTTGTCGTCAAGCAGCTTGTAGCCAGCTTGCTTGAGCGTGATTGATTTGTATTTCTTATATTTTTTAAAGGTCGGAGGCCTGGTACCTTTGCGACTGTATTTGAAAAAAAGTTGGTATGATCGCGCTATTCTATCAGTGATATCCTGAATTGCCTGTGACGGTACAAGGTTCCAATGAGTGTATCGAGATCTTTTTTTTAGTTTTGTGATGTGCTTTTGAAGCTGAAATTTGTTCAGGTGCTTGCCCCACAGCTTGAAATAGCATTTGTGCATCGCAATGCAATAGTTATAAATTGAAGCCGCAGCGTCAATCTGCTTATGCAGCCACTTATTCTTTTTTGAATTGTATAACTTGAAGGCAAACGTTTTTCTCATTGGTTTTTTTGATTCTCTATGTACCGTTTTACTGTAGCCTCAGAAATACAACCAACGCTTTCACAAAAATATGAACGTGACCATAATGTGGGCAATCTCGAGCGAAGCTCAGCAAACTCTTGTCGCAGCACTCTTGATGAATAGCCCTTAAATTGCTGAACAATGTAGTGAGGGCTGTTTGTCGGATCTGTCTTAACAAAAAGATGTATATGGTCTTCCATCACTTCCATCGTTTCTATCGTTACATCAATCTTGTCAGCTTTTTCCAATAACAAAGCCTTGAGCCTTGCTGCAATACCATCGCCTAAGACTTTTCTTCGATACTTTGGACACCATATTAAATGATATCCCACGTTAAATACTGCTTTATTGCTTGTCGTTCATCTTTTTTTCATAGATGCCATATTAGCAATTTGTTATCCTTATGGCAACAGAATAATAAGGATTTTTATGTGGCGCATTCATCCCACAGCTAAAGCTGTCGAGTGGGCTTTCTACGCCGTTTGTCGTAAAGACTATTTCTTCAAAGGGCTTGTCATGTCCACGCTATCCAGTATCCTGTAATAATGTCTTCACATCAAAAATGTATATTCCAAGGAAAAGGGCCCTCTATGTTCTCATTAAAAAAGTTACTCATGATTGGCGCTATGTTTGGCACCACTCACAACACAGATGCAATGCTTGCACAAGCTAGCCGACGAGTTTGCCGCACTTGAATCGAACCGCGAGAGCCGCAATTGTGATCACGGCGGCCCTTGTGGATGTTGTGGATGAACGATTAAGATCTCATCACGATACATTTTTTGCTATTGAACTTAAGCCAAGGCGCATGCTAGAATAACATGTTATTGATCTGTAATATTGGTTATTGCCGGTTGTAATGCTTGGCAGGAAAGATTAGGACGTTGTTTATGAAAAAAATTTCGCTTGGTATCCAAACATTTTCAAAAATTATTAATGATAATTGTATTTATGTTGATAAAACAAAGTATATATACCAGCTCATTCAGGGCAATTGTTACTTTTTCTCTCGTCCACGACGATTTGGTAAATCACTGTTATGCTCAACATTGAAAGATCTTTTTTTGGGCAAGAAAGATCTTTTTAATGGATTATGGATTGAAAAAAATACTGATTTTGCTTGGCAGGTGCATCCAGTAATCCACATTGATTTACTGCTGGTTGCCCATAGAACTCCTGCAGAATTAACAGCAAGCCTTATGCGTCACTTGGACGATAGTGCCGAGCACTATGATGTTGGACCTTTGGCACATACAACGCCCGGAGAGATGCTTAAAAAATTAACACTAAATTTATTAAAAAAATATGGTGACAAAAACAAAGTAGTTTTAATTATTGATGAGTACGATAAGCCAATCCTTGAGCATATCAATGATCTAAAAACAGCCAATGAAATGAGAGAAATACTGAAGGCTTTCTATGAGTTTATAAAGGGCTTGGATGAGTACCTACGATTTGTTTTTATAACTGGTGTCAGCCGCTTTTCAAAGACAAGTATATTCTCTGGCCTTAATCAGCTGGTAGACATATCAATGGATTCCAGATATGCCCATTTGGTTGGGTATACTGACGAAGAAATAAATATATTTTTTGATGATTATCTTGTAAGAACTGCTCATGATCAGCAATTATCGACCGAAGAACTCAAAAATAAATTGCGGTTTTGGTACGATGGTTATAAATTTTGGAAAGATCAGCCGTTAGCTCTACGTTCGTTGGAAGGTGCTGAACCAAGCCGATTGTATACACCAATCTCCATATTAAAATGTTTTGATACATCCTTATTTGAAAATTATTGGTTCGAATCTGCTACGCCAACCGTTTTACTTAACATCCTTGAAAAAAATGGCTATCCGGTTGAAAAACTTGAATACATGGAGGCCTCAATTCAAGAGCTAGCAACCTTTGAGCCGGAAAATACTCCACTTACAACATTACTCTTTCAAACAGGTTATGTGACTATCAAATCGTATAATGAAGCCAATCAGAACTATCTTTTTCAGGTACCAAATCAGGAAGTTAAAGAATCGCTAAGAAATATAGCCGGCTATTTATCTCAAAAATTCAATGAACCGGTGTTGCCATGAAAAAATTTCTATTTATTTTCGGGCTTTTTTTTATTGTGTGGGTAAGCGTGTATGGCGATGATTCGCCGGTATTAGACCTTTGCAATAAAAATGTTCCAGGATTTCAGCTACCAGATGAAAAAGGGGTTATGCACACATCAAGCGAATGTAAAGGCAAGTGGCATATATTATTTTTTTTACCAAAACGTTGTGACAAGTACGGTGATTTATGTTTTTTCAAAGAAGCTTATCCCTGGTTGGCACAACAAAATGTAGAACTTTTTTGTGTCAGTGGTGAATCTCATGCAGAGGTTAAAGATGCCAAAGAGAGGTTGCAAATACCATTTACTATGCTCTGTGACCAGACTAAAACAGTGTTAAATAAGGTGACAAAAACGCCTTATGATAGAACAACGCTCTTTGTTGATGAACAGGGAGTTATTAGAAAAGTTATTCAAGCATCGGTTGTTGAAACACATCTTCTCGAAATAGTAATGTTTCTTATAAAAAAAAATATTACTACAAAAAAACTGAATCAAAAAAAAGAAGCCCAGACAGGGCTTACTCAGTCAAAAACGGCGCCATGGGGATTGCTTGGCGAAAAAGCCCTAAATTTTAAGCTTCCAAATGAACAAGGAAAGATTTGGGAGCTTAATGATTCTAGCAATAACAGATGGCGTGTTTTATTATTTTTACCTGAAAAAGATACGCCAATACAGCAAAAGCACCTTCTTTTTCTTGCGCAGGCTTATGACTGGTTGCAAGGCTATGCTGCCGAAATTGTATGGATAAGTTCAAATACAATACTTGAGCTTGGGGCTATAAAAAATTGCCTAGGTATACCATTTATAACCCTAAGCGACAATCAAAGAAGCGTATCTAGACAATACGATATATCCTCCACGCTGCACGAAACCTATACCACCTTAATTGTTGATAAATTCGGTGTAGTCAGAGAGGTAATAACGGATATGACAGCCGAACGGCATGTATTGAAAACACTTTTCTTTTTTATGAAGAGGAGTCCTGATTAAGAAAACTATAAGGAAGAAGTTGTTGATCAGTATATTCAAGCGTGCGCAAAAAAGTAATATTCAAAGGTTAGTACCAGTAGACTTGCATATATCACATCGCATTAACAAATGCTGACCACCGGATACCGTATATACCAGCTCTTTCTTAAAACCAACTTTTTCATAACATCTGATTGCCGCATGATTGGCTGGATCAGGATCAACAATTACCGTGGTGATATGCGGCTCCAGGATGTGCGTAAGATATTGTATAAATGCCTTGACCATCTGCGTACCATAGCCCTTACCAATGTAGGCAGGATCACCGATAAATTGATCGGTACCAACCGTAGCTTCTGGCAATTCAGGTAGCCATGAGCCAGCTTTAGGGTTGTTGCGGTCAATATAATAGTATTGAATGTAGCCTATGGGTGTACCGTCCATCATAGCAAGATAGGCAAAGGTATCCTTTGACCTAATACGCTTGAGAAAGAAATCGAAGAACTCATCGTTCTTCGGCACCGGCCACCACTGTTGCACGTGCGGCTCTTTAAACCATTGGTACAGCGTCGGTAAATCCTCAGGCGTAACACGCTTAAATGTAAAAGTGCCCTGTTTTTGTAATGTATCCGAAGCCGGCAAAATCTTCAAAAAAAGGTTGATGCTGCAACCGGAAAAATATTTTTGTTATTTGACAATAACGTAAAAATGTCGTAACGTTAAAAAATGTATTTTACACAACGGCAACCATCCGGAAAGGATCCCTGCCATGATAACCGTCAGAATCATCGCCTAGCTAGCCTTTAGCTGCGCATCTTCCCAATTTTATACCACTATCCTGATCAACTACCGTTGACAGGGGTATCTTTGGATTTTTCAAAAAATTACTAATGTACTGTGACCATCATAAACGCAAAGCTTCGTGTGCGCATACGCGCTTGTGCAGCATTTTGTCATTATGACGGTACGCTCATTTTTTAAAAGGGCTCAACATGCTTCAACCTTTACTACGCATTTGCAATATAAAAAAACGTTATGCCACCAAAGAAGCACTCAAAGACGTCTCGCTTGATATCTATAAAGGCGAGATTTTTAGTCTACTGGGTGTAAACGGTGCTGGCAAATCAACGCTTTCAGCTATTATTGCCACCCTTCACCCGCCAACATCGGGTGATATCTTTTTTCAGGGAGAGTCAATTTATAAAAACCTAACGGCGTATCGCTTTCAACTTGGCTTTTGTCCACAGCGACCAAATCTGAATTCACTGCTAACGCTTGAGGACAACCTTCTATTTGCCGGCCGCTATTATGGCATGTCAGAGGAGGCCATACGTGAGCGCATGGCCTATCTGGTAAAACAATTTGATTTGGCATTTTATCTGCCACAAAAGGCATCGGTGCTCTCTGGCGGCTACAAACAACGCTTTATGCTGGCACGTAGCCTAATGCATAACCCTCAAATTGTATTGCTGGATGAACCAACCGTTGGCCTAGACCCGCACATTCGCCGCCAACTGTGGGAGCATATTAAATTGCTCAAACAGCAAGGGGTAACGGTGCTGCTCACAACACACTACCTTGATGAGGCCGAACAGCTATCTGACCGCGTCTGCATCTTGGACCAGGGTGTCATCAAACTGATAGATACGCCAGCAAAATTGATGGAAGACTTTAAGGAAAAAAATCTGGAAAACGTTTTCCTGCAATTGTTGAAACAGGATTAGAAATACGTATGTGCGGCACTCCTATCCTTCGACCCCTTCGAGACGGCCTCCGGCCTCCTCAGGGTGAGCGCTCGTGGTGAGGAGCTGCGTAAGCATGGATTCGAGACGGCTCATAGAGCCTCCTCACCATGAGCGGAATAGCACAGCGCTCACCCTGAGCTTGTCGAAGGGCTCGAACCAAGGACGAGCGCCTATCTATTATTATAAAACTCATGCAAAGGAACATTATATGAACATGTCATGGTCATTTTACCTACAGGTCTTTAAAAGTATGCTGTGGGCAGATCTCATTGAGCTGCGCCAAACACTGGTGAGCAAAATCATTAATATTGGTATCTGGCTCAGCTGCACCATCATTGTGATGGGCTACATTATGAAAGCACAATTTGCATTGGATCCCAACTTTGGTTTTTTTATGCTTGCTGGCTGTATTGCAACTGTAGGCATTTTTGAAACGTATCCGCGCATCTTTACCCTAATCAGCGACTTTGAGGGAGATCAAGTCATCTTCTATGACCTCACGCTTCCAATTCCATCAAAATTGGTCTTTATAAAAAAGATGCTGTATCTTACGCTCAATTTTTCCATTATGGGGCTGTTCATGCTACCACTTGGCAAACTCTTTTTGCTTAATCAATTTAATATGATGCAGGTTGCATGGATAAAGTTTGTACCATTTTTTATTCTGATCAATGCATTTTATGCAACGTTCGCCTTTTTAGTGGCAAGCTTTATTCCTAGTCTTGCTCAAATGGAACAGGTGTGGATACGCTTTATTTTTCCACTCTGGTTTTTGGGAGGCTTTCAATATTCTTGGCAGACGCTTCATCAGATTAGCAAGGAAGTCTCGTACATTGCTCTGTGCAATCCGATCACGTACATCATGGAAGGCATGCGGGCAATTATGCTTGGCCAAGACGGCTATTTACCATTTTGGCTCTGCTTTTGTATCATTAGCATAATCACGGTTGCAAGCGGCTGGCTTGCTATCAGTCGACTCAAAAGGCGCCTTGATTTTGTTTAGCATCAACCAGGGGAGCCCAGCTCCCCTTCACCTACTCCTCGTTACCAAGCTGGCTTGCCGGTTAGGCGGCATTCTGTACGGTTACAACCTGATTAAGCACCAAAACTCTGTGTTCTTTTGCAATCAAACAGTACCCGCGGACACCGCAATACGTTTTCCCTTGATGAAACATTGGCCCAACATAGGCCGGCATAATATTCATTGCAACCATCTCGCCCGTTGCTCTACGATACTCCATAGTGAGCGCTGTGGCATTGTGTATCGCATGCTGAATCTGCTTAATCTTCGCTTCAAGCGCAGCATCCTGACCTTGACTGTAATATGTCGTCAAAAATTGCGTTACCTCTTGATTGACAAAGATATCCCCTCTGCCCAGCGGCTGCTTGAGCGTCAGACCCTCAATAGTGCGACAGCGACTGAGGCCAACATACACTTGACCGTCAGCAAATGCACCACCTTCTAAATCAACAATGACCTTATCAAACGTCTTTCCCTGGCTTTTATGAATCGTAATAGCCCACGCCAATTTTAAGGGGTATTGGGTAAACGAGCCCTTTGCGACCTGCGTCAATTTTCTTGTTTCCTCGTCATACGCGTATTTGTATATAACCCACTTATGCGGTTTAACAAAAACACGGTCACCATCATAACATTGAACAACGACGGCGCCTCTTTGTTTGTCAAATTCTATCACTTTGCCAACAGTACCATTAACCCAAGCGCCAGATGATTCATTATTCAAAAACATTACTTGTGCGCCAACAGCTAGCCTCAGTTCAGATTCGGCAGGGGCAACCTTCTGGTCAAAATCACCCTGAACAACGGCTTGGCAAACAATAATCTTTTTCTTTAGCGTATCAAGCTGTTGCTCGTTAATGGTATGTGCTCGGGCATTGGTTGTTGTAAGGTACATGTCGCCCCCGCGTAAGGCATACTGCGTGTTAACCCGTTGGTTCAATGTGGCAAGATGATCATCGGTCAACGTCCCATTGCGTATTGCATTCAAAACTTCGATAAAACGCACATCCTGTTGCCTATACACCTTTTCAAGTTCAATAAAGCGCATAGTGAAGGCCTTATTCTGAAAAACATGCGATGAAAAAAAATATGGGCTTGGATATACCTCCTCAAAAAATTGCTTTTCCTGCCTAGCGACAACCGGTGCAAGCTGGTACAGATCACCAATAAAGACCATCTGCTTGCCTCCGAAAGGACGCTGATTACTCAGGGCGGCCTTCAAAAATGCATCGATACAATCCAAAAGATCTGCACGTACCATGGAGATTTCATCAATGATGATGACATCGATTGCTCGTAACATGGCAATATCTTTTTTGATGCGCAACCCCATTCCTCTGGCAGCTTCTACAGTAACGGTGTGCTTAAACTTAAAGAAGGAGTGTATGGTGCTCCCCTGCACATTCAACGCAGCGATGCCGGTTGGCGCAAGTATCAGCACATTCTTTTGTGTGTTGCCGCGAAAAAACGTCAACAACGTAGATTTTCCGGTGCCTGCCTTTCCTGTAAGAAAGAGGTGCTCCGATGTTTTTTCCATCACATTGAGGGCATAGCGACACTGATCATTAATCTTTACCGATGAGTGTGGGGCATTAATTTGATTCATGGGGGTGTACAATTTTTACCTGTTTATTGATAGACTAGCCTGTGACCATTAAAAAATTATGCCGCATTAATCGAAAAGATCAAAGGTGGTAGAAAAAACTATCAAAAGTGCTGTGTTGTCAACGCGAAACGCTACTCATCTATTTGAGGAGGCCTTCTTCTTTTCAGACCAGACCTTTGTCCATCCAACCGCCATCATTGGCGAGAATGTTACGCTGGAAGATAACGTAAAAATTGGCCCATTCTGTACCGTCATTGGTAACGTCACCATTAAAAGCGGTACACGGCTGCACCCGCACGCCACCATCGGCTTTCCAGCCCAGGCAAAAGGGGTATATAAAAGCTTAGGCACTATTGTCATCGGCACCAATTGTGAAATTCGCGAATTTGCCACTATTCACGCATCACGCTTTCAAGATGGCGCCACCACTATTGGCAACAACTGTTACATCATGAACTATGCACATGTTGGCCATGATTGCACGCTAGAAGATAATGTTAAACTGGTCAACCACGCCAGTCTTGGGGGGCACACCTACCTTGAACATGATGCCTACATTATGGCCGGTAGCGCCACTCATCAATTTTGTCGTGTTGGACAGTTTACTGCTCTGGCTCCTTTTAGTGGCATTCGCCAGGATGTCCCACCTTTCTGTTTACTGAGCGGGCAGCCTGCACGCTTTTACGGCCTCAATCTTGTTGGCCTTAAACGCGCCGGCTTTTCAGGCACAACCATCAGCGCCTTAAAGCACGTTACCAAGCTTTTTTATAGCGATATGCTTGATGCCAACACGATCATAACTAGAGCAGATAATGAAGCCTGGGGACAGGATGAGGCGGTACACACGTTTCTAGCTTTTATACAGGCGAGTACACGCGGCATCTCTCGCAGGTTACGCTCTGAAGATGTGCAACCATGATTCGCCTTGGCATCATTGGCCTTGGGCACATGGGTAGATATCATGCCACCGTGGCACAAAGGGTAACAGGCGCTGCGCTCGTTGCGCTAGCTGATTGCGACCGGGCACGGTTGGACTCTTCCACAAATGTATATACAACAACCGATTACACCAAGTTGCTGCCACTGGTAGACGCCGTCATCATTGCCGTTCCGACGGCACAACATTACCAGGTTGCTAAAACATGCCTTGAGCAAGGCAGGCACATCTTGCTAGAAAAGCCATTAACGCCTAGCGTAGATGAAGCGCGCTCACTTGCTGCGCTCGCATTACAACACAACCGGATTATGCACATTGGTCATGTTGAACGGTTCAATGGCGCTTTTACCGATGCTATCAGCCTTATCACACAGCCACAGCTCATCCAATGCCATCGCATTGGGCCATTTAATGAGCGCACGCGCAATGATAGTGTTGTGCTCGATCTCATGATTCACGACATTGATTTACTGCTCACGCTCATCAAGGAGCCGATTGTTGACCTGCAGGCGCATGGCAGCCGGGTGTACACACAATCATGCGATAGCGCGTCAGTGACCATTCACTTTTCATCAGACATTACCGCCCATCTGATTGCTAGCCGCGTAGCGCCCATCAAGAGACGTACTATGACTATCCACCAAGCGGATGGCGTCATTGCGCTTGATTTTGCAATGCAAGAAAGCGCTCGCACCCCTCCATTCGAACCTTCGCAAAGCTCAGGCTATCGCCCTGCGGGTTCTCCATCGGGGCGAACGGGTGTGAGGCCTACGCACACAAGTAATCCATTACAACGTGAGCAACAAGCATTTGTTAATGCTATACAAGCAGGAGACACAAGCTATGATTTGGCGCATGACATACGCGTCTTGGAGCTGACGTTGGCGATTGAGCGGATGGCAAATCTGCCATGATTGCAGTTATTGCAGGCACCGGCGTCCTACCACTTGAGGCGTGCAAATCGCTACGCGAGGCCAATAAAAAATTTTTCGTTATTACTCTTTTTCCTGAGGATAATGGCCAATGCTTACAAGATTCTTTGGGCGCCGATCACGACATTATCACACAAAAATTTTATAAACCAAGCACCATTCTGCAGCTTCTTAAACAACGCCACGCCACGCAGGTGTTATTTATTGGCAAGGTTGATAAGCAAAATCTTTATCGCCCCGTTGCCTTTGATTGGCTGGCCCTCAAACTTCTGGGCTCATTAGCTTGTAAAAGTGATGCCACCATCATGGATCTACTGGCCACTGAGCTATCAAAGCATGGCATCGGCGTCTTGCGCCAAGATGAAATTTTGGCACGATCACTGCTACCGCCAGGCATTATCACCGGCACGCTGACCAGCGCACAGCATGATGATTGTGTCATTGGCCTACACGCCGCGCAAATTCTTGCACAAAACGGTATTGGCCAGACCGTAGTGGTTAAAGATGGCACCGTACTGGCTGTAGAGGCACTGGAAGGTACTGATGCCTGCATCAAACGCGCGCTAGCACTGGCAGGCAATGGGTTGATTGTTTGCAAAGCTGCGGCCCCTGATCACAACACGCGCTATGATATACCGACCCTTGGACCTGCAACGATTGCCTCTTACAAAATGGGGGATATCAGCGTTATTGCCTGGCAGGCAACCGTAACACTGATCGCCGACAAAGAACGCTTCATTTCTATGGCCAATGAGCTCGATATAGCGCTTGTTTCCTGTACCATAAATACACATCCCTTTAAGATTTTTTATTAATATGCGTAAGCTAACGCTTGTAGCAATTTTTTTTCAATGCTACAGTACATAACAAAAAAAAGGCGTTGTATCACTCAATACGAGAATAGGAGCTTTATGTTTTTACTATCATTGTTATTGAAGCGTTATGGTGTGCTGGCATGCAGCACATTGCTATTAACCACCAATTCGGTGCACGCAATGCAGGAGACGGACAATCAGGACATAATAGATAAAAAGAATGAATGCTCCCTATCGTTTGAAGATGGTGATGTGGTGCTCTATGATGATGATGAGCAGAGTGCCAGCTATTCAGACGAACTTAAAATTGATGATAATTACGAGGGTAGCATTAACCGTAGCATGCCTCAACAAATTGCCCCTGTTGATACTCAACAAATCGCTCGACCTGCAACGGATTCGCCACAGTCTGAACCTATCAAGTACAGAAGGCGCGCAGTTAAACGGGGACGGTCTTTGCAACCACAAACAGTCCAAGCCCCCATTGACGCAGAGCTGCCAGAAGAATTTAGAACCGAAGCCAGGGATTCTAACACAACCAAAGCCGAACGGCTATGGGAAGAAGTGTTAAGTAAGCAACCATTACCAACAATCGATACACTTTTTGCATACATTAGAACAAATAATCAGCAAGGCTTAGAGATTTTTTTGCGCGCTATAGATAGCATCAAAACGTTACCTGCACATTTTCTTCATCACAGATTAGCCACTCACCATGGTATTTCATATTCCGCAGTCGCATTCAACAATATTGTACGTTCCGTCACAACCGTACATCCGGGCTATGGTCTCTTTGCCATGGATTATTACCTTCAACATTGCCACGATGAGCAGACAGAACCAAGTCAGGCCATTCTAGTGCGGTTTCAAAATGCCGGGGCCCATTCAATTTTCTTGTGCCCAAGCATACGCACACTACCAGATCTAACCACGGGACAGCGCGTCGGTGCTTACCTTGAATGGATGAAGTTGCAATGGCGAAAGAAACAAAAAGCCTTGAGTGCTTGGTGTAAGAAAATGCCGCGGTGTCGATGATACGGAGTGGATCCTGAAACAAGTTCAGGATGACAAAAGATGAAGTAATTAGCTCCTTACTTGTCATTCCGGACTTGATCCGGAATCAGGATGACAAAAAAGGGTCAGTATGATAAAAAATAGTCCAGCCCTCCTGTCTCCCTAGTCTGCCCGTCATAGTTCGACAGGATGACAAATCAGAAAAGAATATTCCTTTGTTTTGTCATCCTGAACTCGTTTCAGGATCCATGATCAAAATTAAAAACATTTTTCCATCACCTACGCCGCCAAGCCTTCCCACTCAGCATACGCCAGCGCCAGCTTACCTTTAGCAGTACTCAACTGTTGTTCTGCCTGCTGATGCGGAGCCGAACCCCATGCAAAATTACCCAGGTTATCCTGCAAATTGGCAACCTCTTTTTCCAGCTTAGCTATCTTGCTTTCAAGGGCATTACGCTTCTTACGTTGCTCATATTGCTCTTTTGCCGCTTTTGCAGATTCGTCCTTAGGTGGCTGAGCATTGTGCACCACAGCCTGCTTTGGTTGTCCGGCAGCTATGCCAGGACCGGCTGTCAGTGCTTGTTGATTTTTCTGATACAGATATGATTCGTAGTTACCCTTATAGCTACGCAATCCAGTAGGCGTTAGCTCAAGAATACGGGTAGCCAGAGCATCTAGAAAGTCACGATCGTGAGAAACAAAAAGGATGGTGCCCTTAAACTGTTGCAGGGCGTGCAGTAAAATTTCTTTTGATTGCAGATCAAGGTGGTTGGTTGGTTCGTCCAAAATAAGAAAGTTAGCGTTGGCAAGTAGAACTTTAACCATCGCTACTCTATTCTTTTCGCCACCACTCAGTACCTTGATACGCTTGTACGCATCATCACCAGGGAAAAGAAAGGTACCCAACAGGCTACGGACTGAGCCGCGCGCTTGGCTAGTCGTGCAGGCATCATCTGCCTCTTCTACAATAGTCTTTTCTGGGTTGAGCGAACGCTCCTGATCTTGCTCGAAGAGAGCGCTGGTCACGTTGTACCCAAAGGTTACCGTGCCGACATCAGGGGCTAATTTACCCATAATAATACTCAGCAGGGTTGTTTTACCTACACCATTAGCGGCAACCAAGGCAACCTTCTCTTCTCGCTTAATCTCGCCAGAAGCACCACTAAATAGCTTGTTTTCGCCAAATGATTTGCCTATGTTTTCCATGGTTAGGACAATATCGCCAGCTCGCTGAACGGGAGCAAATGAGAAGGAAAGATTGGTCTGCTTACGATCGATTTCGATACGTTCCATTTTATCAAGGCTCTTGAGCATGCTTTGAGCCATAGAAGCCTTGCTTGCCTTAGCACGGAAGCGGTTAATGGTATCCATCCGACGCTTAATATCTTTTTGCTGCAGCTCATACGCCTTTTCTTTGACCAGCTGCGCTTCCTCTTTTTGTTCAATATAGGTGGTATAATTGCCATAGTATTCGGTAAGATGGCCATTTTCTAGCTCAATAATATTGGTACAAGCGTGATCCAAAAAGTAGCGGTCGTGAGAGACCAAGAGAAAGCCAATCTTAGATGCTTGTAAAAAGCCCAGAAACCAATCTTTGGCAACGATATCAAGGTGGTTGGTTGGTTCGTCAAAGAGGTAAAAATCAGCTTCTTGCAACAATAATTTTGCTAGCACCAGACGCATCTTCCATCCGACGCTGAGCTGATCAACTCTTTTGACCCACACATTAGGACCAATCCCCAGCCCTTGCAATACACGCTTAGTCTTAACCTCAAGCGATCCACTATCCATTTGTGCATATTCACTTGCCAGATGTGCGTAACGCTCTACAACGACCGGATCAGCTGCTGATCCCTGCTCGCCAAGTACTATTTCTAGTTTTTCCAGCTCAGCCTTGGTAGCAAACACCTCATCAAAGACCGATAATGCCTCTTCTAGGATATTTTTTGATGAGAGCATGACCACATCTTGTGGCAAATAGGCAATTTTTTTCCCGCGCTCAATACTAATCTGACCGCCATCAAGAGCCTGTTGACCGGCAATAGCTTTTAGTAGGGTACTTTTGCCAGCACCATTTTTGCCAACAACACCAATTTTTTGGCCTGCTTGCAGGGTACAGTTAATAGTATCAAAGAGTGTTCTGGTATTGAACATCAATAGTGCGTCGCGAATAATAATCATGGATAAGAGCCTTTAATGTAAGAAAATATACGTCCGCCAAGTATACCAAATGGCTCATAGATGTATAGGGTTAGAGCCAAAAAGCCTTATTAACGGCCTCGAATAGAGATCCAATAATCGGAACGTACAAATTTCTCCGCCGCCCAGCCACCAATAAAGCCACCCGCTTTGTCCCCGACGGCCCCAGCAATTTCACTCTCAAGGGAGTTTTTAATGGCCTGGGCCACAAAGTCTACGTAGCCATCAATATTGTTGTGATAACGCTCTTTGTAAGCATCTATTAATGATGTCATTAGCTTAGGAGGGATTAGGCCATACTGAGCAGCAAAATTAAGAACATAGGCGATCATACGCACATTGACATAGATCGGACCGGCCTTTATATCCTCATCATCCACAATACCCATAGAACGGGCTCCCATAATAACAAAGCTCCGGTTAGGCCCCTGAGCTTGTAAAAACGGCCGCAATTGGTCTTTGAAGTCTTGAAGCAGCCTGTCCAAATCTTTTGTGATAGTCGCCTCAACATCAGTGTCAAGTACAGCAGATGCCACACCCTTACCTGCCGCCATCAATGCACTGGTAATCGGTTTTTGTATAAATGGTCCCAACTTACGCCCCCAAAATGCGCCTACCTGGGTAAACCCGTAACTAATCAATTTGTATTCTGCGTACAGGCGCTTGTTATTGCGCAAATAGGTGCCAAATTCCATATCGTCCTGGGGCTGTCTGCCATGGTCTTTGACAAACTGCTCTCTTAAATATGCAAGCGCATAACGATCATAAAAATCTTGCGGCTGAAACTGGACAACTTTACTAGCTGATGGGTGATGAGCAGCATTGGTTGCACTAACCATTGCCCATGGAACGGCCATTTTAAAGAGCATAAGGTTAAAGAGCTCAGGCTTTAACAGACCCATAGAGTAGTCACTCAGTGCTCCCAGCTCATCTGCGTCAAGCTTACTCCACACCTTATGATTCAGCGCAACTTGTGATAGGTAACTCATGTGGTTTACAATTGAAGCCATAGCAATACGCATGTACCTTTTATCTGCCGGCCATTCTTTAAAATTTGCTGGCCATTCATGGTTTGTAAGATCCGCAAACAGCTTTGCACGATCAAGGCTTTGTAAGAAAATTTTAATATTCTCAGGCAGCTTTTTAATATCAAGGTCTTGCAAAAGCCACGCACCGATAACACGCAAAGCCATATTAGTGGTATGAGATAAGGAACCACCAACAAGATACGGATTCATCAGTAATGGATACACCGCAGCCATTGCTTTAAGTGGATAGTCAACATTGGCAAATGGGCTTATAAATTCCTTTAATGACATGCCATCAAGCATGTGTTGCGCAATAACGGCACTGGCCGTCTCTCCCCTATTATATCCCAGAGCAACCGTTACAAGGGCAAGGCGTAATCCAAAATCTCCAGGGTTATACCACAGGTCACTCAGCCTGGTTACCACGCTATCGTCATCATTAGGTCTGGCGCCTACGAAGGCATCAACAACATCATACACACTGCCTATCACGTGTAGCAAAATTCCCATATCAACCAATTGTGATTGGCTGGCAACACGTAAAAATGACTTTAACGTTTGCGCATGCACCTGCAATTGGCGGCGCCAATAGTGTAATGCTTCAGAAAGATCCTCATTATGTATAGACAACAGTTCAACACAGGCACTTATAAGCAAGGAGGCAGCTCGCTGTAATTCCTGCTGTACATGCCCAAATTCAGGCTTTAACGTCGCAAGGCAGGCCGTGCACAGCTCATGCATTTTCCTTTGTTTGGCCAGTGCTAAAAGCGCCTCAAGTACCTCAATTTTTTTTACTAACGCATCAAGTGCTGGCGTTGTCTGTTCTCGCTGGGCGACATCATCCAGAAATGTTTGCAGTGATTTTTTTGCCTGATACAAATGCATTTCGGTAAAGAGTGTTTTGGGTTTCTTTTTTGTATTCATTCCCATGCGCGCCATGAACGCCTGCATTGGATTATCCTGCCCACCCTCAAGGCGCTGCGGCACCACAAGTGCTGTAAAGGCACCGTCTTCAAGCGCCGCTGCTAAGATGGCACACTGAGCCAGCACGTTCTGCTTTTCCGGATATTCTTGATCTTGAATAAGCGTTGTAAGGCCATCGGCACATTCTTTGACTAGAGACGAAAGACATGCGGTCAGCGGGAGTTTTCTCAGGAGGCTATTGTAAATTTTTTCGGCACTCGCAATTTTAGCTTGTAGTTCTGGCGACAAACGCGTAAACATCTCAATGCGCATTGCCTGGTCAAATTCTTGTTTAGCCTCAGGACTCAGCTCTGGCTGTGAAAGCGCAAGCACGGCCTTGATCTCAGCCTGTAGTCCTGGCGACAAGCGCTTAAATATAGTGCTACGCATTGCCCGAACAAGTTCTTGCATGGCCGCAGGGTTTGCCTGTTGCTTGAATGCAGCAAGGATCTGTCCCAAATCCATGGGGGGCATACCTGGCACTTGAAGTGCGGCATGCAGCGATCCTGCCGTCACACTTGCGTAGACAATTGCCAAGAAAAAACGTATTTTTATCAAACGATTTAATAGAGTGCAAATCATAATGTTGTGCCTTGTGCAGAGGCGCTCGTATCCTTCGACAAGCTCAGGACGAGCGCCAGCTTTATTTACCTGGTAGAAAAACATAATGCACCCACTAGTATGTCAACAAATCCTTGTCTGTCAACAATGAGCGCGCAAAAAAGTCGCAGGCACATAGGCCAGATTATAATTTATTATCAGGATAGAAATATATTATTGCGAGGTGCGTGCGCAATTGACAATAAAGCCAATCATACACCAGAAGCAGATTAACGCCGTACCGCCGTAGCTGATGAACGGTAACCCAAGCCCCTTAGTTGGCAATAACCCAGTTGAAACCATAAGGTTAATCAGCGCCTGTAGTGTAATAAAGACAGTAAAGCCAAGACAGGTAAAGAAAGCAAACGGCGAGCGCAACTGCGTTGCAATGCGCAGCCCTAAAAAGCACATTCCCAGATAGAGCCCAATCAACACCGTAGAACCGATAAAACCGATCTCTTCTGCAATAATAGGAAAGATAAAATCGGTGTGTTGCATTGGCAGATAAAAGAATTTTTGTTTAGAGTTAGAAACGCCAGCACCAAACCAACTGCCCGATCCTATTGCAATCAGCGACTGTATAATTTGAAAACCTTTACCCTGCGGATCGGCCCACGGATTAAGAAAAATTAAAATACGGTTAAGGCGGTACGCCTTAGTGACAATCAGGTACACAAGGCCAGGACAGGCCAACAGTGCCGTTGCCAGCAGGTATGAAAATTTGCATTCGGCCACAAAGAAAAGTGCTAATGCCGTTGTAAAAATAGTCACCACTGAACCAAAGTCCGGTTGCTTGAGCAAAACAATAAACGAAAAGCCAAGGATACCAAGAAATGGGATGTAGGTATGCAAGAGCGACTTAATGCGGTTTTGGCGACGCTCTAAGAAAAAACCGATATACATAAACAGCGTCAGCTTGAGCAGTTCACTGGGTTGAAAACTAAAGCCGCCTAGCGATAGCCAGCGGTTTGAACCGTGGCACCTCAGCCCCAATTGCGGCACAAAGGTAAGCGCTGTCAGGCCTAATGCCCCCAAAAAAAGCCAAGGGGATGCCGATCGCCAGATGTGAATTGGTATCAAGGCAAAAACGAAAAAGCCAATCGCGCTACAGACAAGGTAGACCAGATGCTTTTTTAAGAAAAAATTGGCGGTACCAAATTTTTCTAGCGCAAAAATAGCGCTGGCAGAATAGACAAATAATAGGCCGGCTACCGTTAAAAGCGCCACTACAGCTAGGAAGGCACGTGTGTCACTGCGCAGCCGATTTATGGGTAATGCCATCAGTCTCTCCTTTAAATAACTTTTATTTTCAACAAAATCTGGACGAATGGATTAATTTTGCCAACGTTTTAATTGTCGGGTTCTTTCCCCTTAAACTATTGTACAGTGTTGAGCGAGATATCTGCGCATCCTTGGCTAATTGTACCTTGTTCACTGCTTCAAGATGCGCTTGGATTGCTTCAATAACGCCCTCTGGTTCATTATTTTTAAGGCAATTCCAAATAACCATGCTAATGAATTTTTCATCTTGCAAAACTTCAGTTGGGCTATATTCATCAATACCCATGCCCTTTTTAATCTTCACTATCTGAGTATTTTCTGATAAGCCTTTTTGCTTGCGCAATATCTTTGTCTTGACCATTTTTATTGCCTCCCAAAAGTAATAGAATATTCTTTTCTGCTATGTAGGCATAGTAAATACGCCGACCATTTTTCCATTTGAGCTCTGAAACAAAATCTCCAACAAAGTTGGTAACCCCAAAATGTTCCTCTGTTTCAATGTTAGATAAACGTTTTTCTATTTGCAGCTGAGACCTGGGATCTTGCCCCACAAACCATTTTCGATATTCAGGCGCTCTACAAATTTTTATTTTTTTCATTGTTCACATCCTCTCAATAGGAATTATGTACACAATAATGTACATAATTCTGTAGACTAGTCAAAATAAGAGGTATATTGGCTTATAAAAGGCCAACAAGAAGCATTTTAAAAACAAGGGGCACCGCATGGGTAAAATAAGGGAGAAGGAATAGTTTCCGAGGCAAAAATTATTTCTAGAGCACTTAACCGGTCAGTAGCAGGACAAATCGAGCATTGGGCTAAAATAGGGCGAATTGCCGAAGAAAATCCTGACTTAACGTATGAATTTATTAAAAATATTCTGATAGGTCAGCAGGAGGCTCAAGCCGGCATGCTTGAACCAGCTAACGCTTTTAGCCTATGAGTTTAATGAAGGCGAGCTGCAATTAATTTTTATCTCAGTAGGGCCTCATGAAAATTTTTATCGCGATTTGAAAAAAAATAACAGGGTAAATGCAAAGCATTTACGTCAAATCATCACCGAGCGGGACCGTGCAAAGGTGCTGGTACCCGCCACGATTCTGATATATAAATTTTCGTCGTGCATAATCTACAATGTCTTTTAAGTTCTGGTTGATGGGTAATTTTTTACCGTAATCAAAGCTTTTAGCCTCCAGATCAACAATATAGCGTTTACCATTCTCACTGCTCAGGATGATATTGCCCGGACTGGAAAAATCGGTATACCCGATCCCAGAAGCTTCCCCCAGGTCAAGTTTCGATTGTATATCTACTCCGCTTCCGCCAGTAATTTTTTTAAAATAAATAGTACCATTTTTTAACTGTGATACAACCGGACACAGGTTACTCAAAAAGGATAGCTCAACATCTAACATCCGCTGGTCATTATCAATAACTATCACATAATCAGGCACATCATACCGTGCTTGTAACGCAGGCGATTCATTAATTTTACGCTTCAAGTAATCAGCTCCCCATATCCTGGTAAGGTCGGTCAAAGGTGCCCAATAATACTCATCTTTAACCACCTCAAAGGCATCTTTAGAAATGATTAGGCCCTTTTGTTCCATCTGATTGAATTTATCTGATACCACCCGAACCATCTCATCAAGAGACATGGTGTAATCAATACCGCCCCACATAGATGCTGGGGAATTGGATAAGAAATTTGGATTTTTCGTTTTAATCGCTTCTTGTAACCCCTCAAGATCATTGGCATTTTCAGTATATTTTTCTGACAGTCGAGCAACCCTATCATCATAACAGCTCCAAGATTTCTCGCCTCCAAGAGGACCAATCGGGCTGGCGTCCGGATTCTTTCTCATATACTCACTTTTTGTGGGCTTCGCTCTATCCCGTCTAATCAGCTCCTCAATAACCTCAGCCTTCTTTACTGGGTCACTGGCAATCGCCTTTGCTAGCGCCATTTTTTTAGTATCGTCTTCGAATTTTTTCTCATAGAAAAGAACGGCACGTTCAGCGTTTTCAAGATCCTGGGCAGCCTTTTCCTGCTCATCAGCAACCTTTTTAGTTTGTTCCTGCTCAAATACTTGTATATCTTCCCGAGACCATTCTTCTACCTTTTTGCCAATACGACGCTCAAAACGATGCTCTGCTAATAGATCATCAGGATTATCAGCAAGCCTCTTAAGCTCATTCTGCGCCCGTTGGACCCAATTTTTAGCCTTCTGCAACCGGTAGGCATCATGACTAAGATCATGGCAAAGGTGGTGCTCCCATAAGTTCGCTTGGCTTAAAAGATCGTCTTGCGCCTCCTTTTGGGCAATCAGCGCAGCCATAGATTGCAACTGCTCTTGAGTTTGCCGCTGCCCATAGCTCCCTGCAACGTGCTGAAAGCCAAATCCGGCTAATACCATAGCAATCATCAGACTGGATCGTAATAATACAATAATATTCATAATAAAAATCCCTCATTAAAATAAATTTAAAAAAATCATTGCAATCATGGTACCTCCTTGACTATAATTACTAATAGGATTTAATGTCAATGGGTTTGTAATATTTAATTTTGTAATTGGCCGGGATTTATCGTGGCCTAAAAGAGGGAGTTTGCCGATGTTTATACTTAACACTATGTTGAAACAGTCTGCGACAAAGACAACCAAGCGCATGTTTTTAGGCATGATAACTGCATGCATGCTCGCCACTACCACCACTCAGGTGATAGCTATGACGCCGGGGCAGCGGCGTGCAAACCAAGATCAATTTCATCACACCATTCCCTTTGTTCCTATAGTTGAACAATTGCGTCGAGCAGGAATGACACCAGAACAGCGACGTGCACACCAGATACAACTGGCGCGAGAAGCTCAGCGAGCACGTGCTGAACGCCATCGGCAACAACAAGCATCGCAAGAGCCCGAGTACCGGGAGCCTGAGTATAAGGAGGAGGAGCGCCCCATAACGCCGCAACAACAGGCTCAAGATGAGGCTCAAGCTCATGACACCTGGCACCCGCCACTTATGCACCCAGATGAATTTCATTACACCTTTCTTGATGAAGAGCATCAAGAACCAGAGTACAAGGAAGAAGAGCCTGAAGTGGCTAACAAACAGGTTCAAGCTATGCCTATGCGCCAGGAAAATGCTGACATTCCTGAATGCCCAATTTGCTATGAAGACCTTAATATTGATCCTCCTGAACCTATAAAAACCTTACATTGTTCTATCGGAAATCCTCAAGCAGGAGATCACCTGTTTCATGCACGATGCATAGATGCTTGGCTTACAAAGTCTCACACATGCCCAATTTGCAAGACACCAGTTGCTAATGATGAGATGCCATCAGGTAATGCGGGAGAAATATTAATCCCTCAGGAGGCTCAGGCGCCCGTTAATGATGAGGAATTACGACAGGCCATCGCCTTATCCGTACAAACGCACCGTAATGACGAGCGCAAACGCCAACAACTGCAAGAACAATACGATCTACGCCATGCTGCCGTCCTATCTGCATCTGAAATGACAGCCCAGCAGGCGGAACATGCACATAGACGCCAACGAGAGGAGCAGGAGCTGAGCGAGGCTACAGCACTATCCCTATCTGAACAATCACACCGTGAAGAGGTAGAGCGTAGACGGCAACGGGAAGAACAGGATGTGGCCAATGCCCTGCAATTGGCACGTAGAAGACATGAGGTCAATTTGCAAGCGGCCAGGATGACGATTGAAGCAAGAAATCTTAAAAATCTTCAGTTTGTGGTCGAAAAGTTCAATATTAGCCCAAAAACTACACCCGAAGATTGGCGCTCTCTCACTGAATATGCTGAGCGCTTTTTAAATTGCAATGATCAAGAGGCGGTGAACAAGAGCCTTGCTATTATTGAGTACCTTGAAAATCGCCTAAATTCATCCCGCAATAACAAGCCATCGAGCTCATCCTCATCGTCATCCCTACTTCGCTCGTCCAGCTTCGTAGGGCAAGCTAGTTCACCATCATCTAGGCGCGGCCAGCCGCTACAATCTCAACATTATCATGGCGGCGATGATAGGGCAATGCAGGAGGCTATGGCGCTATCCAGACAAACGGAGCAGGAGGAGCGTGAGCGTAAGAGGCAAGAGGCCGCCGAATTACAGCAGGCATTGGATGATAGCCATAGCCTGTATTATGCCCATCCTGACGACGAGAAAGAAAGACACCCCTATGAAGACGAAAGAAAATCTAGGGATTAAATTTAAAATTTTATTAAAAATGTTACTTTAATTGCAAAATGTGGCATATTTTTATTGATTTGACAGATTGAAATTAGTTTTGTACTATGATCATAGGTTGAGTTTTTTAAAAAATTAAGTTTAGGAGGTTTTATTATGACACGTACTAACACATTTATCGCCTTAATGGCAGCATTCTTTGTGGCAACGCAGCCAATCGCAGCTATGAACCAAAATAATGCAAATGCCCCTGCCCCACAAGCACAATCATTCTTGTCTAAGGCATGGTCAACACTCACATCGTCTTTTGTTAATACCATAGTTAAACCAATATCTGCAATAATATCATATTGCAAAGATAAAGTTTTATCTTGGTTTGGTTGGAAAAAAACAGGTGCTGCCAATAATCAACAAGCATCACGTCAACCAGTACCAGGAGGGCAGCTGCATGTACATGAACCTTCGGTAGCAATGAGAATAGAACCGCCACAAGTTCCAGCAGTCCTTGTTTCTGTCGTTCAGAACGAACAACCAGCGTTACATCCCACACAAGCACAGGTAGACACAACTGTCCAAGAAGGTGGCAATGACCACAACCAGGACCAAAATGCTAGCGGTATTTCAGTAGCACCCACCACCACGGCTATCTCGGCAACGCAGGTACACGGCACGAGACCAAATTTCATTTCCATCATCGAACAAATACGTCAGGCAGGGACAAAGAAAAAGCAACAAAGCGAGCGTGAGATAGAATTAATGCGCGAAGCATTACGCTTACGCAATCGGAAATAAACCAGCCTAGGCAAAACGTGAGCTTAAACAGGTTTGGTTTAAAAAATAAGTTACAGGGGGTTATATCATGACACGTACTAACACATTTATCGCCATCGTGGCAGCGTTCTTTATGGCGCAATCAACCACTCAAACCGCCGCAGCCATGCAGCAGCAACCAGCGCCAGTAGAGCAATCCTTTCGGTCTAAGGCCTGGAATGCACTTAGTGGTTACAGCAATACAAGATTGGCAATCAAAAACGGTGATCTTGCACAGCTTCAGGCTCTAGTCTCTGCGTACGAAATTAGTCCGGAAATTACGCCGGAAGACTGGCAGTCACTCATTGATTTTGCTCGGCCCTTGGTAAATTGCAACGATCAAAGGAAGGCAGCCAGGCATACTGAGATTGTCGAATACCTTGAAAATCGCTTAGATTCATCACTCGGTAACTATTCATCAAGCTCATCCTCGTCACCATCATCATCTTGGTCAACAAGCTTGTGGTCAGCATGCATGGCACCGGTAGCAATAGTGAAGTCCTTTGTTAATACCATAGTTATTAAGCCACTAGTAGCAGCAGTATCGTACTGTAAGAATAAAGTCTTGTCTTGGTTTGACTGGAAACAACCTACTGTTGCCAATGAGCAACAAGCATTACATCTCCAACCAGCACCAGAAGTGCATCAACGTGAAAATGCACCTTTGGTAGCAATTAGAATAGAGCAGCCACAAGGTCCAGCAATTCCCGTTCCTGCCATCCAGGATAGACAACCAGCATTACATCCCCCACAAGCACAAGTAGGCATAGTTGTCCAAGAAGATGTCAATAACCATGATCATGACCGCGAGGAAAAAACAGTTGCCACAACCACCACACGTGGAACACTCGTACGACAATCCCCATTCTCTTCATCGTCATCATCCTCACAAATGTACATTGATGCCATCCAGCACCCACATAACCCATATCATGATCCTGCAAAAATTTACGACCAACCAAAATTTAAAACCTTCATGACAAAAATCGCAGAACCATCGACCTTAAGCGGTATGTATCCACATATACAGCACGGTGGTTCATTATTATATCGACTGTATAGTAATTCACAGTCAATTAAAGAAGAAGAACGGACCTCGCAGGCGGCTAAGAGCATCTTCCTTAATTTTCTCATTGCAACAATCGCTAAAGACCAAGGATTTACAGAAGGAATGATGGTTATCCGGGATCCTAATTTTAAAATTTTCAATTTTTTAATGTCATTAAAGAATGATACCCAGTCCAAAGAAAATGCCATAAACAAACTCATTCAAGGCTCAATACACGTTAAGGTCAGACCTGGCCATGCCGCCTATGAACGATTGGCAAGTCATTTTAAACATGAACATCAGCACAATAAGGACCTACCAAATAGTAGCTCATACGGCATAGACTTTGAAACACCCTTATTCGCGGATCACAAAACACTTTTATTTGGCAAGCTTCAGCATGAAGCAGGGCAAGAGTACATGTATCTAAAACCAGAACCACATGGATTGCTTGATATAGGCGATATAATTGGTCATGCCTATGGTTTTGTAAATTCCCAATTGGCGCGTCAGGGCATCATTGGATCCACTGCTGGAACGTATAAACGCAAAGAGCATGCCATTGACCCACAAGATCAAAGGGATTTTATTAACCTTGTACAAATAGGCTATTCAATGCTTAACCAAAACGAACCTTTTAACGAAAAAAAACTTGTATCTGCATGTAAGCATCAAGGATATGCTTACATGGTTGAGACATTAGACGCACTAGTGAGATCTTTAGCCGATGCACATAGGGGCAATCAAAAAATTGATAGTCCATCCGAAGAAAGTTTTATTGACGTTAACGTTGAGCTAAATGCAGTCAATCGTGAACTAGTTGCAGAAATTAACAACTTCATTAGTAAATTAAATGAAGACAACGATAATCTTGCTATTCGTCATGGTAATGAAGTTATCCTTACCCATAATGAGCTGGCATTTATCGCATTCTTACATTGCCATGTTACGCAATGCCCAGCATTAATTGATTGTGTAGGGCAATCAGATGAACTTAAACATATCATCCAAAAAACATTAGAGATTCAGCAAGCAGTAATGCATACCCCATACAAACAATACAACCGACAAACAGAAAAATACAAATGGCAGCGTCAAGAGGACGATAAAACGCACAACATTGATATTCTATCCAACCAGCACAACAGCCTAGCAGCAGTTCATAATCGAATCCCAGCAGATGTTTACCGGTTGGTTGAGCACTTTATTACAATAACACGAGAATCCTTAAGAAGTGGCGCCCATAACAACAGCTAATAGCTCACCCCAACCTCTTCAGGCTCGAGAAGTGCTAATGCAGTCTCTTTATGATTATTTACAAGGTCATAGTGAGCACCGAGCGCAATCACCTTCTTGAGCCTTGCTACACCGTTCCTGCGAATACAAAAGGCCAATGTATGTAAAATAGTATTACCAAGTCCATTTTGTTTATTCAGGTCTATAGCAATACCCGCTTGTTGAGCAGCAAGAAGCATATCAAAATCACTCAATATAGTACTGTGTACTGCATCCATAAGCTTTGTATTCCCATGTTTATCTATCACATTAAAATCAATACAGACACCCTGTTGTGCCGCTTCTATAAAAATCTTGAGCATAGCGCCAGCAACTCTCCAATGTAAAAGCACAGGATCACGTTGTATGCCACACGTCCTCAAAAACATTGAATACTCTTCTTCAGCATCATCACGCCACCCTCTATGACACGCAAACCCATAGGCCGTCTGGCCGGCGTGGTTAAGCCGACCATTTGGAAATGGCGAATGCTTAAGCCGATCACGCACTGTGTCAACATCACCTTCATCTACAGCATCGTATAATGATGTATCACCATTGGGATCAAACCCCGGTAGCGAGCGCATAAATCGTATTATGCCAGGCTCCTGGCATAAGCAGGCATAAAATAAAGGGCCATTGCCCCAGCGATCAGTTTCCTCGAGCAAACGCCCAGAAGATAATGAATCATAACCAAACAGTAGACAAAAAAGATCATAGACTGCTATGCATACTGCCCAATCGCCAGTCGTAACTGCACAATGTAGTGGTGATGCTTCACTGCTTATCATGCATGAAGCAATAAAGCGTTTTCGCCCAGGCTCTGCAAACCGCTCGAACATTGCGCGGTACTGTGTCATAAAATGTTCTTTTTCTATCACTGCGCGCTTTTTATAACGTTTATACCACGCATAAGCTACCGTTTGTGCAAAGGGAAGCACATCATCACAGTGCACCGGTTCGCTGTAGCCTTTGCTGCTATAACCCTCAGAAGACATAATGGCTTTAGCTTGCAAAACATACGCATACGCATCATGAGCATCGGTACATACAAGATACTGAGCAACCAGCCCTATCAAATCTTGTGGCAATCCTGCATCGCTCAGAATTGTTTGGGCGGCACTATCTTCACAATCATGCGCGACATTATGGTCCACTGCGTGTGGTGACATCAAAGAACAATACGTTGCACTGGAATATAGTGCATACAAAAGCATAACAATGTGTTGTTTCATGGCAGTCCTTTTACGGCTTACGATTCATAACCTAAGACACACCAACTATAGTATTTTTTTAGCGAATACAGAAGCGTTTTTTCAGCAATTGTGATAATCAGCCAGATTTGATAGAATAGCCTATATTAAAGGCATCATTTAGACCGTTAATCATAGGCATCCATGGCTATTACAACCGCACCATACCTGTTTACCAAAAAAGAGGTCACCCAGGCCTTCACCCAAGCACAGCTCAAAGGCTATTACCATGGCCTTAAGCTTCTTGAGGCGCCGTTGAATGCTTGCACTAATCAAAGCAATGAGCAGCACGGCAAATTGCTGATTGTAACCCCACGGGCTGCCGGCAAGGCGCATGATCGCAATCTTATTAGGCGACGCGTTAAGGCCATCTTTTACACAGAAAAGCTGTATCAAAAACCGGTTATCTGGATTTTATTGGTGCGCAGCAAGGCCATTGATCTTGACTTTGATCGCTTAAAAGCCTTTCTTGTGCATCACATGCGCGTGACGGAGGTAAAGCCCTCATGAAGCGCATATATGACTATTGTATCAAATCACAGCCAATGCAAGGGCTTATCGCCGTCCTGCGCAACCTTTTAGGCCCTCGGGACGTCTGCATCTTTCTGGTGACCTGCCCGGCCTACGCCGACTACCACCTGAGGCATTCGCCTTGGTACAAAGCGATCATCCTTATAGGCCTACGGCTACTCAGCTGCAATCCAGTCACAGGGCTGGTGCGTCTAGCGTCCACCACTTGGCTTAAGCACAAAAATGGATTGCGAATATTAAAAAGGCGCTCGTCCTGAGGAGGCCGAAGGCCGTCTCGAAGGATATGAGCGCCCACATGACTAGCACACCCCCCATTATCAACCTCACCCCACCCCGCCTTGACGAGGATTGCATTGCCCAGCGCATCACTTGTATTCGCCCCAAGCGAGCAAAGGCGCTCAAGCTGGAGGGCCAGATTGTTGACGGTAAGCTCATCATGCATAATTATGGTGCTGGCGGCATTGGCTGGACACTGCTCTTTGGCCTGGTTGACCATTCGGTACGCCAGTTTGAAGAGCTTGTAGCAAGCAACCCGCAGTTTGCAAACAGACCTATTCGCATTATTGGCGCCGGGTGCATGGGGTTGTATACGGCTATTGGCTTGCACAAAAAAGGTTATCAGGTGGCGATTACTGCCAAAGAGATTGAGGACATTACCTCGTACAAAGCCGCGGGTATTGTCGCTCCCAGCAAAATTACCACGGGTAAATCAGCTCATGAGGCGGCCTTAATCGAACGGCTGGCCTTAAGCGCCTATGCTACCTACATGGCCATAGCAAATGGCACACATCCGTATATCTCAGCTGGTGCCAGACATATACCACTCTATGCCTATCCAGGCAATGATGATACCGACTTTACCCTGACTCATTACGTTACCGCGGGGCTTATATCGCCGCCAACCACCGTCATGATTGATTTTGGTACCGGCAAGCGTTACCAAGTCGCACACTATGAAACACTGTTCATTGATACCGTCACCCTCATGAACAGGCTACATGACCTTTGTCGTACCGCAGGTATTGTTATTACCAAGGCACATGTCACTCATTTTAATGACCTGGTAGAAGATGTTATTTTTAATTGCTCAGGTCTTGGAGCAACCGCGCTGAATAGCGATGCAGCAATGGTACCGGTCCAGGGACATCTGATCGCCCTCAAACATCAACCGGCCGCGCCAGCCCATGAGTATATCATACATGCCCGCGTGCAAACGGTTGGTAGGAATGGCTATCCACGCACAGAGTATGTGTACTTTGTCCCAAAGGGCGAGGGGATGCTTGGCACCTCATACATCACGTGCCAAGCAGGTCTTGATACCAATGCGCATGAATTTGATCGCATCTTACAACGTGCACGTAATTTCTTTTAAGAGGGCGTCAAAGCGAAAACGAAGGCGATCTCATAGAGCACATGTACTTATGCTTTTGTAATAGATCGCGCCCGTGGCGCACACAAAAAAAGGCTCATGAGAGAAACCCTCATGAGCCTTAAATCTTTTTTATAAAATGGATCATCTGATTGGATATGGATAGTGGATCCTGAAACAAGTTCAGGATGACAAAAAAGCGATGTTTACGCAGATAAACGTTTACGTCCTGATGAACGTCTTCTGTTTATAATTCTACGACCATCTCTGCTAGCCATTCTTTTACGAAAGCCGTGTTTTCTTTTACGTTTTCTAACACTTGGTTGATAGGTGACTGACATTGTTGTGCTCCTGTCGATATTATTTCAAATAATCATTTTTCAAAAGTAAGAACGTATCTTATTTTACTGGATAATAAATCTAAAAGCAAGGTTGGAATTTCATGCTATTTGGTCAGGGTATGAATAATAAAATTCAGGGTCTTTTCTCGCCAAACAGCCTGTGCCAAGGTAGAGACATTGATAGGGTTCTCTAAATCATGCATTGATTCTGTTGTTGGCCTAAAATAGATAAACTCGCTTAACTTTTTATTAGAAAAAAGGTGCAGATATTGGTACGCATCCCTAAATTCAACCTTCATGCCCTCGTTATACGCGATTTGGTCAACCAAGACCTCTTCCTTAAGCTGCTTTTCTGCAAGCATTTCTATGTATTCAGAAAAATTGTCGTGCGACTTATACACATGATAATCAGGTTGAGCGACCAGTGATTGCACAATGTCCTCCTGGCGTCTGAGCACCAAGTGCTTAGGCACTTCAAATCGATGCTTGGAGAGGAGCAGGTGAAACATCTCTTCAATAATCGCCCGGCGCTGCGAAATATCGTTTCTATAAGAAAATATTTCCATTAATTTATTATGAATTTCTACTTTATTCTTTAATTTAAAGGTCCCTTTAAAGGTGTCTACTGAGAAATGGGAACCCTTAACAATGGCCCTAATGGTAACCATAAAATTATACTGTCTATTTTCAATACGAGAGTCCTGGTTGCGCAATCCAAAAGAGTTGGTGGTAAATGAGTTTTCCGCAGACTTATTAAAAAGCTCAGAGACAAAATGCCCCGTTACATGCTGTTGTCCGGTATAAATCCAAAATGAACTTGGAAGTTCTGGCAGCACCGGTTTGCGCCCAGATGTTACCATCGTAGCATCAAAGAGGACCCAATCATTGGGTTCGACAATATTTAGCTGTTGTTTTTTTGCATGATTGCCTCGATTTTCCATAAAGGAAACAACCTGTTTGTCCAGATCCTTATATTTTTTTCGCTTGGGAGATTTAAACGAAAAATGCTTCCATTCTTTAAGTTCTATCGGATCAGCGACGGAAACATCAAAATGATAGACAATGCTATCATCCGGCCGCATATCAATAGTGGCCAGCCTGGGGTAGTTGGCAAGGTTGATTTTACGCGCCATCACTTCTTGCATGATAAAATCAATAACTAAGTGGTGGAGGACATAATATTTAATTTTGTTTTTGATCTCGCCACCATACAACTCGTGTATATAAGTGATCGGCAACAAATTTCTATCAAAACCATCAAGACTATTAGCCCTAAACAGCTCTAATGATTGCTCACGCAGCGTCTGCTGTACCGTTGGACTCACTTCTACGGTAATTTTTAGTAGATGGGAAGATAGTGGCGCTGAATGAAACTTGAGCAGCTCATGCTGATGCGGTGTCGGTGCGACCGCTAGAGAAGGGGGCAATTCACAATCTTGCTGAGTATGCGCCTCAATTCCGGCACTGATAATATTAGTATCTGACATCCAACTCTCCTTTGTTAGTGATACTATGCAAGAGGGGGGACTCGAACCCCCATCCTCTTTCGAGGGCTAGCTCCTAAGGCTAGTGCGTCTACCAATTTCGCCACTCTTGCAAAACTTTTTATTGATTCACTGTACAAAGGATTTCAGAGAGGAGCAAGATTTTTTTTACTGGCTCTACTCCGCTAGTAAACTAGCTACGAAGAGTAAACCGTGCCATACGACGTGTCCTACGTAGCTTTAGCGTAGTAGGAAGCTCCGCAGGAGCGAAGTATGGTGGGTCGCCAGGGACTCGAACCCTGAACCTGCAGATTAAGAGTCTGTCGCTCTACCAATTGAGCTAGCAACCCACGTTACAATGATTTCATGAACCAAGAGCTTACCAGAAATCTTAAGGATTTGAAGTCTTTATTGCAAAATATTACACTAGAAATCTTGTTACTGTCGATTCGGTACAATGTATGCTATGCTTAGTAATCATTTACCTTATAATTAGTCCCTCAAAATAAGGCGTAGGCCATATGATGAACGTCTCTGACCCAGTCGATTTACTCCACCTGCAGGAAAGTGCTGAAGACAAATCATTTAGCTTTCAGCCAAACAGCTTTGACGACTATCTTGGACAACGCGTCATCAAAGAAAAACTTAAGGTTTACGTTCAGGCAGCAAAAATGCGTAACGAACCCCTAGACCACCTCCTCCTTTTTGGGCCTCCAGGCCTTGGTAAAACCACGTTAGCACGCGTTATGGCCAAAGAGCTTGGCGTCAGTATTAAAATCACCAGCGCCCCTATTTTGGAGCGCAGCGGTGACCTGGTTGCCATACTTTCAAGCGTGGGCCCATCAGAGATCCTTTTTATCGATGAAATCCACCGCCTACCAAAAAATGTAGAAGAGATTTTGTATAGCGCCATGGAGCAATTCTGTGTTGACGTTATTATCGGCCAGGGGGCTGGGGCAAAATCAATCCGTCTGCCACTCAACCCCTTCACCATGATTGGCGCCACAACCAAAACATCGCTGATCTCAGCGCCGCTACAAACACGCTTTGGTATCATTGAACGCCTCGATTTTTATGACTCGGATGAGCTTGCTCAGATTGTTGATCAAAATGCCCAATTTCTAGGCATGCCAATTGCCCCTCAAGCGGCAGTATGCATCGGTGCGCGCGCTCGCGGTACGCCTCGTATTGTAAAGCGTATCTTGCGCCGTGTACGCGACTATGCCCAAGTGCACAACTATACAGAAATTGATGTACCGGTAGTCAATGCCGCACTCACCTTTTTAGGCATCGATGAAGATGGTCTTAATAAACTTGATAGAGACCTTTTAATGCACATCATCAAAGACTTTAATGGCGGACCGGTGGGCATAGAAACGTTAGCAGCGCTGACCGGCGAAGACCGCGAAACGCTTGAAGATGTGGTCGAACCATTCTTGCTACGCATGGGACTTTTGCAAAAAACGCCACGCGGCCGTGTTGTTGCCCCCAGAAAAATGGCCTATCTAAAAAAGAAACTGTCACTGGTTGATCCAATTGAGCAACACGCGATCTTTGATTAATAGGATCTTGCATTTTCATCCCACTTCGAGTAGCTTGATACACAGTGAGATAATATTTTTATAGGGAATGCCCGAGCATTTATACCACATAAGGAGCTATCATGTTGATGATACATGATCACAAGGCTTTAAGCGAAACAACGCCTCAAGGAACAAGCCCGTCCCCTGAGGCAACAAAAAATACCACCATAAACGCTGTTAGCGCACGTATCGTGACAACAGCCGTTTCTATTATCGCCACCTATCTCCTTCGCTCTCTTTATCTCCTCTCTTTTATGCGACATCATACCATTACGTGGTGTACGCGAACTATTGTGGCGGCTCGCTCCGCACACGCATAACCATCCCAATAAATATTTTTTTTATTTTTGTAATCATAGCACCACAAGGTGTGGTTGATTGTCGCATGCTGTTTATAAAAAGCATTAATAGCTTTTGCATACACACATACCAATCATTACGCATGTATTGAAGGATACATCATGAACAATACAAAGATCATCTCTGCTGGCCTTGCTATATTCACCATGCTGTTTGGTGCTGGCAATGTTATTTTCCCCCTAGCATTAGGACGTGATGTTGGCGGCATGGTTGGCTACGCCCTCCTTGGCTTCTGCCTAACTGCCGTCATAGTACCACTCCTGGGCATTGTTGCTACCGCCCTGTGTGACGGTGACTATAAAAAACTGTTAGGCACTTTAGGTCAGGTACCGGCAAGGATAATTGCGCTTGTCTGCATGGTGCTGATTGGCCCCTTTGGCTGTATTCCACGCTGCGTCACCCTGTCATATGCAGCAGCACAATGGTATATGCCCTCTGTTGGGCTTTTACCATTTAGCCTGGCCATTGGATTGCTTATTGCAGCCTTAACAATACGTAAAAACACGATTGTAAATCTGATGGGACGCTATTTAGGACCAATTAAATTGTGTTTGTTATGTGCTATCATAGGCATAGGCTTGATGTATGCAAATACCATCACACCATCATCAGGCTCTGGATTGGATGCCTTTAGTAAAGGTGCCTTTGAAGGGTACGGCACGATGGACCTTTTAGGCGCCATCTTCTTTGCCGGTCTCATTTGCCGCGCATTGCGCACGAGCGATCAACAAAGTAGTAAAGAAATTGCCATCATGAGTGTGAAGGCAGGCATTATCGGCACATCGTTATTGGGTCTGGTGTACACTGGCTTTTGCCTTTTGGCCGCACTGTACGCACCGGTAATCCAAGGTGTTGATAAGGCACAGCTCCTCACCGCACTTGCAAGCTTAATTTTAGGACCTCTGGGCGGCGTGCTTGCCAATGTTACTATTGCGTTAACCTGTCTAACGACAGCCATGGCATTAACCACCGTTTTTGCCGAATATCTGCACCAAGAGATTGTTGGCGGGCGCCTCTCTTACACCACATCACTGGCTATGACAGTTGCCACAACGTGCTTTATGACCAATCTTGGCTTTAGCGGTTTAATGGCGTTTATTGAGCCAATTATCGTAGTCTGTTATCCGGGGCTGATTGTCCTTGCACTGGTGAACCTTGCACACAAGCTCTTTGGCTTTACGCATGTACGCATCCCCGTTTTAACAACGCTTGTGGTTTTTTTATGTATGAAGTGTTGGTAGAAGGTTGGCTATGATGTCCTCGCTGTTCTGGCGGGGACATCATCTATCTGTCTGGCATTTTTTTATACTTTTTTGAGCTGTTTAAGCCCTTGACTCATAAGTGCATGATACAAATGAACACGCTGAGCAATCTCTTCAGCCATTACACGATCATAACGATGTGTTGTCTCATTGCGATCGTCTACCATATCCTCTGCCAAAGTAGCATTCTTCTTATCAAAAAACTGTTGCGCAAACGCTTCTTTAAAAACATTTTTTGGACCGTTAACCACAAGACCATGATGATCAGCAAGAAAATCCTTAACGCTTTTCCAAAAAACATCAATACTCATTTCAAAGCGCTTGATTAAAGAATCTCGCATTATTCCATGAATAGAGGGATTTTCATTTTTATCAAATTCAATAATCACCTCTTCAAGACGGGCAAGTACTAGCTCTAAATCTTCTATTCGGTCTTTGTTTGGTACCATATAACCCCTTCCTTTAGAATTGACTCTTTTAGCCGAGGAGGTACTGCATTGAAGTCAACTACATCAATTTTATACAAAATATTAGTATGATTAAGAACATCCTTCACTTCACCAAGACGTAGGCGGCTGTCGCTGGGACCGCAATCAAGAGCTATATCTATATCTGATCGATCATGATTTGTTCCACGAGCCCGAGATCCAAACAGATAAATTTTTTTGATGTTTGGAAATAACGCTAAAAGTAGTCGAATGATTTTTTCTTTAGTTTCTACATCAAGTTCAAGATCATTCATAAAAACCTCACGTTAAATTTTTAATATTCATCATCGTCCAGCCCATCCATAAGAGTCACATCCCATTCTGCCCGTTCTTTTTCAATTTCTGCCCACGCTACTGGATCTTTTCGCAAGATGGCATCTTTCTCATTAGCTTTTTTTAAAAATTGCTCGCATTCGTATATTTTAATAGCTCTTTCCATTGCTATCCGCCTATTGGCAATTGGGGTTCATTATATCCACCATCATTTGCTCGGACATAATTTGCTCAGAGGGATAGCTCCCAAGTATCCGAAAGAATTGTGTAGGGCTTTGAACAAATGTCTCAACCAATAGGGCAGGGAGGCAAAGTAGATTCTGGCCATGATAAGGGGCACTCATATATGTTATGCATGCTTCATGGTACATCAAGTAAAACAAAATTGCCCCAACAAGGCGCGGTACTCTTTTACGCACAGCCGCCATCAACCGCGAAAATGTACTCGACTCAACCATGGCATTATCAAGCTGAACGCGAATGGGCTCTTGGCATTCAGGACAGGAATCATTATTGATCCTCCATCGCACAATACAATTCACATGAAAGCGATGCTTACACGGCTCTATGAAAACCAATGTTTCATCCTTATCCTGGTTACAAAGAGAACATTCATACTCATTCTCATTATCACTATCCGAACCACTATCCACAATATTGTTGTCCTCACTATCACTATCGTCAACGGCACAATCTCGCTCGTCTGCCATACCATTCATTGGAAGAGCAGGCGGCAGCACCAGCAGTAGGTTGCCAAACACAAACGCAACAATAGTACGCATGAAATAGGTGTTAAACACAGAAACTCCTTATCTTTCTTTATATTTCTACAAGCCTACGCAAGATCATATAATTTTTTTGATAAAATGTCCTCATAAAAAACTCTAGATTTCTCAGAAGCTTTTTTTAATCTGGCAGTTATGTTACCATATTTACTTGAGTTATCAATAAAAGAGTACGTTAGGTTTAACAAAAACTGGATGTCTTTTTATGAGTCCAACCGTATTTAGATACAAAAGCTACAGATTCTTTTTCTTCTCACGGGAAGAGGCAAGAATGCACATACACATTCTGTCGCCAGATGGAGAAGCAAAATTTTGGATTGAACCAGTGGTTGCGTTAGCTGATTATAGCGGCTTAACAGAACGGCAACTGCGAGAACTTACAAAGGTGGTTGAAAAAAATGCTAAAAAAATTGAACAAGCCTGGAAAACGCATTTCAAATAAAGCTGAAATACAAAACATCTCTAAAGAAGGTGTTTGGGTTTGGCTAAATGACCAAGAGTTCTTCTTGCCATTCACCGAATTTCCATGGTTCTTAAAAGCAACCATTGCCCAGATTTATGATATAGAATGTTTTCATGGCCACCATCTTCACTGGCCGTCACTAGATGTTGATGTTGATGTGGCAACACTGAAACACTTAGACGCCTATCCATTAAAGTTTGTGTAAGCGTTGTTCATGTGCGCTTAAGCAGTTCAAACTCTTGACTCATGCTTGTGGAAAATGTCCTCAAAAAAAATAGCTCCCGATTTCTCGAGAGCTATTTTTTAATCTGGCAGTACCTATATTTCCAGGCCGTCTCCAGCCAAGTATTGTCGGCGTTGTGGACTTTACTTCTGTATTCGGAATGGGAACAGGTGTTTCCCCACAACTATTGCCACCAGAAATTTTCAACGACGCTAGGCGTCATAACTTTTTTGCTGATGCGCTCATATCCTCCGCACCCCTCCATTCGGTCCCCTACGGGGCTGAAGGCCTTCCCTCGACAAGCTCGGGACGAGCGAGATATTATCCGCTCACCCTGAGCGAGCTCAGGCGAGTCGAAGGGCATCGGGGCGAACGGCTTTCTAGCGAGCGCCTTTTTAATTTTCTCTAATAATTTCATAATCTTTGCAGATGCAATGTGTCTAGCTATACTACACGATTCGTGTTTTTTTACAACTATTTCATGCACATCTGTTGATTAAATTCTGTTGGCTAGCTATTACCCTAGCCAACAGAATTTTTCAGTAAATGCTTTTTCTTTTAGTCTCTCATCAATTGTGTAATGAGGATCCTCAGTTTTATATGCGCTCACTTCCCTTTCAGGACGAGCGCTTTATGCTTATCTATTTTGTTTAATAGGACGTAGATAAAACATTCGACTTATTAGTACTGGTTAGCTGAACACCTTGCAGTGCTTACACACCCAGCCTATCAACCTTGTAGTCTTCAAGGAGTCTTATTATCTTACGATAGAGGTATCTTATCTTAGAGTAGGCTTCCCACTTAGATGCTTTCAGCGGTTATCCCTTCCAAACCTCGCTACCCAGCTTTGCTCTTGGTGAACAACTGGAACACGAGCGGTTTGTCCATTCCGGTCCTCTCGTACTAGGAACAGATCTCTTCAAATACCTAACGCCCACAGAGGATAAGGACCGAACTGTCTTACGACGTTCTGAACCCAGCTCGCGTACCACTTTAATTGGCGAACAGCCAAACCCTTGGGACCTTCTCCAGCCCCAGGATGTGATGAGCCGACATCGAGGTGCCAAACCTCCTCGTCGATATGGACTCTTGGAGGAGATTAGCCTGTTATCCCCGGCGTACCTTTTATCCGTTTAGCAATGGCCCTTCCATTCGGAACCACTGGATCACTAAATCCTGCTTTCGCACCTGCTCGACTTGTCTGTCTTGCAGTCAAGCCCCCTTTTGCTTTTGCGCTCTTTATGACGATTTCTATTCGCCATGAGGGGACCTTTGAACGCCTCCGTTACTGTTTGGGAGGCGACCACCCCAGTCAAACTGCCCACCAGACACGGTCCGCTTTCCGGTTTACGGATCAGCGTTAGATTTTCAAACCAACAAGGGCGGTATTTCACCGGCAGCTCCATCTTGGCTGGCGCCAAGACTTCATAGCCTCCCGCCTATCCTACACATGGTAATCCAAAAATCAATGTCAAGTTGCAGTAAAGGTGCACAGGGTCTTTCCGTCCTTCTGCGGGTAGCTTGCATTTTCACAAGCACTACAATTTCACTGAGTCTCTCATCAAGACAGCGCTCAAGTCGTTACGCCATTCATGCGGGTCGGAACTTACCCGACAAGGGACTTCGCTACCTTAGGACCGTTATAGTTACGGCCGCCGTTTACCGGGGCTTCGATTCAATGCTTCATCCTTGCGGACTGACATCTCCTGTTAACCTTCCGGCACTGGGCAGGCGTCAGACCATATACTTCCTCTTACGAGTTCGCATGGCCCTGTGTTTTTGTTAAACAGTCGCCTGAGCCTCTTTGTTGTAACCATCAATCGCTTTGTCTATGCTCGACAGACTCACGACGATGGCACCCCTTCTCCCGAAGTTACGGGGCTATTTTGCCGAGTTCCTGAATGAGAGTTATCTCAACGCCTTAGTATACTCTACTCGCCCACCTGTGTCGGTTTCCGGTACGATCACTTTTTTGCTCGCTAGAGGTTTTTCTGGTCAGCGGAGCATCTGCACAACATATCTCTCTTTAGCGATTGATATGCCCGTCACGTCTCAGTACTAGCTTAGCGGATTTTCCTACCAAGCCTACCTACCTGCTTAGCACGGCATCCAAACACCGTGTGCACATAGCTTTCTGCGTCACCCCTTCACTCAAACGCTAAAAGTGGTGCAGGAATATTTAACCTGCTTTCCATCGCCTACTCCAATTGGCCTCGGCTTAGGTATCGACTAACCCTGAGCGGATGAACCTTTCTCTCGGAATCCTTGGGCTTACGGCGAACAGGAATTTCACCTGTTTTTTCGTTACTTATACCAACATACTCACTTCTCCGACCCTTCACCAGTCCTCACGGTCTGGCTTGCCATCGGAGAACGCTCTTCTACCACTCCATACTTACGTATGAAATCCATAGCTTCGGTGGTTCGTTTGAGCCCCGTTCATTCTTCAGCGCAAAGACACTCGACCAGTGAGCTATTACGCTTTCTTTAAAGGATGGCTGCTTCTAAGCCAACCTCCTGGTTGTCTGTGTATTTTTACCTCTTTTCCCACTTAACGAACACTTTGGGACCTTAGCTGATGATCTGGGTTCTTTCCCTCTCGACTATGGAGCTTAGCCCCCACAGTCCGACTCCCACGTTCTAAAACGATAACATTCAGAGTTAGCAAAAGTTTGGTAAGCTTGCGCCCCCTAGCTTAAACTGTGCTTTACCGCCATCGTTAATTCCATGAGGCTATACATAAATATATTTCGAAGAGAACCAGCTATCTCCTAGTTTGATTGGCCTTTCACCCCTACCCACACGTCATCTCAGAAGTTTTCAACCTTCACGAGTTCAGGCCTCCATCTGATTTTACTCAGACTTCACCTTGCACATGGGTAGATCACTAGGTTTCGGGTCTGCCCCACGCTACTAGTCGCCCTATTCAGACTCGCTTTCGCTACGGCTCCGCTCTTTCTAAGCTTAACCTTGCAACGTAGGTGCAACTCGTTGGCTCATTATGCAAAAGGTACGAGGTCGCGCATACGTATATCGCGCTTCCTCCGATTGTAGACATTTGGTTTCAGATTCTATTTCACTCCCCTCCCGGGGTTCTTTTCACCTTTCCCTCGCGGTACTTGTTCACTATCGGTCATTAGGGAGTATTTAGCCTTACCCAATGGTCTGGGCTGATTCCCACAAAATCTCACGTGCTTCATGGTACTTGGGTAACAATCTATTCCGCTCTTGTCTTTATTCAGATACAAGACTTTCACTTTCTTCGGTCGCTCGTTCCAGAGCCGTTCTCTTTAAAGACCTGCGAAATCGTATAAAACCACTTATACACCGATTATCCCCGCTTCCCTCGTACTGCAACGCATGGTTGCTTACACAGCACGAGTTTTTGGCTGTTCCCGTTTCGCTCACCACTACTCAGGGAATCACGTTCGTTTTCTTTTCCTCGCGTTACTTAGATGTTTCAGTTCACGCGGTTGCCTTCTTTACCCTATATATTCAGATAAAGATGTCCAGGGTTTGCCTAGACGGGTTTCCCCATTCGGATATCTTCGGATCAACGCTAGGTTGACAGCTCCCCGAAGCTTACAGCAGTCTCCCACTTCCTTCATCGACTCCTAATGCCAGTGGCATCCACCAAATGCCCTTTTCAATTATCTACAAATCTCTCATTACAGTTTAAATCTCGCTTATTACAGCAGATCTTTAATCTTGATGATCAACTAAAATTAGGCACTTACTTATATGTCAAAGATCTAAATTTTTCTATGCTATTTGTCCGCCTTACGCAACAAACGTGGACATACTATACACTTTTTCCTGGACCACTTCAAGCACTTTTTGCAAAAAATCATACTTTGGTATAAAAGGCATAACAGGGCCCCCGAAAAAGAGCCCTATTATATTTAAATTACGCCGCTGCCGTGGCAACCTCAGCCGCAACCGGCGCTACCGGGACATCGTCAATCCCGGCCTTCTTTGCACGACGCCTGCGTTGCTCCTCAGTGGTCTTGCGATCAGCTTCAATCGTTTTGATCTTGTCAGCAACAACGTACTCAACAAGCTCTTTGGTAACCCTATTCTGGCCGGAGCGATATGCGCGGATCCTGACCTCTTGTACAACTTGATCAATATCGCGACCAGAGAAGCCATTCATCTTTGTTGCAAGGTCTTGCAGGTAGGCCGGCGACACCTCTTCATCCACCACAAGCGTAGCCTCAATCGTTTCACCATCTTTTTCGTACTCACGCACATCATGGAGAATATATTTCTCAAACTTTTGCTGCATGATCTTAAGGCGATCTTCACATGATGGCAGCTCAAATGGTACCTTCTTATGGATACGGCTGCGCACCGCAGCGTCAAGCTCATCAGGATAGTTGGTTGCTAAGATGATCATATACTTATCAGAGCTTGAACCGGTATGCGACAAGAAGGCGTTGACTAGATTAACCCCGTCCTTATCCAGCGTTCCGCGATCTCTAAAGCAGGCATCGGCTTCGTCAATAAAGATCACCAAACCGTTCTTGCTCCTGTTTGCCCAGTCAAAGAGCTTGTGCATCTCCACAATGCCCTCGCCATCTTTGAACTGGCTAAAATCGGCACCGGACAAGATTGCGTAATCCATATCAGAGTAACGCGCTAGCAGCTGCGCAAATTCCGTTTTACCAGTACCTGGCGGACCATAGAAGAGCGCATTCTGGTAGGGCAACCCGGCCTCACGGTTATGCCGCGCATCTTCAGCAAGCAATGTGGCCTTAAGCTCGATCTCAGGTGACAGCACGATACCGCTTAATGAAGCAGCCTCCTCTTCATCATAAAAAATTGATGACAATGCATTTTTAAGCGCCTCGCGTAGATCTTTGCGCGATGAATCACGTACTAAGCTAGGCTTGTTCATCGTGTTTTCTAAGTGCTTAAAAAATAACTTGAGGCCATAATAACCGCCCACCACAGTCAAAATAGCGGCTACGACTTTGGCAATGTTTTTTGGATCTTGCACAAATCGCAATGTGGCTTCATGTGTTGCTCGATTTTTTTCAATATCAATTGCTCCCTTTGCAGCTACCTCATCCTTCATCTTCTGTTTATCAACAACCTCGTATCTCAACCTATCAGTCATAGCATCGGTAATACTGCCTGTTGCTTTGGCAAGCATTTCATTACCCTGATTGGCATATTTTTCTGCCTTTGCCGTTGCATCAGCAAGTTCTTTCTCTATGGTTGTAAGCTTTATAGTAGCGCGTACTTTAAATTCAGCTGGTGCTGGTCGTCTACGATCATATTTTTCTTCGTATTCATCATAAATGGTAAATCCATGGTAATAGTCTTCATTGAAACGATTATTGTGAAGCCACTGGTCTCTACCAAGCGCAATCATATTATCAGCGGCTACAATCTTGGATTCATAAAAAGTTTTTTTAGCCTGAATCGCCTCCTTCTCCTTTCTCGCCTTCTCAGCAGGAGCATTTATTACATGTTGAACACCCTTGGCTGCAGCCTCAACACCTCTGCCAACACCTCTTGCGGCATCTCCAAGGCCATCACCAATGTCTCTCCATGGCACTGCGTTAGCTGCTCTTTTCAGCCCATCGGCAAAAGATTCCAACGTCCACATGCCAAATACCGGCTGGCTAATAACGGTGGTAGCCAAACAGACAATAATGCTTATTTTTCTTGTATTCATCATGCATATTCCTTCGTGCTATTACGGGCGAACCAGTGAGTATATACCTCTGCCAATTTCAATAAACGCCGGTAACATTAACCAGGCATTTATTTTGGCACTAACCCTAAACATTGTTGATCTTCTTGAGTTAAACCATTCTTTAAATGGCACCTGGTGACCCTCTTTTAAAAAATCTACCCATGCCAATTCTGATGCTGTAATCAATTCCTCATCGTGCAACGCATCGGCCGATGCAAGAAAGGTCATAAGCTCCTGCATGCGACCTTTGTGCTGATACAAAAATTGCGCGAATTTAACTTTATACAAATCATGCACATCATGTATGCAACGCTTCCACAGATAGATATACATACACATGGTAAATAATTGATGTTCATTTACCGTCTTAGCCAAACTCAAAAAGCGAGCATAGTAACAGGCATAGGGATGATCCTTATTGTCATATGCATTTTTCGCATAACTAGCTGTCAAAGAAAGCGCAGATGAGCCAACGCCATTCATAAGAGCAATACCAGCCATCTTAAGTGGTAAACCATATTGATATATTTCTGCCCCGTCCAACAACAATGAAAGTGGCGATACAGTAAGGTGGAACGGCTCTCGCTCATGCTCAGGCTCCTGGTCAAGCATCGCAGCAAGACCTGCGTATTCATTCTTTTGATCTTGAACTGCAAGCGCCGCTCGCTGAGAAAGATAGCGCAGCACCGGCCGCAGATATTTTTCTGTTCTATTGGTCTGCCCCACAACCTGCTTTGCATATTCGGCGATACTAAGAAAGGCAAAATAAAATACCAAATCGGAAGCGGTGATCGCATTGATCTGATTTTTAACTGAAAAAATATCGGCAACCTCTTGTGTCATTTTATATTCAAACGTACGGTGTAAAAGCGGACTCTCCTGCGTTGCATCAAGCAAGCCTTGGTACCGCGTAAGAACATCTATCAACTTTTTCTTTTTGGTTGCTACATTAGAAGAGATACTTTTTATATAGTATCGATCAAATCTATCGCGTGTTTTATGCGCAATGTGCAGATTGAGGAAGAAGACAAGTGCATAGGCAAGGTCTTGCCCCGTCATCCCAACGCTAAGCGACAACTCGTTTTTTATAACGGTACCTTTGATTGGTTCAATAAGCGGATAGTTTTTAAGTTTATCAATCAATCCAGGCTCTGTATCGCCAAGCGTAAATTTTTCTAAGTCTTGATCCTCAATCAACTTTCCAATTTTGGCAATAAGTTCTCTGAGCGTGGCACGCATGGAGCTAGGAACTATTGCCATCTGGTCAACCTGCTCGTCAAGTAAAATAGTTGCCACATCTGTTGATTCTTCTGCCGCAGCCAAAAGCTTAGCAAGATTATCTAGCCATCGCATCTTGTTAACAACATCCAACATGGTTGTTGGAGCAGCAGGTAACGCGGCTTGTGCAGGGTCAACTACACCGGTATCATCTTTTTGATTGTATATATGCTTAAAAACAGCAACATATGCACGTGCAGCCTGGGCATACTTAAGCGCGGGATGCTTAGCAGCGGCATTAACAAGATCAACACCTTTCTGCGTACTTTCCAGGACCATTGCATCCATGCCCGCTGCCTGTATAACAGGATCGTTACGCAGACTTTCTATAGCATTACGCAAATCCTGTATATTTTGTGTTAGGCCAGGATCAGCATTGGCCGGTAGCGGCTCTCCTGACATTGCAGCTAAAACATTCTTGTCCGCAACCTTGTCTGTAACGGCACTCAGTAATGCGGCAGGATACGTTGCTCCTGATGGCATACGAGGATAGATTGGCTGGTCTTGCCAATTGTAATCTCGCAGCAACCCTTCAACTTCATTCAAGACAATAGACGTTCCATCTTCTGGATTTCTGCTGGTCTTGACACGAATGGCCTCAAGACGCTTATGCATTCTTTCAAGCTCTTGGCGCACTTTTTCAGGATAAGCCAGCAATGCAGAATCTTTGTAGCCTTGCAATTTATCAAGAACAAACTCTTGCAAGATCGGCATTGGAATTTGCTCACGTACCTCAGCCTCAAGGAGCTGGATAACGGTAGGTTCTTGTATGGCGCCAAGAAGGTTGCTGGAGGCTGCAGCATACAGGCAGAGAGCAAAGCCGAGCATAAAATAACGTTTGTATGACATGATGCGACGCATTATTATTTTTTTAACCTGCGGTT
>Ga0206858_1007_pt2 | contig 81374 bp, 83 predicted proteins | sample Alteio_BWOrgCont_46_FD_152622 | JGI IMG/M metagenome (GOLD analysis project Ga0206858, IMG submission 152622) | Enriched cells from forest soil in Barre Woods Harvard Forest LTER site, Petersham, Massachusetts, United States -... | ecosystem: Environmental > Terrestrial > Soil > Temperate forest >... | reverse complement strand
TTAATAAAAATAAAAATCGGCAAAATCAATATAATTAACCCTGCAATGATATGAATCGCAAGCAGCCAATTACGTAAAAAATGAGAAGATGTATATTCAAAAAGTTTGTTGTGCATGCGCGCGGATTCTATCACAAAACGCTTGCAACTGTGGATCGGGACATTGACAGACACCTAATAACCAATTGTATAAATCTTGGTCAGCCTCTTCTAGCAATAATACAAAAGTATTTTGCTCGGCCGCTGATAACCCATCATAACAATCATCAAAAAACCGCATCAAGAATTGGTCTAATTCCAGCATACCGCGCCGGCACGCCCAACGAATTTGATTTTTGTTGTGTTTTTGCATAATCGGCAGTATATAATAAATCCAATGAATACTCTAACTCATTTTGCCACCCTCAAAGTCAGCGGCGCTGATGCTGCCCAGTTTTTACAAGGCCAGCTCACCAATGATATTCATGAATTAGATAAAGCCCACCATCAACTGAGCGCTTTTTGTAATCGTCAGGGACGGGTTCTCGCCTTAATGGATATTTTCCGCATTGAGGATGAATATTTTCTCACCTTACCAGAAGAATTGCTGACCACTATCTTGCCCCTGTTACAAAAATACATCGTATTTTCAAAAGTTAACATTGAAGATGTCAGTAATGAATACTCAGTCACCGTAAACCAAGATTTTTTACTCACCCAAATGCGCGCCCTTATTCCCTTTATTGGCACAGCACAAAGTGGACAATTTCTCCCCCACCCGCTTGGGCTTGTAGAGTTAGGTGCGGTCAGCTTTAAAAAAGGATGTTTTGTGGGGCAAGAAATCATAGCCCGCATGCAACATAGAACAACGAATACTAAGTCCTTACATTATTTTGAAATTCAGCAAAGTCACATTCCTGCCATAGGCGAGACTATTAATATCCCAGACTATCCTAGCACCACCCTGGTAAATACCTTAGAAATCCACCCTGGCACTCATGCTATATTAGTGATTCTTGACGCAAAAATGCTCTATACTACAGCAGACGAATCTTAAAATGGACAGTTGGTCATGGATGCCCAAAATCAAATGTTGAGCTGCTTTTTCCCTACTACAGTTGTGTTTATTGATGATAATACCCATCATCTAGAAACTATGATGTCGACGATTAATATGCAGCACTCTATACCGAAGTTATTCAGTAACCCGGTGGAAGCCGTCCATTTTATCAATAACCATCCGTCCATTTTACTGCGCTCATCGCAAACGCGATTTGATAATAATATTCATGCATTTCATCAAAAACTATTAAGCTATGGGGTTCAACGGTTTCGCGAGCTGTCTGTAGTTGTTTGTGATTATGCGATGCCACAAAAAAATGGTTTAGAAGTATTGCAAGATATTAAAAAAAGAGAACTAAAAACCATAATGCTCACCGGTGAAGCCGATGAAACCATCGCAAAGGAAGCATTTGACCGAGGGTTGATTGATCATTTTTTACGTAAAGAAACACCCAATTTTTCAGAAGTAATTAATAATATTATTTTATCGCTTCAACAAGATTATATTTTAAGAGAAACTGCATTCATTGTTGATAATATTATTTTAGGAAAATTGCCCGCCAGTTGTTCACTGACTGACGCCATGTTTATAAAATTATTTAAAGAAATAAAAAGAAAATATCAAATTATTGAATACTATCTGCTCGATGAACAAGGCAGTTATTTATTAGTAAACCAAAAAGGTGAAGTTTACTTTTTAGCAGTATTAGACGCGGTTGATTTGGATGCGCTCACCCAACAAGCCATTGAAGAAGAAGCACCCAGCAATATTATCGAAGCCCTCACCACTAAAAAATTCATGCCCTTCTTTTATACTGAAGAAGACGCTCAAACCCCCGTTGCCGACTGGGCCACTTTTCTACATCCTGCGCATCTACTAAAAGGTCAACAAACCTATTATTACGCACTCGTTCCCCCCAATAAAATTCATCACCCTAAACTTCACCCGAATCAAACCTACGAGCATTTTCTTGAGCATGCGCATGATTAGCATTTGTTGATGGTTTCAAATCGGGGAAAGTAAGCGAGTGCGCTTTAGACAACTCAACATAATCAGTTGAATTATGCTTCGCCCAAATTGCAAAAATGCTGGAAATAAACACTTCTCTAAAAATATTGAAACTTGATCATAACAAGATTGGAAGGAGAGGTGCTCATTCTATATTTCAAGCACTTAGAAATAAAAATCAAACTCTAGAATATATTGATCTTGATCGCAATGAAGAAATGAATAATAGACTTTTCATGTCAAGTCATGAAAATGTAACTTACTCTATTATTGAAGCAATTATTGACAATCATTTTATTAAAACCATCAGCTTAATGGGTTTTCATATAAATAGTTATTGTGTTGAAAGATTTGTGCAAGCATTATTAATTAATAAACTGGTTCGTATTTATATATATCAAAATGATTTTAGATCTGGTCGGAATGATGTTGGACTTGCATATATTGCCTATATGAACGATAGAGCATTAATCCCAAAGCAAAAAAATGTTTTGCTAACACTACAATGGGCAGAGCAAACCTATAGACAGGACTCGATATTTTATGAAGCGATACACCCTCCTCGGACAAATGAAGTTATCGTGATGTTGGGATAAAATTATAAAGCCATTTAATAAAATGGCTTGACTTATTTACAGAGGAATTATCCATGTTAGTAAATTTAACAGGACAAGCACAAAATGTAGTCACTATTCTCGCGTAGGCGAAAATTCAAATAGTTAAATCAAAAAGCAGATGACCCATAAGAAAATTTCTTGCTGTTTCTTTGGTTTAAAGTTGTTGGTTTTGCTAATATATTTGGCCACATCTTAACCAGCAGATCAGATTTTTTCTGACTGACTTCTTCAAAATTTTTGCCTGCCTTAAACCCTGCGCCAAATGATAAACCACCCGCACCAAACACCATCATGCCTTCATCTGCATTACTAGGAATTTCTCCTTTATTAGGAAGTAGAGAATTACATAGACTATTGATGGTTTGATAAAATAGAATTCGCCAGTTCCATCCGGTTGCTTGTCCTGACTTAGGATCAGGATTTTCCTCTTGGGGTACAATACCCTTTATTGCATTTGTACCTACAAACGGTGCATTGGCTAGGCAGGTCACAGGAGTGACAATAAGAGCAAACAAGCTGCCAGCAATCTTTTCACAACCTGAATATAAGGTATTGTACATTCCATAAGGAGCAAAAACACTAATAGCGATGACGATTGCCCTTAAGCATAGCTTCATTATCCCAATGCAAAGTTGCCCTAATAAACTTAAAATATTTAAAAATGCACTGCTTCTAGTTATTTTATCTGAACCAAAAACACAAATATAAGAATTATTAAGAAAAGAACTTAAGCCGTCAAGGACCCCCCATGTATAAACTAACAGGGCTATTAAAATTTTTATACCCAGTATTTTAACTGAATCAAGAGAAAAAATTCCAAAACCATTTCTTTCCTTTGACTCTATATCCGCCTGCATTAGATCAGCCCAAGCTTGCGTGGTTAATAGTCCATAAATAGTCACATACAAAACCAGACCCGCACATACTATAATAGTTACAGGCCAAGCCATAACTCCTAATGTTGCAATAACAGGTAGCACCCATTTTGCAAAAACACCTGCCACAGCCATTGCATAAACGATACTAAAAAAAGCACCCGCTTTTATGGAAAAAAGATGACGGTTAGTTAATTCAAACTCTTTTCCATTTGAATTAAATTTTTTAAATCCTTCAAACCAAGATGGAATGCCATTCTCATCTTGAGTATAAAATATTTTCATAACTGTTCCAGCTAATGTATTATTCTGTAACATAGAATTAATAAAATAGCTTGCCAAAAAAAGTAATAACACTACGGGTATCGTGTAAAAAACAGCTAGCGTTAAAAAATAACCAACAAGAAACGATATTAATGCAACTAAAATTAATAAAAATAATTTTATACCTTCTCTGGCATTCAATGATAAAGACTCATCGAAAGCATCAAATAAAAACTTATCTAAACAGATATTGAATACGGATAGACCCACGATCATTACAGCTATCGGCCATAATAAAGTAAAGCCTAATTTTGCGATGAGAATTTTCTGAGTAACCATTATGGTAGTATTTGTACTAGCATAAATGCCAAATAAAGTATTTGCTCCATTTTGATATTTTTTTAAAAATTCTGAAACATTGTAACAATAATCATTTAAGAACTTTTTATTGGCTTCATCTAACTTTTGAGCATGTTCCAAATTTATGGTTTGTTCAAATAATGTCTGCGCTGCCATACGCTCCAGACGAATAGACTCATCGACCCACATCCAAAAATAAAGACTATTAATATGTTTTTGCCTCTTCCCAGCTGCTGACTCTTTGTAAGATGCCAGATAGGCTCGCTCTTGCTGCCGATAGATTTTTAAATCATTATCAATTTGTAGCCACGAGCCTGAATTTTTTCCATATTTCTGCATTCCTTCGTCAACAATCAGATCGCGAGCAGATAACTTGCTGTTCGCAATTTTGTCTTGTACTTCTAAAAAATATGTAATATCGGGTGGGGGCATCATGCACCGCAATCATAAAAAAGTTTGTATTTAAAGTTTTTGGGAGAAATGCGAAGCTGTTGCTAGCGAATAGCTAACAACAGCGGCTACAGATGCAAGCTGTGCAGCTTAAATTTGGGGAATTAGAAATATGTAAATGTGTCTTACTCATCCTTTAAAATTAACACTCTTGGCTTACGGTGTCAATTGCTTTAATATTTAGGCATGAATAACACCCTTAACCCACTTATAGCGCTCGCTTTGCAAGAAGACATTGGCAGTGGCGATTTAAGTGCGCAGTTGATTGATGCTCATCAAATCTCGCGCGCGGATATTATATCGCGTGAAGCGGCTATTTTATGCGGGGTGGAGTTTGCTAAAAGTGTATTTGAGCAAGTAGATAAGACCATTATTCAAGATTGGCGCTTAAAAGATGGCGATATGATTAAACCTAATCAAATCATTGCAAGCTTTGAAGGTCCGAGTAGAAGTATCTTAACTGCTGAGCGCACTGCGCTTAATTTTTTACAGACTTTGTCAGCCACGGCGACACGTACAGCTTATTTTGTGGATTTGATTAAAGGTACAAAGACTATCCTGTTAGACACGCGTAAAACTATTCCAGGACTGCGCGCTGCGCAAAAATATGCGGTCACTGTGGGTGGCGGAACTAACCATAGACAGGGTTTATATGATGCAATTTTGATTAAAGAAAATCATATTAAAGCTTGTGGTTCGATTAAGAATGCCATTCATGTGACTAGCGCGCAAGATGGCATTAAAGTCATGATAGAAGTTGAAAATCTTGCAGAATTATCAGAAGCCATTAGTGCGGGCGCGACTCATATTATGCTCGATAATTTTTCTATTGAAAATATTATTAAAGCTGTAAAAATGAAACCTCCATCTGTGAAATTGGAAGCATCCGGTGGAATCAATGAGCATAGCATTCAGCAAATTGCTAACACAGGTATAGATTATATATCACTTGGCACGATCACTAAAAATATCACTTCAATTGATTTGTCTTTGTTGTTTCTATAGCAGCCTTTACAGTTACAGCAGTTTCAGGTTTAGGCTGCATATATTTTTTCAAAATCATACCTCCATAGCCTGCTGAAAAGGTATAACCTATCGGTGTGGGTGTATTAGCATAAAAACCATTTCGCAAAATATAGTTTATCACTGTGCCCCATACTGCTATAAATGCAACGTAAGCAAAAACAATATTGAATAATTGACGATTGGTGTAGCGTCGATCGCCAATCATCCATGGTTCTGGTGCAATTTGCTGTTGGGTTTTTAAAGATATGTTATTTTGTTTGTCTTGTATTTTTAGGCTGATTCTTTCTTTTTTTTCTTGCAATTTTCTAGCGTGCTCTTCTGCTAATTTTATTTGCCTTTCTTCTTGTCTTTGCTCTTCCAGTCTTTTTTCTTCTGCTGCGCGCAGCTCTGCAGCTAAAATTTCAGCTTGTCTTTCTTCTTCTTTTTCTTGTTTTTCACGCTCTTTTTGTTGTTTTTTTAATTCCTTTTGCTTTGTGCGTTGTTGCTTTTCTTCTTCTGATAGCTCTTTAGTTTCCACTAATGCTTCTGCAGGTTTATCAAGTTTTTTGTCTTTTTGTTTTAATCTGGCACGCTCCGCAGCCTGTGCTTTTTGTTGCTCTGCTTCTAGCTTCCTTTTTGCTTCCGTTTCTTCCAATTCTTTTTGACGTTGTTCATTGAGTTTTTTAAACCTCTCTTCTAATTCATGTTTTTCTAATTCTTCTGCTTCTTTTTCTTTAAGTGCTTTAAGCATTTTTTCTTGTTTTTCTTTTTCCCTTCTCTCTTCTTTGTCACGACGATTTTGTTCATCCTGCTGACGTCTTTTTGCTTTTTCTTCTGCTTTCTGTTGTAAATCTGCGACTTTTTGCTCTGCTGCAGCTTTTCGCTCTTGTTCTTCTTGTTTTAATTGATCTACGAGTTTTTGATTTTTAACATCAATAGCCTCAAATAATACCTTGTTCATTCCAGCTTTATATTCATAAGTAGGTATTACGCGTAATGCTTCTTGTAATACAATGGGCGCAGAGGTTTTAGGATCTGAGTATTTATTCCAGAATGCATCTAAGTACAACGCTTGAATATGTAAACGATCTTCTTCTTTTTGTATTTGTGCTAATTCGCTTACATAAGCGGGTAATAGGTTGGCATCTGCCACCACATTTTGTAATCTTGGTCTCCAAGTACGAAGAATATCTGAAAACATCATTACCTCAGCTTTAGTTAAATTTTGTGCATTATACCACAAAGTTATTCTACCAAACCATGTTTAATGGCTTAGTTGTTCCAAAGTTGTTCGGCTAGCGTTTGTGCTTGGGTGAGTTCATCTAAGGTATTAATTTCTAATGTTTTATGAGGGGTAATGCAAACACGGATGCGAAAACCGTGTTCTAAGGCGCGGAGTTGTTCTAGCTTTTCTGAGCGTTCTAGCGGGGTTTGAGATAGGCCGGTAAATTTTAATAGGAAGTCTCTGGTAAAGGCATACATGCCTTGATGATGATATACCGGTAAATTATCGATGACTTCCCGCTGGTATGGGATGGGAGAGCGGGAAAAATATAGGGCATTATCAAATTGATCGACGATGACTTTAACAAAATCAGGGCTATGATATTGTTTATCAAAATCTAAAGGATTAGCAAGCGTAGTCATATTTGGACGTTCGCCATCTAAATAAGGCTGAACAAGTGCTGTGAGCATAGGTTCGGTGACAAAAGGTTCATCCCCTTGTAAATTAACAATAATTTCCATATCTTTATATTGTCTTGCCACAAAAGCCACACGATCACTGCCGGTTTCAATATTAGGATCTGTCATCACCACTGTGCCGCCACAGTTTTTAATAACGGATGCAATTTCATCGCTATCTGTTGCGACAACTACTTCGGTAAATGCAGGACAGGTTTTTGCCGCTTCATAGGTACGTTGTACCATGGGTTTATCTGCTAATAATGCGAGTGGTTTACGGGGCAAACGTGTGGAACCAATGCGGGCAGGAATCACACATAAAATCTTTAGCATGTTATTTTTTCTCGTCCACTCGTTTGCGATAAATCGCAATGATATGGCCGATTTGCACGATTAATTCTGCATGTTGAGCTTCACAAATGGCTTTAATCATTTCATCACGGCTAGCATGATCGGGCGCACTGAGACGCACCTTAATGAGTTCATGAATGTCTAATGCTGCATCAATTTCTTTTTGCACTGCATCCGTTAAACCTTTAGCACCTAATAATACGACCGGGTGTAAGGCGTGAACCTGCAGTTTTAATTTTTTGAATTTTTCGGGTGATAATGACATGTTGCCATTATAATTCTAGCCCTTACCCAAAGTCAACCAGCTTTATTTAAACATGATAGTTTGCAAGTCCGCGGGCTTTAGCTCTTCAACAAAAGCCGGCTCTTTTGTAAACTGTACTACTATGACTTCGATAGGATTTCTTCCTGTATTCAGATCCGTATGAAATCCTGTGGGGGTATCAGCCGCTAAAAAGAATGGTTTTCCAATTTTCAATTTATAATCTATTGCTTCGCCATTATTATCAAGACGCCGTAAAACACCTTCTGTGAGTGGAATCACAACACGTGCAAATTCATGCCTATGCGCATGAATACCGGGTTTGCTTTCCTGACCAGCAGGTATTACTGTTTTCCAAATAAGAAGATCATCGCCTGCAACATTGACTTTCATTTCCAAATCTCGAAAGCCGGTAGTCATCGGCGCTTTAGTAAAAGCCTGGTAAGCATAAGGCAATGCCAAGCCTAAAAATAGACCCAATAATACGAATATAAACGATTTAGAATGAGAGTAATGCTTCATTTGGAATCTCCATTACGAATAATCTCTAAAGTATATCACGTCCTGAACTTGCACGACGTAAAGTAGATTTGGAAGGTTCACTAGTAACACTGTTATCTTTGTTTGTATTTTGTTTTAGTTTATCTTGTACATCAACAATCGCTTGTGCGATCGATAATTCAACAGATTCTGGATAATCATTTCTTAACATTATTTTTATATCATCAATATCATCCGCATCCAAACCAAGGGCTTTGTATGCATCAGGATTAAGCACAATTTTTCCTGCCTTAGGGATGCTTGTATTTGGATTAGAAACGTTCACTTCCCATTGCACTTTACTTGCTGCCTCGGCTACTGATTTTCTATGATTTTTTGTTTCTTTTTTACGCTCGCGAGCACGATAAATTTGCCAAATTGAAACGCAGGTACACATAATATTCGTCACTAATAAAGCCATATTTCGTTGATATATTGCTTTAACATCTTGTTCATTGTCTGTTGGTTGCCTTGAAAATAATACTGTCAGTGAAAATGATGTGAAGAATGGAATGAGCAACAATGCATCTTTTATCATTTTGCTTAAATTTTTCTGATGCACGCCTTCTGATTCAGACACAATTTCAGCTAATTTATTGAATAATTGTTCATGAGGTGCACTGTCTTTTTTTCCTAAGGCTAAATATTGTGCACGAAATAACACCATATCTTTGATTAACTTTTTACATTCCTCACCAAGCGTCTTATCCTTAATGCTAAGTTTAGCCGTATAGCGTAAGTCCATGCCTAAAGCAGAGTTAAATCCAGTTAAAGAAACCCACACATTCCAAGGAATGGTTGCGGAGCCATAAAATTTAGGCACTGCAGCAATCGCAACGCTCATCAGCCCAAAAAAGCCGCTGGTTAAATCACTTCTATCAAGACTTAATTGTTTACATTTCTCAATAAAACCGCCGCCCCAAGAACTAACACAAGTTTTACGGGTGGAATTGTCTTCTTGGATTTCAGATGATAAAAGACCTTCCTCCATCTGACTCAAGTTATTAAGAGGTATATTGGGGTTTTTCTTTTCTTTTTTTGAGGCCATATCAAACTTACAACAATAAATTGTAAGCATGATAACATATTTATTTAGTTAAGAAATAGACTTTTCTTAGGTAGATTTCTTATGTTATTCTTAATTAAGCTTAATACAGTGATCTGTTTTGGCAAATTCTTGAATGACGATTTGGGTTGCTTGTGCCAGTACATCATCACGATAAATAGAATCTTTTTTATCATCATTTAAATAGATAGCAATCACGATCGGTGCGCAATTGGGTGGCCAAATAAAGCCTATATCATTTCTAACACCGTAATTGCCTGATCCAGTTTTATCGGCAACCATCCAACCTTTGGGTACACCCGCACGAATACGTGTATCACCAGTCGTATTATTTTTCATCCAAGTCACTAATTGTTCTCTTTGGATTTTGCCTAATACATTACCAAAAGCAATTTTTTGTAAACTATTTTGCATCGCAAAAGGTGTAGTAGTGTCTTGCAACTTTTTCGGATCCGTATTCACAGGTTCGTAATTTTCTAAGCTAAAACTATCATCACCTATGGATCGTGCAAATGCATTCACCGCTTGCGGTCCACCAAATTTTTTCATGAGCACATTGATCGCTGTACTATCACTATATTCCAATGTTGCGCGAGCCAAATCTAGAACACTCATGCCATCAACAATATGCTTTTGCGTAATCGGCGACCAAGCTTGCAGATCTTGTTTTGTATACATTATTTTTTCTTGTAATATATCACTTTGAGTCATACTCATTTTTAAAACGTGCGCTACACCCATCATTTTAAATGTACTGGCGGTAGGAAAACGCTCATTGGCACGATATTGTATACGTTGATCATTCGCAGTATTAATCGCAGATACACCAAGACGCCCACCAGACTCCGTCTCTAATTCAGCTAATGTTTTTGCACCTGCAAATGCTGGCATGTTGAATAAAAAAACACTGAAAATAATTCCTAAAATAAAACGCATTATTGCTTTCCATAATGTTTGCTTGAAAAATAAAAGAATACCAAACCTACTGTTAAGGCAATGCTCATGCAGGAAAATGCTGGAAAATAATGCCAGCCCGTTGTATCGACTATCCAGCCAAATAAGCTAGGCGCTAAGCCACCGATGCACGCACCTGAAATAAAAAATAAATTTATCGAGCGACTTCTATGTTCTTTTGTAAATAATTTATTCATAATAGCATGTACAGGACCTTGGAAAATAGCAGCTACAATCACGAGTGGAATCTGCCCCCAAATATTAGCTTGCGCTAACATATAAAAGCCTATTAAAACTAATGGAATAGTTAAAAATGAAGCTATATATAAATAAGAAAAATGTAAATAGTAATCTGATACTTTACCAAATATTGGTTTTAAAAAAAACGGAGGAATAATCGCAATGAGTGTCGCCATCATCCCTACTTCTGCAGGCACATCCAAAATTTTAGTCAAATAAAAATTAGAATAAGTTGTGGGCAGCCAGCCGAAAATACTTAAAATGACACCCAAAAGTAAAGTAGTGATAATGGCCACATGTCGCGGAAAAATAATGTTCTCAGCGGTAACTACAGTCTCTTTAGGAACCAACGTTAAATTTTTGCGTAAAAAATAACTGATTAAACTTGCAATGCCACCTAGAAAAAAAGCCACACGCCACAGCCAACTCGGCGCACCTTCTTGCATACAAAACCAAGCAAAACCGAAGGCAAGCAAACTACCAAGCGATCCAGACGCAGATAAAATACCACTTAACAAACCACGATGCTGCGGAAAAGATTCCATCAAATAGGTGCCTGCAGTAGGATATTCTCCTGCCACCGACATGCCTTGTAACATTCGACAAGCAATTAATAAAATTGTCGCGAATATCCCTATCATGTCATAAGTAGGTAAAAAAGCTAATCCCAATGTCGCAATACCTGCCCATAACACCGATTGACTTAACGCTTTTCGCCGATTATCTAAATCCGATATTCGCCCAATGACATAAGCGCCAATAGGCCTCACAATAAATAAAATACCAAATAAAAATAAACCTAATAAATGACTGCTTTTGTCATCCATCACGGGCGTAAATAAAGGGAGTATCAAATAACCCAAATGCACAAATAATAAAAAATCGTAGTAATCAAGAATATTACCTGCAAAAGCCAATAAAGGTGCTTTATAATTTTTTATAGCAAACAAATCATACTCTCCCATGGGCTATAAGTTTCGATTATCTATAATACGTATATTACCAATATTAACAGCACAAAAACGTCTGGTCTGTTTATCGAGCATATATTCTGTTGCTATTCCTGCTTCTTTTAATTGCGCAACTACTTCAGTAGTTGATAAAGCAGTGTTTTGAAAAATTTCAGCAAACCGCTGCGCCAACAATTTTTCTTCTGTACTGAAAAATTCATTACGTGAACTTAAGGGTAGACCATTTGCATCACGAAGACTTTCACAAAGTATAATCTGAGTATTAAGATAAAAAGCTTTTGCCATCCCGTGAATTAATAAGAATTGCTGATAATCTTTTTCACCAAAATAAGCCTTGTCTGGCCTAATCAACAATAATAATTTTAAAACATTGGTAAGCGTACGTTGAAATACGCCTGGTTCATGCTTACCTTCCATTTCATGACTAAGGACAGTTTCACTGACCTGATAATTATTCTCAGGATAAAAATCATTATATTCAGGCATAAATAAATAATCTACTTTAGCCTCTATGGCTAAAGCCATATCATTTTTAAGTGGTCTTGGATATTTCAAATACTCTTCTTCGGTGAATTGGCTTCGGTTTATAAAGATACTCAATATGCTAATATCATTCTCGTGTCTTGAGCGGCTTAATAAGCTCTGATGACCTTGATGCAATGCGCCCGTAGTAGGCACATAGCCTATAGAACGCTCAGACCCTAGCTCATGCCTTAATGCTATCCAATCTTGTACTGTATGTATTACTTTCATAGATTTTATTATAAATATTGACAGATAACTAAACAATAGTTATATTAGTTAATGATTGTTAACATATATGCAATAATACCATGAGCACCTTAGCCCAAATCACTGCTTTTATCGATGTTGTCGAAGAGCAAAGCTTTGCTGCGGCCGCTAGAAAACAAGGCGTATCAACGGCGGCTATCAGTAGGCAGATTGCGCATTTAGAGTCAGCATTAAGTGTGCAATTGTTAGAGCGTTCTACACGTCGGGTAAATTTGACTGGAATAGGCCTGCAATATTATCAACAAGTCAAAAAAACTATCTCAGAACTTCATGAAGCTGAATTAGCGATATCTGATAGTCATCATGAAGCAACCGGCGTGCTGCATATCAATACAGGTCGTTATTATGCAATGGAATATATATTACCGCGGTTACCTGAATTTATGCAGCACAATCCAAAATTAAAAATCAAACTAGAATATGCGGAACGTTATTCGGATATCAGCAAAGAAGGCATCGATATTATTTTTGGATCATCACTACAACATCCTGACACTATGGTTCAACGCCGTATGGGCAGCACACGTTTTTTATTATGCGCTTCAGAAAAATATTTAGAACAATACGGCACGCCCAAAGTGCCTCTTGATTTAAATCATCATCATTATCTAACCCACAGCGGTCGCAATCCCGATAATCAAATCACTTTTAAAAATCATGCGCCTGTTTTTGTAAATCCCATATTATGGGTAAACGATGCACAGACTTTGTGTGAATGCGCGATACAAGGCATGGGAATAGTAAAGCTTAATTACTATATCGCAGCACAAGCACTGCTTGATAAACGTTTGATCGAAATCCTGCCAGAATACAGCGAACCCGAAAAAACACTTTATTTATATTATCAACAACGTCGATATTTACAGCCCAAAATCAGAAAATTTATTGATTTTTATTTATAAAAATATATGGATATAAATATTATCTGTATAATAGTTTCTTATCGGGCTAAGTTTGTATATTTTTTATTAAATAATTTATACAAGCCTTGCTATTAAAGCACCTACAGCCACTAAAATCATACAAACAATTATATTTAACATTACATTTAGAATGGCGCGGAGTATTTCACCACTTTCAAATAATTGCATTGTTTCTAATGAGAAAGTTGAAAATGTAGTAAATCCACCTAAAAATCCTACTATCAGTAAAGCGCGTAATTGATCGCCCATTCCATTCATCCGCTCTACTAAAATAATAAACAAAAAACCAATAAGAAGAGATCCTATTGCATTCACAGCGAGCGTCCCGTAAGGAAAAGTTTTACCCAATAATTGGTGAATACTAGAAGATAAACCATAACGGCATAAACCACCCACACCACTTCCCAAAGCAATCAGTAGTAATTGATTCACGTTATCTCCTTAAGTTTATCTTTAATGATTGTAGTATAAACCCATTTATATTCTTGAATAATCTAGTATTCAATCCATAATTTCATTATGAAAATCTTTAAATCTCTTTTTCGCACCCAATCGCTGAATGCTATCCAAAGTGGTCACAATCAACTGGTCCGTTGTTTAACAGCTACGGATTTAACTCTGCTTGGCATAGGCGCTATTGTGGGCGCAGGTATTTTTGTATTAACAGGAATTGCTGCAGCAACAGCGGCAGGACCTGGGGTGATTTTATCATTTGTTTTGGCAGGTTTCGCGTGTGCTTTTTGTGCTTTATCCTATGCAGAATTAGCGGCAAGTATTGGTGGCTGTGGTAGTGCTTATGGTTATGCATATGTGGGTTTAGGTGAAATTATTGCGTGGATGGTTGGTTGGGTTTTATTATTAGAATATTGTGTAGCTTGTGCCACCATTGCTATTGGCTGGTCAGGTTATGTCAATAATGCTTTTGTAGCGATGGGCGCGCCCTTGCCTGACTTTGGCTTTGTTAATTTACCTGCAATGCTGATCATATTTTTTATTTCTTTATTATTATGGTGTGGGGTGCGCGAGAGTGTAAAAGTAAATAAATTTATTGTATTCATTAAATTAGCCGCGATTATTCTATTTTTATTGTTAGCAGGGGCTTATTTTAGACCTGATGAAAATTGGAATCCATTTTTACCCTTTGGCGCGATGGGTATTATTAATGGCGCAGCACTGATGTTTTTTGCTTTTATTGGTTTTGATGCGGTCTCCACCGCAGCCGAAGAAACTATACAACCCGAGCGCAACCTCCCTATTGGTATTATTGCCTCTCTTATTATTTGCACTATTTTATATATACTGGTCGCAGCCGTATTAACGGGCGCGGTAAATTATAAAGAATTAAATGTTAGCTCACCCATCAGTTATGCTTTACTCAAAGTGGGTTATCATTTTGGCAGTTTTATTGTAGCGATCGGTGCCATTGCTGGCCTGACTTCTACCATTTTGGTGATGCAATATGGTTTAAGCCGAATCCTGTTAGCCATGTCTCGCGATGGATTTTTCCCAAAAAAACTATTACTAGTGAATGCTACCACAAACTCTCCGACTCGAATCATTATGTTAACAGGCACTCTTATCGCCATTATTGCTGGATTTTTGCCGATTAATCTTGTCGCACAATTAACCAATATCGGCACGCTCACTGCTTTTATCAGCGTGTGCGCAGGTGTGATTATTCTGCGCCACACCCAACCTGATTTACCACGGCCTTTTAAAATACCGTTCTCACCGCTTATTCCTAGTTTAGGAATTATTATGTGCTTGTTTCTAATGCTGAATTTAAAGCCCATTACTTGGTTAAGTTTTTTAATTTGGACTGTTACTGGATTATTGATTTACTTTTTTTATGGGCGTAAGCATAGCGTATTGATAAGGGGTCAGAATTGACCCCTTTAATTTTAGTGACTTACTTGGCTTTTATTTTGAATCAACACCTTATTGTCCATCATTTTTGTCATCATAGGCATATTGTATAAACCTTCTTTCCAATAATGGTAGCTGGTATAAGAATTACAGGCGATATTCATGATGGCGATAATTGCAATAATATAACCAAAGAATTTCAAAGCGCCAGAACCCTTACCTTCATTACGGGCAGCCGATACGATAAACCAAACACCTAAACCTAAAGCCATTAAACTCAACGCTTGCGCGATATGAAATGTAAACATTAACATTACTTTCTCCTTAAATTAAATTATAATCCTAAGCTTTTATTATAGAAGATGATATGAGAACTTTTATTGCTCTAAACTTAGATAAATATGCGCTTGCTGCGTTTACTGATACGCTCAATGCTTATAAATCGCATTTACCCGCGAATATTAGTCGCTATATTTTACCGGAAAATTACCATATCACTTTAGCATTTTTAGGTGAAATCGATCGCGCTATACTGCCCATTTTATCTGAAAATTTACAAATTTTAGCAAATGAGCTGCAGCCTTTTAGCATTTGCTTACGTGAACTTAAGTACTTTCCTCATGAAGAACACCCGAAAGTATTGGCGGGCATGCTGGATCCCTCTCCTATCCTGATGACACTGGAAAGCGAACTTGTGCTGATGCTTAAAAATATGAACATAGAATATTCATCACACCATGATTATCGCCCACATATGTCCATCGCTTATTGCCAAGATCTTAACCATCAAGTTCCGCCATTACCAAAGATGTTACTCAATATTTCAAGCACCATACATGCAATTTCTATATATGAAAGTCACACCGATGAAAGTAGCAGCCGATATGAAAAAATCGTTGAGATAATATTTTAAAATATTACTTGCAATTTAATACTGAACTCTTTATCTTACAAATGAGAATGATTATCATTAATATTGAGATATTTACAGAGGTTGTATTTGTTAAGTCCAAGGGAATTTTATAAAGAATATTGGCTAACTTTCTATTTTTGGCTGAACGAGCATTATTTATTTGGACCTGCATGGGCGGGAATCTGGATAAAAATAACGCATATCACCCGGCTTATAATGAATGCGCTTAAGATTGGGCTGTATATCTTCATTAATGTGGCCTTACCTCTAGTCAACTTAGTATTAATGACGATTAATGCTTTAGCCATATTTGTGGGCTCACCGAGCAACACGGTCAAAATCCAAACCTATTATAATACCGAATGGGAATTTCAACTTTTAAATAATGCAGAAGGCAATACTCCAGAGCAAGAACCGCCTCATGGCATTTTACATAGTCATCCCGCACAACAGTGGATGTTATTCTTACGCTATCTTCATGATTTAAACGGCTTTACCGGCAGCATCATGAGTATATTAATCATCCTATCTGCCATTCTTACCGCATTATTTGGAGTCGCTTTATTTTCAACAGGAATAGGCGAGATTTTAACATTAGTTGCGATCATCTCAGGCGCAGTTTCTGCTGTAGGTATTACTTACACCTATAAAAATAGATTGAGAGTCCATACCCAAAATATTAACGATCAAATTAATCTTAATTACGATTATTCAAGAATAAATACACCTAAATTGCATTATCAAGTAGAAGATATCATTCATGAAATTTCAAATGATAACTACATAAAACAGGATAAATATTATCACTGGATAAGATTTCGTTGTTATCGCGCCGTTAAACGTGCCTTACAATCTGGCATAGTAGCACCTCAAATTGACATGAGTGAATTAAAAACAAATTTTAAAAATATTCTAGTCAATGACGGTGGTCCTAAATATACTTTATTAGATGGCTTGGCCATATGGGAAGAAAGGCTTTATCAGAAATTAATAAGTAAAACTGAAGTAAATCTTTTATCCGTATGCCATATGTTTGCACCTTGCAACTTTGGATATCCGCATTTATTTATCAATTATTTTAAAAGCGCATGGTTGAAAGAATATGGTCATTATAAAGGGATTGAAAAGATTGACTGGAAAAAATTATTAAGCAATAACGAATATATCGCATGTGATCTAGCTACGGGCAAGTTTAGTTTTAATAAAGAAGCTTTAAAAGATAATCAAGACTGGGCCGTAGATACCTCTCACGGTAAGCGATTATTACCCACAGTCCACATTAGAAAATTAGCAGAAAAATTTGTACAAGATTGTATAGAACCCTCCTCCATAAAACAGCAAGCATTAGACATTTGGTACACCGCTATCCCTAAAAAAGATGATGGCGAATACGAAGGCTATGATGATCATGATCCCCTATTCCACGGCGTCATGACCTTTACCATGAAATATTTAATAGAGGCCCTGAATAATAAATTAACCATAAATATAAAAGTTCTAAAAGATCATCTAAACAGCATTACCCAAGAAGATTCAATAAAGCGATTTTGCGGCTTTTCCTATAAAGCCTTTAACCTTGAAAAACTGAAAGCAAACTCAAAAATTGAAAAAATATATTGCACAACTCCTTGGTTAACAGAAGCTTCCATTGTTTATTCAGCATTAAAAAATGCATAAGTTGTTTGACATAATTATTTAGCATGTTAATATAGTCGATTAGTTCATTTATTAACTTAAGTGTTTATGAGGTAATCAATCATGCTTAGTGAAATTTATAATAGGTCCATCAAATTAGTTCCCACACTCGGATTAATAGAAATCAAGCCAGATGCAGCGGAGGATGTTGTTATAGCATCTATGTTGACGTTCCTGCGTGCACTGCGTAAAACTAAACCCAACGAAAAACTCATACAAGCAATTGATGACCACCTCTTAATGCTTGAAAACTATAAATCATTAAATGGTGATCCAGAAGAAATATTTAATAATATTTACAGTTTTCTAGAAGCAGGGCAAGCTAAAAAAAAATCACAAGTGCATCAGGAAATTATTTTAAGTGATATAAATTTTGAGCTGAAACATCTTCATAAAATATACGAGCAAATTTATAAGAGCTACTCCCAACATGGATCAAACTCAACTCAAATGACTCCAAAGGCTAATTTAAAAACAGAAGATGAATACATTAAAGCACTTTTAAAATTTGTTCGTATCATGGATCCTAGCATTTTAGAAGATTTCATGACAGCTGATACGTATGCCCTACTCATATCTCTTAGAAAAGATTTACAAAATGACAATCTTGAAAAAATTCCTTTATTGAGACATATTGCCCAAATCTATTGTGATACTTTTAACTTGCATTATTCTGAATTAAAATACGCTCATGATGTTAATAGCAACTCTACTAAAGCCCCGACTCAATGGTTTGATTATAAAGATAATGAGTCTGCCTACAGCAAGTTATATAATCGTTATGTTCGTTTAGCAAATAGCTTTTCACGTAATTCTTTATACGTGAATCCAAAATTATCAGATAAAGAAATATGTGATTCACTACTCAGGTTTGTACAAACTTTAGATTTACAACCTCTGGAAAATGAGGATTTAACATTTAAACAAGCAATACTTATCAGTCATGATAAAGAATCAACTCAACAAAATATTTATAATGATTTAGAAAATCTTGCAAACGATCTTGAGCTAATTTTAAACAATAAGCCTTCAGCAAATAATAATAAAATTTAGAATGGAATCAGTGTGCCTGTAAGTGATTTTTTTTCTCTGCGGGCTGAATCGGTGCCTGAATATTGTCGTCCAATTCAATCTCTTGCATATTCGATGCGCTTTTGCAAAGCAATTCACAATGTTTTGCTTGCAAGGCGCAATTATTTAAACCGAGTAACGTAAGGTTTTTAGTATGCTTTAGCATTTTAGCAGTAAGATGCACGGCCCAATCATTAGTGCCGATGCCATTATCACTAAGGTCTAATCCTTTTAGTGTTGTATTACCTTGCAATGCATCCGTTAATATCATTAAGCCATTAAATGAAATATTCGTATTGCTTAAATCCAGAGCTTCGAGCTGCGCGCGGGGTGTCTTCAATAGTGTTGCGATTTTAATTACTGCTTCATCATTTAAGGCAACACCACTTAGATTGAGACCTTTAAGTGTAGTCATCTGTGGCAACACGTCTAACAATATAAGCGAATTACCGGGAAAGGTATTACTCAGATCTAAAAATTCCAATTGCTTATTGGTAGATAAGCTTGCAGAAAGTTCTTTAAACTTTTGCGGACCGATGTTGATACCGCTCAAATCAAGATGCGTAATACCCAAATTTACAGATAAAATATAACACAAAATGTCAGTATGTATGCCATCTAATGTCATGCCTGAAAAATTAATGGTTTTGTCTTTAAGTGGTGGCGTTAAAATTGCTACGAACGCATATAGTCTTTTATTCTTATTCAAATATTTAGCTATTTCCAGTATATCTTCATTAGATATATCGATATATCGAGAGCATACTTTAAGAATATTTTGATTTGTTTCTAAACAAGAAACTATCAAATTTTGCATCATGGTTTTTAAAGTTTTCGTCATGATTGCTGATGTCCCACGCGCGCACTCAACAAGAGTAGTTGCTGCATATCTCACCTTATTATCCTGCGTCTTTGCATCAATAATAGCAATGGCCGCATCATTTTTATCGTTGCCATCAAGATCTAGACCAAATAATATATTATTTTTTTGAATAACCCTAGAGATTGCATGAATATCATTAACAGTTAAGCCATTATCATCAAGATTGATATAAAGCAGATGCTTATTAATCGCTATCAAATTATTGATATGCTTTAAACAAGTTGTTGAAAAATTATTATAACTTAAATCTAAATCAGTAATATTTGCATTATCTAATAAAGCTTTACAAATTTTCTTTAAAGAAGTCGGACTTAAAGAAGTGCCTGACAGATAAATTTTTCTCAAGAATTCATTATCTCTAATTTCAAGACATAAATTATTTACTTGTATATCGGTTAATGTTTGATTGGTATAATCAATGGTATCTGACATAGTTACTTCCAATAAGTTTTAAACGTGACATAATAACCTGGGTGGAAGTTAATGTCCACACTTAGTCCTAAAATAGTATATGGACTGCTGTTTACATGAACAGCTAAGTCGTGTACTATGTAGTTTACTTTATAACTAATGGTGGTGACTATGCCTGGATTAAAATATGGACCTGGTCATATCGATGAGTATCCAATCTCCAATAAACCTGACATAGCCCACCCCTTGGATTTACGTTATCTCTATCTAGTCAAACAAGCGTTTGCTGGAAATAAAGCTCAGTATAAACGCTGGTTGCTTACGGCTTTTATACCGCCCAATGAACGAGGTTTAATTGAAATACCTCATGATTTTCCAGAAACAACCAAAGATGAAATTAATAATCATATCATGTCGATTAATACTTTACTGCAAACACCTGCAGATAATGAACATAATTTAGTTGACCTAAAATTAAAATTAGAAACATTATTTAACAAAGAACATTGGCTTGCTATTGCTTTAGATATGAAGGACAGTGTGCATATTGATACACTTAACTCTCTATTGCAATGGCAAGCAACCTTTGTGCAATTTTCAAGTGATCAAATTGTTTTTCATACTACAAAAAATACAGCGCTTATTCCCCAAACTAAAGTACCTTATCACGTTTCATCACTCGCAGATAAAAAGTTACATGATATAGTATTTGCAGAAATTACTTTAGCCATTAATGACAAGATTGGGAAGTTGACCAATATTCAATTTCGACGCGCAACTCACGAACAATTGTTTTGTCAAATGCCTTCTGCGCTATTACGCGAACATTTTTTACGCGATCAACACTCTTTTATTTTACCACTCTATATTTTAGGCGCGCTACGCTATGAATATTTTGTCACCGGTGCTTATTTTAATGCAAGACCCATTCATCAATATTTACGGGGTGGCACTAATTGTACAGAAGCGCATGGTGAACAATATGGCGAAGCGATGATGATCGGACACGATGATGTGCATGTTAGATTGTATGCGCCAGATGAAAAACAAAATTTATATACAGAACAAGAGTTAGAACAATTCATGTTCATATTAGCAGTTATTGCCAATGTACTGGCACGATTAGAGCAAAGTGATAATGCCAATTGCATTATCGATACCCCTACTCAGATACGTAGTGTTTATCAAACATTACATAATAATACTAATGAAACCATTCGATTTTTAAATGCAATATACAGTGAATTATTATATATTACAGATCTAAAAGCTAATAGCTTTGCATGTGAACTCGGATCCACTGAAAATCAGTCTACCGCTTATAAAATGATTATTAAAATTAATGATCAAGACTATATTTTTGAGGGAAAGTTAGATCGAATTTCATCCAACCCCTTAATCCACACTAATGTCACGGAATTAATTTTACATCGTCACCTAGAGGAGTTGAATGAAATTTCATTAGAACATAAACAAGCAAATACCGCTGCACCCTTATTGACTCCTACTGCTGTACCTGACTCAACAACCTCACCGAACCTTAACACCATCACATCCTCTCATTATAAACTTATGTTATAATTTTACTTTAATAATCTCTTAATCATAGGAAATCAAAATGAAAAAAAATCTCATTTGTATTTTGTTATCGTTATATGTATTGTGTTTAGGTAAAGTTGCTTTTGGGTCCACTTATCAGATCGGTGATTTATTATGTGGTCCGGAAGCAAATGTATGTGTGAATCCTCATTGGGCTTGGGGTATGGTTCTTTATGTTGATCCTAAACCTAGTGCATCAGGTTATAAAGGCATCGCCATGATGTTAGAAGATAGAACAGATGACGTAGCTTGGGCTGTTGATCCATTTATCCAAGAAAATTTAATAGGTGCTGATCATTACAACATCTATGGTGGTAAAGCTAATCAAAGAACCTATTGTCGTCATACAGATTCTGATTGTAAAGCCACATTTTCACCACCCAGTACTTCCGCATTTAATGCCTGTACTACTTATAAAGGCGGACATTTCAAAGACTGGTACCTCCCTTCTCTCTTTGAAGCAATGCTAATGTTTAATGTTGCACAGCAAATGACTTATGGCGCTGATGCAAAAAGACCTTATGAATGTCCTTCTCCTTATACTGACTGTGCACCTCATTTTTTTGTTAATTTACAACTACAGAATTATTGGAGTTCTACAGAAGGTTACGGCTTTGGTGCAAATGCGCCTACACCGGGTGCCAATGCGGCATTATTTATGGATTTAGCCGATGGCTTTGAAAGCGGTGGTAATGCTAAAAATACCATTTCAACTGTGCGTTGTGTAAGAGCGATACCGGAGTGAAATGAAACAATCAAATCTATTTTGGTTTTTAAACATTATAAGCTGTGCCGTCATTGCATACATCGCCTGGCGTTGTATGCAAAACGCCACACCGAATCTCGCACAAATATGCACGACGTTGCCTAATAATTTAACTATAGGCAATAGACTGTATAAAAATAACAGCTTGGTTCCTTATACCTGTTATGGTGAAACTCCAGAATTCTGGTATGGTCTAGAACCTGCGACCCGTCGTAATTTTGTTAATAAAAAATCTAAGAAAAAACCTCTAGAACCCAAAATCAATGAGGAGTTAGATTTTGCTTATTGGCGCACTTTAGCTCACCAAAATTTAATGCCTTATTATAACCATCCGGATTATATCCCGACTAGGGTAGAATTTTTGCAAATATTTCGTAGTGTATACAGTATGTCTCTGCAAAAAAAAGCAGGACTGTATTGCGGTGAAATTCGTTCATTAACTATTGCAAGAATCATTGCACATCATTTAAATGATTTGAGCCAAATTCCTGATTTTTTATACATCAATTATAATTTTAATACTAATATTCCAGTTGATCCTGATGATCTGACCATCATCCCTGATCATGTCACTTTACTACTATTAAAACCCAATACTCTACACATGGCAGGAAATGAACTCAGTAATTCTAAATCCAATGTAGATGCCGAAATATCTGATGTCATAAAACAGTTGTTGGACCCTACTAAAGCAGGACAAGCTTTCCAATGTGATGCTTGGCTTGCAACTGCTGGAGTCATCACTACTCAAAATATTGGTCACTGCACCAACGCATTATTTATTAAACATCCTGAAAAAGTTGAACGTCTACAATTGATAAGCGTGCACAATAATCCACTTATTGAACCTTTAATTCGCACTTTTTTTAAAATGTATCCACACATTGAAAAATGGTTAATGGAACTTGGTCAACTTGTAAAAGAATTTAGACCTGAATAATGAATTAAGCCTGTCATTAAGTGTTCGAGCTTAATTTTATTCGCTTCACTGATTTCTTGTCATGTTCAGCAGTAAATTTTACTAAAAACCCAGGTCTAGATTTTCCATTTTCCGCTAAGAAATTAGCATAGTGATAACAAAATAATGTATTTTTTTTTAAAAAACATTGTGCTTGTTCAGCGTTGGCCATTTGGCTAGCAGCGCTGTGCGGATCGCTCATGAGTGACTTTAAAAAACTTTTTAAATTTTGGTGAGGTTCGCAATTTTTGATGGTTATTGCCTTATCAATATAAAAGTCAGCCTCTTGCAATAAATTACATGATATGCAATCGCGTGCTCTGAAATAATAGCAATCAGCCATGCGCAGATTAGGATCATTATTTAATATTTGTTTTGACTTTGCGTAGTAATAGTAAATTTCAGAAGGTGAAAGATCAGTCATCATTGGATGCAAATATTTTTCTACTACTTCATTCGAAAATTTATAGTAATAAGGTATCAATGAACAATGTTTCTTGGAAAGCCATTCAGGTTCTTTTATTAAACGTTCTAAAACTCTTTTAGATAAAATTCTAACATTTTCATATTGTCTCTCTCGCCATAATATTAAAATTTGATAATAATCTACTATGGGCATTTGCGAACAATTTTCGCGAATAATTAACATTTGCGGCGATGCAATACTATGGGGATCTGCCAATACCGCTAACATACGTTGTTGAAGACATTCCTCTTCGCGTAGACATTCTGCTGCATATTCTTCGGGAGGCAATTGCGCCAGAGGTATATAATCTTCCTGTTTATCGGTCTCTTCAGTATTAATGGCTTTTGCGTAATCTCTAAAACATTGAGCAAGCGTTTCTAGATTTCCGTGTTTAAGAAACTCATTTTTTTCTATCTCAAATTTTTCTAAAGGGGTCATATTTTTCTCTACAATATCACTTTACACATTGAATAGATTTATGCAGGATTTTCTGAGTCAATATATACACAGGACACTTTAAATTTTTCTTCAAGCATCGTCATAAGTGTCTGTATGCCAAACTGTTCAGTGGCATGATGACCTCCCGCTAACATCACCATATCAGATTCACGCGCCTCATGCCAATCATGCTCACTCATTTCGCCAGTTATATAAGCATCTAAACCATCGTTTAAAGCGAGTGTCCATTGTGAGTTTGCTCCGCCTGTGATAATCCCAATTGAATTAATCATTTTATTTGGGCTAGGTGTTGAGAGCAACACTTGGTGTTTTAAAGTTTTTTCTAAAAGACGTGACAGTTCGTCTGCGCTAGTGGCAAGCTCACCTTTGACGCCCATAAAAGATCCCTTAATTTTACCTTCACCAAAAGACTGGATATTTTTCATTCCCAATAATGTTGCAAGGCTTGCTGCATTGCCAATCTCAATATGACCATCTAAAGGAAGATGATAGGCAAAAAGATTAATATTGTTTTCAATCAGTGGTTTCACACGTTTAGCAAATGGTCCCGTAATGGTTTTAGGTCCATGAAATTTCCAAAACAAACCATGATGAACAATCAAAGCATCAGCCCCCTGCTCTACCGTCTTTGCAATTGAATCAGCAGTAGCAGAAACTGCAAATGCAATTTTAACTATTGTTTCCTTGCCTTCAACCTGCAAACCATTTGGGCAATAATCTTCAAATAGTTCTGGTTTTAAAAGGGCGTTGAGATAAGTTTCGAGTTGAGCGCGAGACACATTAGTTGAGTTCATCATTTTTTTTCCAAAATACCCTATAAATTGAACCATTGAAATCATCTGTAATTAATAATGACCCATCCGGTAGGTTTAAAAAATCTACTGGGCGGCCCCAGCCGATTTGGCCCTCTAAAAAGCCAGTGACAAAAGGTTGCATCTTTGTGATGCGATTACCTTCTAAGGTTAACAGTACGACTTCATAACCTACTTTTTTACTACGATTCCATGAACCATGAAAGGCTACAAACATTTGATTTTGATATTCACTGGGAAATTGTTTGCCGGTATAAAATATCAAACCAAGTGGTGCAACGTGGGCTTGTAATTTATATGTGGGTTTTTCAAAAGACAGTCCCTTGATATCTTCAGCGTTATAACCGGGGGCTAAAGTATCATCACCGTACACATACGGAAAACCAAAGTCCAAACCTGCTTTATCAGCACGATTAATTTCATCAGGCGGGATATCATCGCCCAATAAATCTTGGCCATTATCCGTAAACCATAATTCTTTGGTTTCTGGATGAAAATCAAAGCCGACGCTATTTCTTATGCCCATTGCAAAAGGCGTCAATGTTTTTCCATCTAAACTCATACGAGAAATAGTACCGAACAGGGGTTGCTTCTTGCGATAATCACAGGTATTACAGGGCATTCCTATGGCTATATATAATTGATTATCAGGTCCTACTTGAATAACCCGATAACCATGCCCTTTTTCTGTGGGTAAGGATTCATTCACCACAACCGGCGCAGGCATATTATCGATATGTTTATCGACATTTGGATATTTTAAAATGCGGTGAATTTCTGCAACATATAAATCTCCTTGATGATAAGCCACTCCATTGGGTTCATTTAACCCAGACAATAAAGTCACTGTTCGCATTTTTTCTTGAGGATTTTTGGGTGGAATTAATGCATAGACTTTTCCTTGTCCACGTGTCCCTACAAAAATGACGCCCGCATCACTGATTGCCATAGTACGCGCACCTGGTATTTGATCCGCATACATTTCAATCTGAAAACCCTGTGGTAATGTTAATTGTTCTAATGAAAATGAAGTGCGAATAAGCGGTTGCGCTTGGGCGATATTTTTAAATATAAAAAAAAGTAAGAGTAGCGCATAAGCGTATTTTTTCATCTGTTTAATCCATTAAATAGGAAGTAACACTTAACTTCATTTAGAGAAATTATTATTCTTTGGTCCATGTTGTTCATTGGTCAGGCTAGGATTTAAGTATAATTCAATGCTCTCGATAAATTGGTCTAAGGACTTAAAGTCAACCATGGCACCTCTGGCAAAAAAATCCTCGAATTCAGTTTTTGCTTTAGGTATAGCTAGTTCAGTTTCAAAAAGTTTCAGTGCTATTTCAATATGATCATTTGTGATAGGCGTTTGCGGTTTATCAACGAGCTGTAACATCATCATGAGTTGTAGAAATCTAGCTTTATCTGGATGTAAAGCAAATTGTGTATCGATTTGCATCTTGCAGGCTTGATAAAATACTTTAAGTTCTCCAGCTGTAAGCATGTTCGCACATTGTTCTTTATAAAATTCAACAATTATCATACCCTTCAAGTGTTTAATTTGAATACTCTTTGGAATAGAATAAAATTCAAGAAGATTTTCATAAAGGTTTTGACACAGATCAGCGGTTGGATTCAGTATATCGTCTGATTGTCTGCTCACTTGCTCGATCGTTTGAGATAAATCTTTTACGACAGTTTCCAGCGCAGCAATTTTGCGCATTATTTCTTTGTAGTCCAGCATCCGATGCCTTGCCAATTTTAAAGTATGCAATTATACCTGAAAATATAAAATTATTTAAGCTATTAATTAAACAGTGGCTTAGCCACTTTTCGACAAGTGCTGGTAGATGTTGTAGGCATAGCAGGCGGATTGAATGACCATTGATTCAACATATTGTTGTCAGTTTGCTGTGATTTTTGTATAACAGTTGGCGGCATCATTTGCCCAAATCCTGGAGATTGGCTAGATTTTTCTGTAATTGATTCTGAATAATAATGATTATTGTTATTGTTATTGTTATTGTTGCGATCCCTCAGGGGACTAAGATTAACATTTTTTAATTCCGCTTCTGATGTTTGTTGTTTTTTTTCAAGATTTGTTAACTCTTCATTAACTGTGTCGAGCAGAGCTGCAGACGCGTAGAGTGCCGTTAGTCTTGGTCTATCTTCATTGATAATTTGCAAATACTTTTTATACAATGTTGGTGATGGAGAAACTTGATTGGGCAGTGCTGTACATGCTATCATATTTTTAATGCATTGTTTTATTTCAGGATCTTGAACTAGCGACAAGGTAAGATTGAATTCATTAATAATATCGGCTTTACTGAGTGTTTTTTTGCCACTTACTTGCGCGGTTGACAATTCACTTGTAACCGTTTTGATTTTTGCATGAATTGAATCCAATTTTTGCTTCTCCTGGAGCAGCATCTCTTTTTGTTCAATTTTTTCACTTATTTTTATTCTTAATTCATCATTTAATCTTTGATAATTGCGAACCATCTTTTCGGGAGTTCTATTGTTGGCTAGAAATTTTTTCCTTTGCGGTGAACGGTTATCAAGGGGGGATGCAAGTGGCGATTGCGCTATAGCTCTACTTCCTTGAATGGGATCGGGCACAATACCTTCACCTATTTTCGTTCTTTTAGGAGAAGTTTTAATACTTAATTGTTCAGGATTTGATTCCTGTGCTTGGGTCACTAAACTCTCTAATCCATATTTTTTAAAAATTTCAGCTAACTGTGGATTCAGTAACATCCATCTTACTAAAACTGCACCCCAATTGGGAAACTCACACGAATGTGTCCCTGTCACTAAAAAATTAGGGATATAAATTTCTGCATCATCATGTGCATCATTAGCTATTTGATTGAGCATATGAAAATAATTAGCACAGTGGGCGCAGTTAAGTTTAGACACCCCGATGGGTAGCCTGCGATATTCTTTTTCATTCAGTCCAGGACCCGTTAATAATATATGATTGGCCACAGCCACTTCTGCATGCACAACAGCAGGCTTATCTGGTCTGTTAATAAGTGGTTCAATGACAATCTCAAGATTATTGGCGTCAAATGCTGCGCTAATTTCAGGAGAAAAAAATAGTCGATCAATAGAATCTTTTCTAAAAAATTTATGATTTTCGCGGTATGTGTTATTCGTTAATAAACGCTGATAAGTAGCTTCAGCGGTATCGAGGTTATGGCCCTCAAGCACTAAAAGCTCTATTAGATAATCTTTACTGTTAATTATCATTTCAAGAGGATCTTCAGGTGGATAAAGCGCATTATAAAGCTCGGGTAGATCTGCAAAAATATCTTCAACAGAGTATTCAAAAGGTTGGCCTGGACTTTGCCTAGAATTTGGCCCTAGTTTGAGTACCACGTCCCAAATCTTATTGGTTCTGCCTTCTTTGTTAAAATAACTTTTGATTAATTCCAGACGTTCTGCCACTAAGTTATTTAATAATTTACAATGATCATCAAAATTGACATCTTCACCAGGAGAGTTAAAACCTAGGACTAATTTACCCGTATAAGGGTTGTATGCAATAGCAGTAACTGGCGTAATTTCAGCACCAAACTGAAATAACCGAGAAAACACATCCCAGCGTCTTAACAGTCTATTATCTCTAGGACTGCCATTTAGCTCTACGGGGCTGCTGTTATAAAGTAAGGTTCTTTTCATATGTCATTATAATAACATGAGTGATACATGACATCAATCTAATCTATAGTATGGATATATTCCATTAATATCACATTTAAATAGCTATAATACCTGGTTGAATAACTTAAAGTATGGTATCATGCCGTTTTGAATATAGGTAACGGTAACCCCATGAATCTTAAAGCATTATTGCGCACATTGTTATATGGATTTTTATTATTCACAAGACCCCAAGCGATTTGGGGATTACGCTCAGCCGAAACGTCACAGGATGATGGTTTAACGGTATTAGATGCTATGAGTAATTATAGAGTTGCGGTAGCACCTACTGTTACTGATTTTATCACTCGTGTCGAAAATTATCCGACCAAAACTTTTATTCAAGAACAATTGATAGAAGATCTTGAAACCCATTATCAGGTTGATCATTACCTAGATGAAAATATGCTAGAAAAAATTATTTCTTTGCATAATCATGCTGAGCATAATGATGAAATCGCCATCATGTATTACACGCATCTTAAAACTTACATAGCATTGTGTAATAAAAATTTAGGCTTACCTACACTTAAAAAATCCATCATAGCGCAATATAAAGCTGTTGAAAAAAACATGGTTTTAGAATCGATGAGACCAGGACCTAATCCTATCGAAGGAAAGTTTTATCACAGCTGGGGAAAGTTAAAAACCAAACCACAAGTAGCCACTACATCATCATTTAAGCAAGACATTGATATTGACACATTAAGCCAATTACTGGAAGACGCTACACAATCCATTTTTCAAGATCAATATAAAACCGTGATTGAAGCTTTAAAATATATGAGTAAACAGCCAGCAGATCGCTTATCATTCCAAGCCAAAAAATTAATGTCACATGCGTTATCACACATTAAAAATGAAACCCATTACTCTACAGCACATATAAAGATCCCTGCCGTTTCAGAAAATGATGCTACAGAATATGTACAAAGTAAATTACAAATAGTAGTCGATCTCTTAAAACCTCTTGAGGGTAAAGCGCAGGCATCTGAAAATGCACAAAAAATAATAATGGATAGCCTTTCAACAAATCATGAGCTAATGCTTGATGAGCTAGAGAAATTGCTCACCCATGCTGAAAATGCCAATGATCCTTTTCTTATAAGGGAAGCAAAAATGGCTTTTTATATTGGCTATCATGCGTTTATGGAATTTAATATCCATGAAAAATCAAATTTACAAGTATATAAAAAGTCCACGATGGATAAAATCACATCAATACGAACCTACATACAATCCCCAGAAACGCGTGCCCCTAAACCTATTCATCCACCTTTTCTTCAGGAATTACGCGTAAAAATATCAAAAAGTGCTGCTAAACAACCCCCTAAGAAATCTGCTGAATTTTTTGAATCATTTTCTAAAGAAATAAAAACAGGAAAAGAGCGGGATGTAGAAATGTTTTTAGCAATAATTAGTTATGCTGAAATTTCACCTCTGCGAGAATCTTATCATTTATTAAAGAATAAATTAACAGCCTTCAAGCAGCAACATGACATCAACACATTATCCCCGGAAATCATTGTCTTAATGCGCCATAGTTCATTTATGCTTAAAAGCGAAATCAACGAGAATGTTCCAATTGATCGCCAATTAACAGAAACACAATTTGAACAAGGCATTAAAAACTGCGGGCTTCCTGAGAAAAAAGTTTTAGATGCAGCAGATAAAGAAGCATCTGCACAGATAAAGATAGAATATATAAACTATATGTCTAAAAAAGTAATTCGCATATTCTTAGAGCATACACCTCATGATTCTACTGAATCACTTTTTCAGACGATAGCAAATTATTTTAATAAGCCCGATATGCCAGAAAAATTAGATGCTGGATATGTGTTTTTTGCGCTGGCACTTGAGCAAATCAATAAAACCACTCCTTTTACTTCACAAAATCTAACAGAACAAGCTTGGCAAACCATTCGTGATTTTGAAAGTAATATGGCCAAACAACCTAGTCACCAGATGCTTTATTTGCATATCAAAAAAATAATCATAGAAAGGTTTTCAGCACAACCTGCTCATTATAATATACCTATTGCTCTTATATTGTTGATCATACTTATTTTTGCCATAACAAAATTATCCGAAAGGTCTATTAAGAAAATTGAGAAAAAAATAAATACCGAAGACCCTACGCCTAAATTTACCAGCAACATTACATCCAGTTATCAATCAACATTATCGGTAGATCCCTTTCCTGATCTTTGGGAAAAATTTGAACAATTTGCTAAGTCAGAATTAGGTCCAGTTAATGAAAATATAAATGATTTGTTAAGCAAACATCACAAGCATATACTCCAAAAGGGAAAATTAATCTGGATTAATCAAGATAATGAACAACGATTGCTTGAGTTTCTCAATTGCAATATAGATTGGCTTGTGCAACAAGACAAATTAAAAGTAGAACAAGTTTTACAGGGACACTGCTTTGATGGATTAAGTTTAACATTAAAAAATAAACGTCTAGCATTAGATAAACAAAACCAAATCAATGTTCTTAAACAGCTGCTTGATATTAAGCCTCCTCAAACAAAATTTGACAATAAAAATTTTGTCAAAGGCATTAAATTTATTAACGCTTTAATACCTGAAAAACTAGATGACGCATTGCTACCTAGCAATATGGAACTTGTTAACACCATCTCTAATCAATTAAAATTTCAATCGCGTTTGAATGGCCCAGAAATAGATTATATTCTTGCTGAATTAGTTAAAATATATAATGATTTAAAAACTAACAAAGGTTATGTTGCGCCCACCACATCACTTATCAATAATGATAATAATTCCGATGCTATCGTTCCAGACTTTTTATATCAATTATGGATACCTCATGATAATCCAGGTCCACAAACTACTCCAAATGCCCCTGTGGTAAAAAGCAAGCAAGTAGTTAATCATAAAATTGAAATCACGCTCAACCCACCTTATCGCGCTTTTGCAAGTAACGTAACGAAACATTTAAATCTCGCATTTAATGAACATACACGACTCACCAATCGAGCCTATAAATTATTAATCATCCAATTTCATAGCCTTATTCTAAAAGACAAATCAACTGGCTATCATCAGTTACTCAATGATATTCGTAATAGATTTTGTCATAAATGGGAATTGATTGGCCACTCACATGATCTGCAGGTTATTTTACATCATATATTACGTTTAATAGAACAAACACATGGGGGCTCTTTATCCTCTATTGCTGATTTGGATAAAGAGCTGCAATTGTATCCACAAAAAATTCTAGCGCTAGAAACAACAGCAAATCCCATTTATAAAGGTAAAGCCAGCGCTAAAGAAAAAATTATTACACTGCTTCAAGAATTTGATGACACCACCATATTGTATGCCAATAAAGAATTTGGCGAGCTGGCGCAGCTAGCTATTGTTGATATTTTATGCGAGATTGCCGAAACATTAACGCATTCCAATATCGCTCATACTGCAGCCGTATGGCCACGCGTTCGTGCCACAGGGTATCACAGTGATACACCCAAGCAAGAGATCATTGATCAAGCCATCACCGAGGGGATTCCAGAGTTGAAAAAAATATTTCAATACTCGTCTCATAATAATAGAAAGTTTAGCTGCGCAAAATAGTGATGGGGTCAGGCATCACCGAGATACATTTCACACCAAAAATTTTTAAGCTCTATCACGATATAGGCAAAGATATTCTAGAACGACAAACCCGTCAGGGCTGGGGTTCTAAAGTGATTGATAAGCTTGCATCAGATTTAAGTGCGGCGTTTCCTGAAATGAGGGTTTATCCACCCGTAATTTAAAGTATATGAGAAAATTTGCCCAGGAATGTCCAGTTCTCCTAATTGTGCAGCAGCCTGCTGCACAATTGCCTTGGTTCCATATTGTAAAGCTTTTGAGCATTACAGACTTAGATTGCTTCGCTACGCTCGCAATGACGAAAATTATGCCGACAGGGCGAATCGAACGCCCGGCCTATTAATTACGAATCAATTGCTCTACCGACTGGACAGATTGTAAACTATCCGATGCAGTTTACATCAGAAATTATTCCTATTAGTTTATGCCAGATCTAATTGCCTAGTCTTATTTAGTTTTGGTGTAGGTTCGCAGACTGGAGCATATGGCAATTGACTAACGTGATACCGCAATCGTTGATTAATAGGCACCTCATTTTGTGGATCATTCATATATTCTCGAAAATAAATAGCGAATGCACGAATCATAGGCCGCGAAACAGAAGAATTTTGTGCTCTATCACGGGAATTATTATTACCCAAATTTTCTGAATTAGAGTTATCACCTGCATCCATTATAACGCCCCCTTATGTTGGTTATTCAATAAACTGTAATTTATCAAAGTAACACTGATAAGTAAAGCTTATCTCCTAACACTGATCATTTATGATTATTGATTACTAGTAATAGATCATGTAATATCTGAACCATACAAATATAACATGAGGTAATTAGTATGCAGCAACAAAAAGGATTTACGCTTATTGAATTAATGATCATCGTGGCGATTATTGCTATTTTGGCGGCGATTGCTATTCCGGCTTATAACGACTTTACTACGCGTAGTAAAATTAGTGAGGGCATGAGTTTGGCGAGTACTGCGCAGCTTGCGATTTTGGAATATTATGTGATGACGGGTGTGTGGCCTCAAAATAATAACGATGCTGGATTAGCTGAAAGTGATGAAATTTCTGGGGAATATGTGGCTAGTGTGAGTGTTTTAGAAAATCAGGTATTGGTTTTGTTTAAACCTGATGCGGGGGAAGGGCTTGCTGATCATACTATGATTATGGAAGCTACTGATGCTCGAGGGTCGATGATCTGGACTTGTTCGAGCGAGGATATTGACGTGAAATTTTTGCCGCAGAATTGTCGATAATAAGTGGTGCGAACTCTAGTATGACTTGATCGTGTCCTAGCCAATTGCGTAATATTTTTAATAATTCTGCATCGGCATTGACACGCCACTCGTCGCCTAATTTTAATTGTGCTTGTGCATTTTCTTGGGTGTATTGAATAAATACGGGACATTTACCGGGACAATGTGGTTTTAAAATAAGGGCTAATTGTTCGACAATATTTTCTGTTGATAAATGGGGTTCTATCTTTAATAACAAACGTTGCACAAAATGTTGGCGCGCGGCAGGCATATCAAATACATCTGAGACTTTCATGCGTATGCCTCCTGTGTACTCATCATGCATGACTACGCCTTGTACAACTAATAAGGCATCAGTTTCTAATATATCGCGATATTTTTCGTATTCATTATTAAATAAAGTCACATCCATGCGTGCACTTTGATCATCGAGTGTTGCAATCACCATACGCTTACCTTGTTTGGTTTTGATCACACGCATTGCGGTTAAAAATCCAGCTAGGGTTATTTTTTTATCAGGTTCAGGGCGGGTTTGAATAATTCTACAGGTAATAAATTGTTTTAATTCAGGTAAATATTCTGTTATGGGATGACCGGTTAAATATAAGCCTAAGGTTGCTTTTTCGCCCATAAGACGTTGGGTATCTGACCATAAGGGTGCATCCACTAAATCAGGTCTTGCGCTCGTTTGTGGTAATTGCGCAAATAAATCACCCTGCCCTAAGGCTTTATCTTTTGCTGATTTTTCTGCTAATTGTATCGCTTTATCTAGGGACGCTAACAGTGTTGCGCGATGTGGCGCTAAATCATCCAATGCGCCTGATTTAATTAATGCTTCTAGCGCGCGACGATTAGCTTTACGTAAATCTATGCGCGCACAAAAATCAAATATATCTATAAATTGACCATCTTGTTTGCGACTGATAATAATCGATTCAATCGCGTTTTCGCCTAAACCTTTGATCGCGCCTAAACCGTAAATAATTTCTGCATTACGTGCCACAAAGTAGTATTCACTGTGATTGACATTGGGCGGTAATATTTCAATTTTCATCGTTCTGCATTCTTCAATCAGCATGACTACCTTATCGGTATTATCCATATCGCTTGATAACACAGAAGCCATAAACTCTGCTGGATAATGTGCTTTTAAATAAGCCGTTTGATAGGCTAATAATGCATAAGCTGCAGAGTGAGATTTGTTAAAACCATAACCTGCGAACTTTTCTACTAAATCAAAAATATAAGTGGCTGTGGTTGCCGCAACACCAAGTTCAACCGCGCCTTTTACAAAAATCTCACGTTGCTGCGCCATTTCTTCAGGTTTTTTCTTACCCATAGCGCGGCGCAAAATATCCGCGCTGCCTAGAGAATAACCGGACAACGTTTGCGCAATTTGCATGACTTGTTCTTGGTATAAGATCACACCATATGTCGGCTCTAATATAGCTTTTAAACTCTGGTGCGGATATTCAACACGTTGACGTCCATGTTTACGATTAATGAAATCATCGACCATGCCTGATTGCAAAGGTCCTGGACGAAATAATGCAACCAGCGCAATAATATCTTCAAACGTATCAGGTTGTAGACGTTTGATTAAATCTTTCATACCACGTGATTCTAATTGGAACACTGCTGTAGTTTGACAGGCTTGTAGTAATGCAAAAGTTTTTGGGCAATCAAGTGGAATCAGCGTAATATCTAATTTTTGTTCACGGTATTGATTAATGGCACGCGCCGCCCAATCAATAATGGTTAATGTACGTAGACCTAAAAAGTCAAACTTTACTAAACCTATGGTTTCAACATCGTCTTTATCGAGTTGGCAGACCAGATGTTCTGATCCGGATTCACAATATATGGGCGTAAAATCTGTCAATTTACCCGGAGAAATCACGACGCCACCTGCGTGTTTACCCGCATTACGTGCAATGCCTTCTAATTGCAAGGCGAGATCAATTAAATCATGTACGGCTTCATCTTGATCATATAATTCTCTGAGTAATTTTTCGTCATCCAAGGCTTTTTCTAGCGTAATGCCTAATTCAAAAGGTACGAGTTTCGCAATTTTATCGACAAAACCATAGGGATGTCCTAGTACACGACCGACATCTCGCACCACCGCTTTTGCGGCCATAGTACCAAAAGTGATAATTTGTGAAACGCTGTCGCGACCGTAACGCTGCGTTACATATTCAATCACTTCATCGCGTCTGTCCATGCAAAAGTCGATATCAAAATCTGGCATGGATACACGTTCTGGATTTAAGAATCGCTCGAACAGTAAATCATATTGCAATGGATCTAAATCTGTAATACCTAATACATAGGCAACTAAAGAACCTGCGCCTGAACCCCGTCCAGGGCCTACAGGAATACCTTGAGATTTGGCCCATTGAATAAAATCGGCAACAATTAAAAAGTAACCGGCAAAACCCATGTTGTTAATGACTTCAAGTTCGGTGTTTAAACGATCAAGCCTGGTTTGCCGCGCTGCACTCGCAATAACGGGGAAGCGTTTTATTAAACCTTGCATTGCTTGATCTTGTAAATAAGCTTCTATTGACATATCTTCAGGCACGGGGAAGTGTGGTAAATGCACTTCAAATAATTTTAAATTTACATTGCAACGTTTTGCAATTTCTACGGAATTTTGTAAACTCTCAGGTAAATCTGAAAACAACGCTTTCATTTCACTCGGACTACGCAAATATTGCTGCGCAGTATAATCTGAGGTGCGCTTTGGATCTGTTAGTAATTGTCCCGCATGAATACACACGCGTGCCTCATGTGCTTCAAATTCATTAGACTTTAAAAAGCGTACATTATTAGTCGCCACTATCGGTAATTGCAATTTTTGCGCAATTTGCAAGGCTTTTTTAATATAATGTTCTTCTTGCGATTTGCCTATACGTTGTAATTCAATATAAAATCTATTTGGAAATATTTTTTCCCAATCAGCTGCGCATTCTTCTGCCTGCAGTAATTGATCTGCTAATATGGCTCTGCCGATATCACCTTCTTGTGCGCAAGATAACGCAATCAAACCTGCTGATTTTTCTTGTAAATAAGTTTTGGAAATAACGGCATGATCAGTGTTTTTTCGTTGCAAATAACTATGCGAAATAATTTGTTTTAGATTGGCAAAGCCTTCATCATTTTGACATAACAACACCAATTGAGAAGGCGACCTTTCATCATCTTCAATATTAACTTGAGCTGCAAAAATAGGTTTTAAACCTGCGCTCATGGCTTCTTGATAAAACTTTACCATGGCGAATAAATTATTTTGATCAGTCAATGCCAGAGATGGCATATTCATCACGCGGGTAGTTGCAATTAAATCAGGAATGCGACACAAGCCATCTACTATGGAAAATTCACTGTGAATGTGTAAATGGACAAATGTATTGGATGTCATACCAGTTCTTTTAGTAAAATTTGCACGGGTTTAAAACTGCGACGATGAATATCTAAAACACCCAATTGTTTAAGCGCTTCTACATGCATTTTTGTGGGATAACCCTTATGTTGTGCAAAACCATAACCTGGATATTTTAAATCCATTTCAACCATTAACGCATCTCGAGTCACTTTAGCAATAATAGATGCAGCACTAATGGCTGGAATTAAAGCATCTCCACCAATAATCGCTTCAACTTTACAGGCTAATTTAGGTTTATTACGGCCATCGACTTGCGCGAACGACGGTGCAAGTTGCAGTGCAGCTACTGCACGTTGCATGGCTAAAAGCGCAGCTTGCAAAATATTAATGTCATCAATTTCACTAGGACTCGCAATCCCTACTCCAACTGCAAGCGCATCACGTTGTATCATCGCAAATAATGCTTCACGTTTTTTTTGACTAAGCACTTTAGAATCTGCCAAACCTGCAATAGGTTTATTGGGATCTAAAATTACAGCCGCCGCAACTACAGGTCCTGCAAGTGGTGCACATCCTGCTTCATCAACCCCGGCTATTAAAACGTCCTTGTTCATGCGCTATCCTTAAATGTATTTCAAGAAAGTATCTTTATGTTTCATTTTAACAGGTCTGTACCATTTACATGCAAAATAAAACCCAGGTAATAAAGATAACCATATGAGATAAATCCAGGGCAAAGGTATCGCCATGACATCAGCTTGTGGTAAAGAATGGCCAAAAACAATGAGCTGTAAGGCGCTTGATGTCAGCGCTAAGACGGGGAGATGAATAATATATAGAAATAAGGCCGCTTGCCCATAAACACGAAAATATTTGCCCAAGCTTTCCCATTTATCAAACATCGCCAATAACAGACAACCCACACCTAATGCTAAACATAGATATTGGAACGACGGTGGATATTTGGTAATTTTAAATAAGTACAATAATGAATACAGAGGATTATCACCTTGCCATGACCAATTTACAGCATCACCATATCCAATCACTGTCCGTAATAGAAAAAATAAGCAGAGAAGTCCTAATCCTATATAAATTAATAATTGTTGACGTTTAACCGGCGTGATTGTAGGTGCTAATAAATAATGTGCTAATGAATAACCAAGCAACATTACCGCAAACCAAGGAATGATGGCATATGAAAATGCAACTTTAATATAAGGATGCAGTTCAATGTGATTTGCAGTGGCGTGCAATAACATCAGCATAAAAGAACCCACTGTTTCTTGATAAGTGAAATTAATCACACCATCAACTGCATTATGACCAACAATCACGCATACGGCGATTCCAAAAATCCAAGCAATAGGTATACGTATCAAGACACTTAAAATTAACATGCTCACACCGAGTGCCCACAATACCGAAAAGAAAAACATATAATATGAAGAAGGCCACATTAATATCCATGATACATAAAATAAATCCAAACAAATCAGTAGCATTCCCCGTTTTAGTAAATCTTTGCTCGCTAGTGATACATTATTATAATTGCGTACTAATAAATATATGCCCATGCCACTTAATAAGAAAAAGATCGGCGCGCACATATTGGTCATCACCCGCGTTAAATATAAACCTGTGGATCCTAAACCAAGCTCAATCGCATCAAATGTTAAAGGTGAAAATGCATACCGGGAATGGCCTAAAATCATTAATAGAATGATAAGGCCGCGTAAACTGTCGATTGCTGTGATTCTGTTGTTCATATTAATTCTCCAATTCGATGATAGATTGAGCCGCTTGTTGGTCTGCGTCACATCGGATCTCGTTGAGTATTAATTGATATTGAGCTTGTAATTGAGTTATTGCTTCTGGGTGATTTAACCAATGCATTAGGGATTCGCCCATTTTTTCAGGTGTTGCATCGTGTTGTAAAAATTCAGGCACTATGGATTTATTTGCTAATAAATTGGGTAATGAACAATACTTTACTTTTACCAAAAGATTGACTAGCCACCAATTGATAAGACTCATTTTGTAAGCAACGACCATAGGTTTATCTAATAAAAAAGTCTCTAGCGTCACTGTGCCTGAAGTCGCTAAGACGACATTGGCAGCTTTTATTGCGGCATATGTTTTATCAATGATTATTTTAAATTTAAATGGGTATGATGATTGATTAATAATATTTTGAATTTGATTTGCAATAGTTGGATTTGCAGCTGCGATCATAAATTGCAAATTATTATTCTTTTGCCAACACCACAGAGCGGTTTGTAAAAATGTTTCTGTCATGCGCTTAATTTCACCGCTTCTGCTACCGGGTAAAATTGTCATAATCTTAGCGTCTTGATTAAGCGCAAGTAACTCGCGTGCCTGCTGCTGCGTATATAAATTCGGTAAAATATCGGCGCTGCGATGTCCGACGAATTTTGCATTGATTCCATGCTGAGTTAAAAAATCTTTTTCAAAGGGTAATAAACATAATACTACATCTGCAGATTTTTTAATTTGTTTAACTCGGCCAGAGCGCCAGGCCCAGACACTGGGGCTGACATAGTGTACGGTTTTAATGCCATGACTTTTGAGCTTTGCTTCGATAGGTAAATTAAAATCTGGGGAATCGATGCCGATGTATACATCTGGCGGATCAGTTAATAATTGTTGAATGATCTGCTGACGTAGCTTTAGAATTTTCGGTAACTTTGGAATGACTTCTAATATGCCCATGACGGATAAAGTTTCTATTGGATACAAACTTTTGCAGCCTTCGGCTATCATACTTGGGCCTGCGACGCCAAAAAATTCAACATTGGGATTTATGTCTTTCATGGCTTTTATTAAGCCTGCGCCAAGTTTATCTCCGGAGAGTTCTCCTGCGCAGATAAAGATTTTTTTCATGCTAGCCTACAATTCCACGTCCTGGTTGTTGGATGAAATCCAACATAGGTTGTACACGAGGCGCGTCTATAACCATTTCTTGTAATTGTGCAATGGCTTCTTTTAACGGTAAACCTTTGCGATAAATAATTTTATAAGCGCGTTGTACTTGGGTGATTTCTTCTGCAGTAAATCCGTTGCGTTTTAGGCCTTCGCTATTTATGCCTATAACGGTTGCACGCCGCTCGCCTGGGGCGACTAATACATAGGGCAAAATATCTTTGGTGACTAAACTACCGCCTGAAATAAAACTAAATTCACCGATAGTACAGAATTGATGTATGGCCACAAAACCACTCAATATCGCCCGATCTTTAACTGTAACATGACCACCCATTGCAGAGTTATCGGCAATAACAATATGATCACCCAACATGCAATCATGGGCCACATGCACATTCGCCATTAATAAATTGTGATTGCCTATGCGGGTCACTTTACCACCTTGTATAGTGCCGCGATTGAGCGAGCAATATTCCCGGATAATATTATCATCACCAATTTCCAGGAAAGTCACTTCACCTTGATATTTTTTATCTTGTGGTGCACCACCTACTGATGCAAATTGATAAATTTTATTGTTTGCACCTATTTTTGTAGGCCCTTCAATCACCACATGAGGACCGACCCATGTACCAGAACCAATTTCCACATCTGCGCCAATGGTTGTCCATGGACCTATTTCCACATCGGGTGCTATTTTTGCACTCGGGTGCACGCGTGCTTGCGAATCAATCATGATCAATTTCCTTTGCTACATTCATAATTTCTGCACTACACACTAATTCATCATCCACAAAAGCCTTGCATTGAAATTTGCTTACGCCTTGTTTTACTTTCAGAAGTTGTACATGTAAGTGCAGTTGATCACCAGGTTTAACAACTTGTTTAAACCGTGCTTCGTTAATGCCTACTAAATAGTTCACGGTATTATTACCGGGTAATTTATTAATGCTTTTATAGTATAAAATACCACAAGCTTGTGCCAGTGCTTCAATAATTAAAACACCTGGCATCACGGGTATTTCAGGGAAATGCCCTGTAAAAAATGGTTCATTAAATGTTACATTTTTAACTGCAATTAATGAATGCGGTAAATCCAGGCTAATCACTTTATCTATTAACAAAAAAGGGTACCGATGTGGTAAATAACCCATGACTTCTTGTATATCCATTTTCATGATAACCCCTTTAATTTTTCTCTAATGCTTTTAAGCGCTTCATAATTTCAGGTAAGCGTAAATAACCTACCATTTGTTTACGCCATTGGCTATTTTCAATGGCTGGAATGCCTGAGTAAACACCTGGTTTATCGATGCCATTAAGTACACCACTCATTGCGGTAATCTGAACACCATCTGTAATATGGATATGACCATTAATACAAGAACCACCACCAATCGCACAATGTTTACCTATGGTTGTGCTGCCTGCAATAGCCACACAACCGGTAATAATTGTATGATCGCCAATGTGCACATTGTGTCCAATCTGGACTAGGTTATCAATTTTAACACCTGTACCTATGCGCGTCGGTGATAATACACCTCTATCAATTGCGGTTTGCGCGCCAATCTCAACATCATCGCCTATTTCAACACCCGCAAGTTGTGGAATTTTTACCCACCGACCTTTATCATTTGCAAATCCAAAACCATCTGCACCAATGACGGCATTACTATGAATAATACAACGCTCACCTATCTGCACATGATGATAAATACTGGCATTGGCATAAATCTCGGTGTGTGCACCAATATGACTATGCTCACCTATAGAAGCTCCTGGACCAATATAGGCATGTTCACCAATATGTACTTCTTCACCAATATAGGCATGTGCTTCTACATATGCACTAGGCGATACAACTGCACTTTCTGCCACATAAGCAGCAGGATGAATACCTGATTGGGATTTTTTAATGGGCGTACACAATTGCATCAGTTTTGCAAATGCCACATGCGGATCAGTCACAATGATACTGGGCAATGCACATTTATCTGCATATTGTGCATGAATCACAACTGCGCCTGCTTTGGTTTCTGCTAACAGAGGTACATATTGTGCTTGGGTCACAAAACTAATGTCTGCAGGTGTTGCCTCTTTTAAAGTGGCAACACCCTGCAGACGAAGATCATCACTTTGAGAACACGTACCGTTTAGGTATAGTGCCAACTGCGAAAGTGTTTGTATTTCCTGAAATTGCATCGTTATTTTTTATCAAGCTGTGCTAATACGTCTTGGGTAATATCTAACGAATTATCAAAATATAATGCTGCGCCAGATTGTAATACGATGTCATATTTTTTATCTTTGGCTACTTTTTGAGCTGCAGTTTTAACTTGAGCCAACAATTTTTCTAATTCTTCATTACCACGTTTCATACGTTGTTGATTAAACTCAGCGCTTAACTTTTGAAATTCCATTTGTTGTTTTTCAAAGTTTTGCTGAAAAGCAAGCTTTTCATCATTAGACATCATGGCTGAATCACGGGTGTAAGTCTCAGTACTATCCACTAATTGCTTTTGCATTTTGGTTAAACTTTCTTCTTTGCTGGTAAATTCAGTTTTCAATTTGCTTTCAATAGTCCCTTCGTATTTTTTCATCACTGCTGTGCCATCAATAAAAGCAATCGTGCTTGCTTGTGCAAAACCAACATATGAACATAACATCACAGCCACTAGTAAAAATCTTTTCAACATTCCCTTTCTCCTTAAATTTAAAATTAAAGCACAGCACCGATACTAAATTGGAAGATTTCATCTGTATCATCTTCAGCTTTCGTAATGGGGAAACCAAAACTTACAACCAGCGGTCCCAAGGGTGAGTACCATTGTAAAGTGGTTCCCGCAGAGGTACGAATCGGTTCAGAGTTCGTATCTCCCCCATATGTATTATATAGGCTACCAAAATCAAAAAACAATGAGGTACGTACCGAGCTTACTTCAATATAGGGTATAGGGAAAAATAATTCAGAGGTACCGTTAAATCGGAAGTTACCCCCAATTGGATCGCCTAGAGAATCTTCAGGACCAATAGAGTTATCAGAAAAACCACGCATAGACGTCACGCCGCCTAAATAATAGTTTTCGTAAAAAGGTAACTCTTCGGTGCCAAACACACCATCACCATATGCCACTGTGCCGCGTAACATGAATACAAAAGGATCAAATACCGGCTTATACCAACGTGAAGTGAGGGTCGATTTATAATAAGTAAGTGTCGAACCTGGAACGGCCATAGTAAAGCCCAAATTAGTCGCGCTGCCTTGTGTAGGAAAAACAACCCGATCAAGTGTATTCCGAGTCCATCCTAAAATCGCTTCAAATACATTAAAATCATTACCATTTTGATCTACGAAATCTTGCACTTGATCAGAAACCGTATTAGGGTCTGAGCCCGTTTTAATCATGACGTTCTCATAACCATAGCCATAATAAAATCGATTTGAAGGATTAATAGGTACGCTATAATTGACCGCGCCGCCCCAAATATCACGTACATAATTAGACACATCCGCTTCGGCAAGATCAGCTGCTGAATAAAATACGCTAAAACCTCTACTAATCCCATCTTCGGTATAGTAAGGATCGGTATAGCTTAAATTATAAGAAGTAAAATATTCACTGGTATTAAATAGGAAACTCACGATATTACCCGTGCCTAAGAAATTATTTTGGCTGACACCCAAGTTAAATAACAAGCCGTCTAATTGTGAATAACCCACACCACCGGTTAACTGTCCTGAAGGTCGTTCTTCTACCGTCACATGCAGATCGACTAAATCATCTTGTCCGGCCACGGGTACAGTTTCAATATTAATATTGTCTAAATAACCCAGCAAATAGAGATTATTTCTTGAGCGCTGTATTTTTGAAGTGGAAACCAAAGCGCCTTCCAATTGCGTTAATTCGCGACGCAGTATTCCCTCTTGGCTGGCATAATTGCCAGTAAAGTAAACATCACGCACATAGACCAGTTGATTCGGCTCTATTTGAAAGATAATGTCTACTGTTTTGTCTTCCTCATTCACTTCAGTTAAAGGATGTACTTCAACAAAGGCATAACCTTCATTGCCCACGCGCTGGGTAATGTATTCATTAATCTGCATCAGTTTTTGGCGATTAAATAATTCACCTTCTTCAAACGCATCAAGATACACCTCTAATTCTTCTTCAGGAACTACCAAATCACCTGCAAGAGACACTTCGTTAATGGTGTATTGTTCACCTTCATTAATATTCACGGTAACATAAATATCCTCACGACTGGGAATAATAGCCACTTGAGTGGATTCAATTTGCATATTGAGATAACCATGATTCATATAATGGAAACGCAAATTTTCCAAATCACCCATCAAGCGTTCACGTGAATATTTATCACTGCCCGCAATCCAGCTCAGCCAATTGGTGGTGGACGATTCAAAAGTAGCAAGCAATTCATCATCATCAAAAACTTTGTTGCCTACGAAATTAATTTCGCGAATTTTAGTCACTTCACCTTCGCTGATATCAATCTCAATACCTACACGATTACGGGGTAATTCTTCCACGCTGGTGGTGATATCAACATTATATTTACCGTGACTAAAATATTGGTATTCTAATTCCTTGGTCATTTGCTCAAGGACAGAGGGATCATAAGGATTGCCTTCCGTAATTCCTGCAAAACGCAGGCCTTCTTCTAATGCTTCCGTTTCAATGTCTTCATTACCGACGATATCAATTCTGCCTATGGTCGGACGTTCCTCAACGCTCACGATCAACGTATTGCCTTCGCGCGCGAGCACAATATTAGAGTAATTGCCGGTGGCATAAAGTTCGCGAATAATTTCTGGCGTTTCGCTCATATAAAGCCTATCGCCAACACTCACGGGCAAATCGTTATAAACTGTACCGACATCGATACGTTGTATACCTTCGACTTCAATATTCTCAATAATAAAAGAGTCATCAGCAAAGACTTGATTTGCGATTAGCAAAGAAAGGAATAATAGAAAATGTTTAAACTTTAACATATATAAAAGGCCAATTTTACAGCTTACCTGCTACCTAACTGAATTACATCATTGTAAAAAGCTAAGACCATTAATGAAAACAATATAACAATACCAATACTCAGCCCCATTTCTTGAATTTTTCGCGACAAAGGTTTTCGCCTAATTGCCTCGATGACATAATATAACAAATGCCCACCGTCTAGCATAGGGATTGGGAGTAAATTTATTACACCTAAGCTAATACTCAGAAATGCTAAAAATTGTAAAAAATAAACAATACCGATTTGCACGGTGCTTCCGGCATAAACTGCAATAGTGATGGGACCACTGATATTCTCAAGCCCTAACTGGCCCACTAACATTTTAAATATTGCATCAAAAGTAAGTAAACTATAAAACCAAGTATCATGTATGCCATGCAACAGTGCTGTGTGTAAAGGTTCACGTATCAGTGTGAGTTGTTGCTGATCCATAGTCACACCAATAAAGCCAAAAGCTTTGCCTTCATGCATTTTTGTTCCAGGTGTGATGGCTATTTGTAGTGTGTGATCGTTTCGTTTCACTGCCAGTTGTAGTTTTTCTGCAGGATGCGCAGAAACTTTTTTCACTAATTCAGGCCAAGTTTTGATAGGCTCATTGTCCACAGCAGTAATATGATCTGCTGATTGTAATCCAGCGATTGCTGCAGGTGAATTGGCTTCAACTGAACCTATGATGGCATTGGCATGGGTGAAATCACGAATGCCAATACTATAAACTAATGTAAAAGCAATTATGGCAAATAAAAAATTAGCCACAGGTCCTGCTAAAACCACCGCTATCCGTGTCCAGACGGATTTACGATTAAATGCGTAAGCAAGTTCTTCTGGCAATACTTCACCTTCACGTTCATCTAACATTTTCACATAGCCGCCTAGGGGAATCATGCTCACACAATATTCGGTGCCCTTTTTATCATAATATCGCCAAATCTGCTTACCAAAACCTAAAGAAAAACGTAATACTTTTACGCCTAACTTTCGCGCGACAATAAAATGTCCCCATTCGTGCACGGTGATTAAAATGCCAAGCGTAAGAATAAATGCTGAAATTGTGATTAATGTATTCATGATAATACTCGTTGTGCCTGCCATCTTGCTTTTTGATCTGCTGCAATAATAACCTCTAAATCATTGGCAGATTCGATTGCAACCGTGTTTAAAGTTTCTTCAATCACATGTGGAATATCCATAAAAGCAAGCTCGTGATTTAAAAATTTTGCAACAGCCACTTCATTGGCTGCATTAAAAATAGCACCTGATGTTCCGCCTGCGCGTAATACTTCACGTGATAATTTTAATACTGGAAAACGTGCATCATCAGGTGCAGAAAAATCTAAACGTCCACCCGTTTTAAATAACTCCAATAAAGGCGCGCCAGACTGTACGCGATTGGGCCATGCTAATGCATGCGCGATAGGCGTGCGCATATCTGGATAGCCCAGTTGCGCTAAAATTGATCCATCAATATATTCTACCATTGAGTGAATAATACTTTGTGGATGAATAACGACTTGAATTTGTTCACTCGCTAATGAAAATAACCAAAAGGCTTCTATAACTTCTAACGCTTTATTCATCATGGTGGCTGAGTCCACGGAAATTTTCCTACCCATTGCCCAATTAGGATGTGCGCAAGCTTCCTTGGGCGTAACATCTTTTAATGCGCTTAATGGTGAATTTAAAAAGGGTCCACCCGATGCGGTTAACCAAATTTGTTTAATAGTAGCATTTGGTAAATGCGTTAATTGTGAAACGGGTAAACATTGAAAAATTGCATTATGTTCGCTATCAACTGGCAATAACATTGCATTATTTTCACGTGCTGCATCCATAAATAATTTGCCAGTCATGACTAATGCTTCTTTATTCGCAAGTAAAACGCGTTTTCCTGCTTTTACTGCAGCTAATGTAGGTGCAAGTCCATCACTTCCGACAATGCCTGCCATGACTGTATCGACTTCTTGATGTGCGGCAATTTCATTTAATGCTTGTTTGCCTGATAACACTTCTGTCTTAATGTTTTGCTCTAATAATAAATTTTTTAAACGCTGTGCAGCATTTGCATCGGTCATCACAGCATAACGTGGTTGATATTTTGTGCATAAGCGCAACATACTCTCCACATTGGTATTTGCACTCAAAGCAAATATTTGCTGCGTGTTTGCAAGATCGATCACTTCTAAGGTTTGTAAACCAATAGAACCTGTTGCGCCGAGTATGGTGATTTTCTTCATCAATATCCACTATAGGTTAAGTAAATAGTACACCAAGCAAATATAGGCACTGCTGCAGTTAAACTATCTAAGCGATCTAATAGACCACCATGACCAGGCAATAATGTACCACTGTCTTTCACGCCATAAATACGTTTTACCATGCTTTCAAATAAATCGCCTATGATGGATACTGGAATGATGACAAATACCATAAATACAAAAAGTTGCCAGGTCATAAAATTGAGAATGAGATCAAAAACAATATAAAGCACTAAGGCTGTGCAAATCATTCCACCCAAAACGCCTTCCCAACTTTTTCCTGGACTGACACGGCTTGATAATAAATGATGGCTACCAAGGCGTGCACAAAGACGTCCCGAAAAATATGCAAAACTATCCGCACAAGCAATCACCAGTAATAAAATTAAAAATATGATAGATAAAAAATTATCTAATAAGTAATATGTCCCCGCACCAAATGGCACGATCAACCAAAGCCCAATTAAAGTATTCACCCAAACGTTTGCAGGCCAAAGCATGCGTCCTTTTTGATAAAAAAGTACCGCAATAAAGGCAAACACCCAACCCACTAATGATATGCATAATGTAATACCTACAACGTCCGGCAAATAGTAAAATAAGACCGCATAATAAAATCCCACCGCACAAAATATTAATGCCGCATAAAATAAAATTTTCTGCGCAGTTTTTGCGCCTATGATTCTAAGCCACTCAAAACCTGAAGCAAGACAAATTAATAAAATCACTATGGCTTGCAATATAGGTGGTGCATAAAGAATAATCGCTAGAACAGCGATGATTAACAATGTTGCGGTAATAATTCGCGATTTAAGCATAATGTTCTACTTGTTGATTTTCAGCCAAGATACCATAACGTCGCTCTCGGTCTGCATATGCGCAAATGGCTTTATACAAAGCGGCATCATCAAAATCAGGCCACAATGTATCAGTAAAATACAGTTCAGTATAAGCGAGCTGCCAGAGCATAAAATTACTCATGCGTAATTCACCGCTGGTGCGAATAAATAAATCAGGTGCAGGTAAACTCGCTAATGATAGATGCGCACTTAACACATCCTGTGTAATCTCTTCTACAGTCATTAAACCTTGTTTGACTTTTTCAGCAATGACTTGTGTAGCCTGCGTAATATCCCAACGTCCACCATAATTGATGGCAATAGACAGATTAAGACCTGTATTCATTGCAGTAAGGGTTTGTGCGTGTTGAATTGCTTTTTGTAAATCAGGATTAAGTCCACTGTGATCGCCAATAATACGTAAGCACACATTATTTTGGTGTAATGCTTCAACTTCTTCCATTAACGTTGAATAAAATAAATTCATTAAAAATTGCACTTCTTGTGCAGGCCGGCCCCAATTTTCACTGCTAAAAGCAAACAGTGTCAACGCTTTTATACCCCAATGTCCACAAGCAGATACTACATTACGAACTGTTTGTATACCTGCACGATGTCCGGCCACTCGCGGTAAATGTTTCCCCTGTGCCCAACGACCATTGCCATCCATAATGATGGCAATATGCAAAGGCACCTCAGCAGGTATAATGAATTGCGAAAGTTGGTCGTTGCGTTTTTCTGCGTTCATACAGACATTAAATCGTGTTCTTTTTCAGTCAACAATTTATCGATTTGCACAATAAAATCATCGGTAAGTTTTTGTACTTGATCTTCCAAGCGACGTTCATCATCTTCACTAATGGTTTTATCTTTTAGCAAAGCTTTAATTGACGTATTCGCATCGCGTCTAATATTCCGTACAGACACACGTGCACCCTCAGCTTCTTGACGAACAATGCGCACCATATCTTTGCGACGTTCTTCTGTAAGAGAAGGTAAAGGAATACGAATCAAGGTACCCGTCGTTGCTGGATTTAAGCCTAAATCAGAAGTCCTAATGGCTTTTTCAATAGCACCCACCATTTGTTTATCCCAAGGACTAATGCTAAGCGTACGCGCATCTTCAACATTAATATTAGCCACTTGTGATAAAGGAGTATCAGTGCCGTAATAAGACACCATCACTTGATCTAATAAACTGGAATGTGCGCGGCCACTGCGTAATTTTTTAAATTCATTTTGTAAACTTTCAACTGCTTTTTGCATACGTTTTGATACATCTTGAGTCACATTATTCATACAGTTATACTCCTAGAAACCAATGTCCCTTCGTCTCCACCTTGGATAATGCGCGACAGGGCACCGGATTTGTGAATGCTAAATACACGAATAGGCATATCATAATCACGACATTGGCAAAATGCTGCCAAATCCATAATGCCTAATTCCTTTTCTAATGCTTCGGTATAAGTTAAATGCGTATATCGGGTTGCTGTTTTATCTTTACTTGGGTCTGCTGTGTAAATACCATCAACACTCGTTGCTTTAATTAATAAATCAGCTTTAATTTCTATCGCACGTAGGCTTGCTGCAGAATCTGTAGTCACTAAAGGATTGCCTGTACCGCCTGCAAAAATAACTACACGGTTTCGTGATAAATGTTGTAGCGCTTTACGTCTATCATAATGATCAACCAAGCCACTCATTGGAATGGCTGACATTACGCGCGTGCTAATACCCATTCTTTCTAATGCATCACGCATGGCGAGCGCATTCATCACGGTTGCCAACATACCCATATTATCTGCAGTAATACGATCAATGCCTGCTTGCGATAAGGTGGTGCCACGAACCATATTGCCACCACCAATCACTAAACCGACTTGCACGCCCATATTCACAACTTCCTGAATTTCTGTGGCTATACGTTCCAGTACTTGCGCATCAATTCCAGAAGCCGTGCCACCCGTCAATGCTTCGCCACTTATTTTAAGCAAAACACGCTGGTAAGCCGCTTTCTTTTCATTAACCGGCATTTTTAGAGCTCCCCTGCACTTGTGCCATCACTTCACTTGCAAAGTCAACTTCTTGTTTTTCTATGCCTTCGCCCACAGCAAAACGTGCAAAGCTAAGCACTTCGCCTTTTTTAGATTTTAATAAAGCGCCGACAGTAATATCGGGATCTCTAACATACGATTGTCCGAGCAAGCTCACTTCATCTAAGAATTTATTGAGACGGCCTTGAATCATTTTTTCTATTACTTCTGCAGGTTTGCCGCTTTCTTGTGCTTGGGCAATAAAAATTGATTTTTCTTTTTCAATCACATCAGGCGCAACATCTGCAGGTGATACCACTTGGGGATTATTAGCCGCAATATGCATAGCAATACCTTTAGCCACTTCTGCATCAGCGCCTTTCACATGAGCAACTACACCGATACGGCCACCGTGTACATACATACCCAGTCTACCTTCTTTAGCATCAAAGGCGGCAATACGTCTGATATTAATATTCTCGCCAATTTTGGCCACCAATGTTTTACGATTTTCTTCCACGCTACCTTCAGCGTTAAGAGGTGTATTCGCTAATACATCTAGATCAGATATATTTTTATCGAGTGCTACCTGTGTCACATGACGCGTAAATTCGATGAAATTTGAATCGCGCGCAACAAAATCTGTTTCACAATTAATTTCTGTCATGACAGCATGGGTTTCATCACTGTTCATACAAATGGTGATCAATCCTTCTGCTGCAGTACGATGGGCTTTCTTATCGGCTTTAGCTTGACCTGCAGTACGCATGGCAGTAATCGCTTCTTCAATATCACCCTTTGAATTCACTAATGCTTTTTTACATTCCATCATGGGCGCATTGGTGCGCTCGCGTAATTCTCTGACTAACGTTGCTGTAATTTCCACTATTTATCTCCTTCGTCTTCTTTAGACGCATCCGCAGTTTTTGCTCTTGGTTTACGTTTTGCTTTCACAACGACTTCTGGCTCTGCTTCTACTTCAATGATTTCTTCAACGCCAGCGTTAGATTTAGCGCGAACATCTAAAATAACATCTGCAATTTGACTGCTATAAAATCTAATGGCGCGCATCGCATCATCATTGCCTGGAATTAAATAATCAACGCCTTTAGGTGAATGATTAGTATCAACCACACCAATGACTGGAATACGTAAACGATTCGCTTCTTGAATTGAAATATCTTCTTGACCGACATCTACAACAAATATCGCATCTGGCAATCCGCCCATGTTTTTAATACCACCCAGACTGCGTTCTAATTTCACAAGTTCACGTTCTCTGTCCAAAACTTCTTTCTTAGTTAATTGTGCAGATATTTTTTCTTGTTGTGCTTGTAATTCTTTCAAACGACGAATGGATTGACGCACAGTTTTGTAGTTCGTCAACATGCCGCCTAACCAACGGTGATCAACAAATGGCATACCACAACGTTCAGCTTGTTCGCGAATCACCGCTTGTGCAGAACGTTTAGTGCCCACAAATAAAATCTTGCCATTACGCGCAGCAACATTGGCTACAAATGCCAATGCTTCTTCAAATAAAGGCAAGGTTTTTTCTAAATCAATAATATGAATTTTGTTACGGATCCCATAAATATAAGGGGCCATTTGTGGATTCCAATAACGGGTTTGGTGTCCGAAATGAACACCGGCTTGTAGCATATCTTTCATAGAAACAGACATAGGTAAACTCCTTTGGGTTGAACCTCCATTTATCCCGCTGTTCCACCCTTTTGCAAGGCACCCAGAACAGTGTGTCGATAAATGTGTGGGATTAAAAAACACTCATACGCAAACGCGCTAGACTTTATACCATAACTGCCATACAATCTCAACTTATGGCTTTAATCAAAACACCCCGTGATATCGAAAAAATGCGCATTGCTGGACAGCTGGCTATCCAAACTCTGGCCTTAATGGATGAACATGTTAAAGAAGGTGTCACTACCGAAGAATTGGATCAAATCTGCCATGATTTTATCATCAATGAATTAGGGGCGATTCCAGCGGCTTTAAATTATCCAGGTCATCAGCGCCCTTTTCCTAAATCAGTCTGTACTTCTGTCAATCATCAAGTCTGCCATGGAATACCAGGACCTAAAAAATTAAAAGACGGCGATATCGTCAATATCGACGCCGCCATTATTAAAGATGGCTATTACGCCGATACCAGTAAAATGTATTTTGTAGGCAAACCGTCAATTCTAGCCAAACGTCTAGTCGATGTCACTCAAGAATGTATGTATATGGGCATTAAACACGTAAAACCTGGTGTACATTTAGGCGATATCGGCGCCATCATTCAACAACATGCCGAAAAAAATGGTTTTTCCATAGTCCGCGAATATTGTGGCCATGGCCTAGGCACAGTATTTCACGAAGAACCCCAAGTTCTTCATTACGGCAAAATGGGTACAGGATTAAAATTACAAGCAGGCATGGTCTTCACCATAGAACCCATGATCAACGCCGGCAAACGCGACATTAAATTACTCCCCGATGGTTGGACCGTAGTCACCAAAGATCACAGTTTATCCGCGCAATGGGAACATACTATTGTAGTGACTGAAACTGGTTTTGAAGTCCTGACATTGCGCCCCGAAGAACAGATTTAATTTCCATTATTCTCCATTGACCACAGCCCTTACCTTAACTATATATTAATAAACCTGAGAACCCTTCCCAGGTTGGATTAGATTACCAACTCAATATCTAAGGAACCAAATATAATGAAAAAAAGCTTTAAATTAGCCTTATTAGGATGCGCATCATCTTGTTTAATCAATACAGCCTATGCGAATACACACGGTGGACTTGAATTTAGTGTAGAGCCTGATATCGATGGAGCAAGCTGTGGTGCTGCAACACGTACTTATCTTTATACAGTGACAAACACTGGTTTTAAAAAAATAAAAATTAAAAATATAGAGATTGATATTAACGAAGGTGACGATTATCCTAAGAATGACGAAATCGTTGAACTCAGTGATGGTCCTAATGAAGCTGCCCCAAATCTATGTACCAATTGGCAAACACTTTTCCCCTTTCAATCTTGCACAGTTTCTGTAGATGTAGAACCCACTGAAATTCCTTGCCCAACGAACAATATTGTTCTAGATGGCGAAATTGAACGCTCATTGGAAGTAAGCTATAAAACATATGATGATCATGAAGTTTCAGGTGACCATCGATCAATCAGCTCTGACATTGATTTTGATATCAGCATATTAGGTTCTGCTAACGAATATGCAGTTCTTGCTGATTATGTTACCGTCGTTAGCGATCTCACTCCTAGAGCCCAAAGTCTAACTCAAATAGACGGCGGCAGTGTATCCGGTGCGGATTTTGTAATAAATGGCACTAGTCTTTTATTTATTCATCCTGATGAAGATTCAGTACAACCTTATTCTGTCAGTAAACCCGCCTTTCTAGATGCTGCTGCAGCTCAAGCTACATTAATCGCTGCCGCGCTTGGCAATGCTGTAGATTGTAGTACAACGGTTCAGAATGCAAATTTTAACACCGGTGATACAACGATTACTTCTGGGTTTTATTGTGTAGAGGGAACAAACTTCACTAATACGGCGATTACAGGTGATGAAACATATACCTTTGCTAACACAATCACTTTTTCCGCTGATAAGGATGATCTTTTTGTATTCGTAATGCCTCCTACGGCTTTTACAAACACCATTAGCTTAGCTGACGGTGCAGATTATGTTTTGGATGGCGTTGATCCTGATAATATTTTCTGGATTTTCAATGGTGACGCAACGGTAGATAATGGCGTTAGGTTTGCTGGACATATTATTACAGGCTTTGATATCAATCCTGCCGGCACACTTACTGATGCCGCTGGTGCACCTTACTTTAAAGGAAGTTTGTTAGGTTTGAGCGATAAAGAACCTGATCTTGGCGACCCCACAGATTGTTCAGGCGATCCAGAAACTGAAAGCTGTATTACTCTTCAAGGTTATACAATCGATAACGACTAAATCTAGTCCATCTGGCAGTAAACAAAGGGGATCTTATTTTAAGATCCCCTTTGTTATTTTTTATATACGAGGAAACATAATGAAATTAATCAAACAAATACTGAATTTAAGCATACTAACGGCCTTGTTTACTCCCGTAGTATTGTTCGCAGCACAACCTGTTGTTGATAAAATTGTGCTTGTCGTATTTGAAAATGTCAATGAAGAAGATACGATCAAACAACCCACGTTCAAAGAAATTGCGCTTCATAGTGCTTATTTTAATAACTTTTATGCAGTTGCGCGCCCTTCTTTACCTAATTATATTGCGATAACAGCGGGAAGTACTTTTGGTATTAAATCAGATGCTAAAATTAATCTCACGCAAACAAGTCTTGTGAATTTATTAGATAATAAAAAATTAAGCTGGAAAGTGTATGCTGAAAATTACCCTGAAAATAAAGGTTGTTTTCTTGATGATCATTCTGATGACGGCTTATATGCGCGCAATCATAATCCTTTTATTAGTTACACTTATGTGAGCGAGAATCCCAATCGTTGCAAACAAATAGTCAATGGGCAAGCACATTTTAAACAAGATATCGCCCAAAACAAGCTGCCACATTTTTCCATGTATATTCCGAATATCATTAATAATGGCCATAAAAATGGCATTCAAGATGCCGAAAAATGGTTAAAAGAATATTTGTATCCCATCATGAAAAGTGATGCTATCAAACAAGAAAATGTATTATTTATTTTAACCTTTGATGAAGGCAATAAAAACCCTACCGATCCCAAATATATTGAAAATAAAGTGTATACAGCATTTTATGGCCCCATGATTAATCCTAATGTGATTAATACCCATTATGATTTTTATAACCTGTTACGTACTATAGAAGATATATGGCAGCTCGGGACACTAGACCGTAATGACAAAACCGCTACAGCAATAAATCCCGTGATTTGGAAATAAAACTTAAAAATCCTGCGTTTACTAATTTTAATAATGCCTTAACAAAAATAGTGTATAAAGTGAGTAACGATTCAAAAATAGGTAGTATATGTCAGCAAGTTTAATCGAATCATTTCAAGATAAAGTAGATGCATTGCGTGGGAACATGGGTGTTTTATTTAATCTACGCGCTATTATCTTAGATTATGCACTTACAGATCATGAAACAGGTAAACGCACGATTCCTAGATTGGATCGTTATGGCTATACCGACACGCAACAAGTACTACTTCAAGATGACATTTATCACGCTTCATCAGATATATCTTCGCAAATCTGGAGTATCTAGGATTTAATTAAACAGTTACCTACCAGCGAACAACCTTCACCTGATAAAACTGCTCTCTACAGACAGACTAAAGCACAAATAGATAAGTTGATTCGTTCTATCAACCAATTGCAAGATAAATTACAATCTATATTAGAATATAAAACTCAAATAATTACCCCTGGAAACAAAGCAGAAAGACAGGAATTTGAAAAATCTATTAAGCAAATTCTAAATTGCGGAAATTTCTCTTGGATGTTAGGTTCATTAGAAGATGCACAAACAAAGATCCAAGTAGCATTGAATGCTGCAGAAAAAAATCGGAAAATTATTTTATTACATTACACTACACGATCTAATTTAAATTGCACACGCATTCCAAGCAACACTCTAAAATATCTTCAAAATATATTCAATAATAATTCTAATGATATTTCATTGATTTTATTAAATTTTACACATAACCAACAACCTACTTTATTACAACTGAATTTATATGAAGAGCTAATGGATCTTGCTGCAGGTGTAAACTCACCACTTGTTTTTAGAGAAAGAATGCTTGCGCTTGCTGAAAATTATCATCAGAATAATGCGGCACTCATTGCCATAGCCGTCAGTGTGAGCCAAAAATATATGCAAAATACGAGTTATCTGGAGTATTTTTGGCTAATAAAAGTATCACTGTCCAACTGGTTTTATAGTTGGCAGAAACCTATCTCAGAAAAAGAATATGAAAAATCATTGGGCTTTGATGCTGTTATCAAATATTTATTTTATTCACACTATGCTGATCCGGGAATTGTATGTACATCAAAATATACTGTGATTCCAGCACATAAAAATGACGCGCGCAAAATTGAACCTAGCGCACCTCTTCAATTAAATTTAGCAGGTAGGTTTTTCAAACTCCTATCTTATCTAATACCTTCTCGTTTTGCTAATACTAGTTCACCCAAACAAGCTATCATTACATCAAGTAACAATAATTCTATAGATTCAATCAGCAGTGCAAAGGTCAATTATAACAATCCATCGATTAATACGGTTGATAGAGTACGTATCAATTAAAAATCTTCTTTTTCTTGGTAAAAATATTCGCCTATGGCGTTGACTAGTTCTTTGAGACCTTGACCGCTTACGCCGGAAATACAAAATACTTTTCCTGACCAATTTAAATCTTTGACTATTTTTTTGCAGTAATTTTCTTGATCTTCTGGGACTAATAAATCTATTTTATTTAATACTAAAAAGCTCGGTTTTGCGGCTAGTTCTGGGGCGTAGTCTGCGAGTTCTTTGCTAATGATGTGGACATTTTCAACGGGATTGGATCCGTCTACTGGCATAACATCGACGACATGTAATAATAAATGGGTACGCGATAAGTGTTTTAAGAATTTCACACCTAAGCCTGCGCCGCCTGCTGCGCCTTCTATTAAGCCGGGTAAATCTGCGACTACGAAACTTGTTTCTTCATTAATGCGCACTACGCCTAGTTGTGGATTTAAAGTGGTAAATGGGTAATCTGCGATTTTGACTTTGGCGGCTGATATTTTACTAATTAATGTTGATTTGCCGGCATTGGGTAAACCTAATAATCCTACATCGGCTAATACTTGTAATTCTAAGCGTAAATTTCTGGCTTCTCCGGGATGTCCGGGTGTGGTTTTTCTAGGGGCACGATTGGTGCTGCTTTTAAAATGAATATTGCCTAAACCGTGACGTCCGCCTCTTGCGACCATTAATTGTTGGCCAGGTTCGGTTAAATCGCCTAATAATTCATCATTATCTGAATCAAAAATAAGGGTGCCTAAAGGGACTTTTAAATAAATTGATTTGCCACCGCGGCCAGTACATTCGCTACCCATGCCATGTTGGCCTTTTTCGGCGCGATGTAAAGGTTCAAAACGATATTCAATAAGGGTATTAAGGTTTTGGTCAGCTTCGAAGTAAACACTACCACCATCACCCCCATCGCCACCATTAGGTCCACCGAAAGGGATAAATTTTTCACGTCGAAAACTTAAGCAACCGTCCCCGCCTTTACCTGCTTCGACCCGGACTTTTACTTCATCGATAAATTTCATGATTGTGCCATAGTGAAAAAATTTAAAAACATCTTTGGTTGTTTTCTCCCTCTCCCACGTTGCAATATTGCTACAGGGGGGAATCTAACAGTGGGAGAGGGCTGGGGTGAGGGAAATAACGATTTTGTTAACTTCAACATCTTCCCCCTCACCCGGCGAAGACGCCGGCCTCTCCCCCAGGGGGGCGAGGCATATAGATCGGGGGATTTTATAAGTAATTAACTTGCTATCGCAGTTTCAGCAATTTCTACTACGCTGACAAAACTACGATTCTTTGCACCTTTGCGTTCAAATAATACCATGCCGTCTTTTAAAGCATACAAGGTATGATCTCTGCCAAGACCCACATTGGTCCCTGCATGTACATGAGTGCCACGTTGACGGATAATAATATTACCTGCTTCAACCTTTTCACCGCCGAAACATTTTACGCCTAGATACTTAGGATTCGAATCGCGCCCGTTACGCGTACTACCGCCCGCTTTCTTATGTGCCATTTCTTAACCCTCGTGAATACGTGTAATCTTAATTTCGGTAAAGGATTGTCTGTGGCCCATTTGTTTCATATGGTGCTTACGACGACGAAACTTAAGAATATGAACTTTTTTAGCACGACCGTGTTTGAGCACTTCTGCTTCAACAATCGCACCAGCGACCGATGGCGTACCTACTTTCAAACTATCACCATTAGATAACATCAGTACAGGCCCTAAAGAGAAGCCATGCCCAACTTCATGATCCAATTTTTCTATCACCAATTTTTGGCCCTCTTTGACCCGGTATTGTTTACCACCCGTTTTAATCACCGCGTACATTCTAAATCCCCCTTCAACAAGGCGTTTATTCTAACGCAACAATTACTTGACAGCAACCCCAAATTTACGTAACACTGCCCCAAATGAGGATTAACCCTATGGAATTGAGCGAAATTCGCGCATTATTGCAGCCTGAATTAGATGCAATGGATAAACTTATTCATCAGCGCGCCTGCCCACAATTAGAGCTTGTAAACTCACTAACAAGCCATGTCGCGACAGCCGGCGGTAAACGCTTACGTCCTATAGTCTTATTGCTCATTGCAAAAGCTTTCAATTATCCTGGAAAAGATCATATTACCTTAGCTGCGGCCACTGAGCTTGTGCATACCGCAAGTTTATTACACGATGATGTCGTAGATGAATCCACCATGCGCCGCGGCCAAGCCACTGCTAATGAAATTTGGGGCAATACCGCAAGTGTATTAGTCGGAGATTTTCTTTATTCTCGCGCAGGTGAATTAGTGATTGGACTAGAGCATATTCCTGTAGTCAAAGCTTTTGCAAATAGCACGCACTTACTTACCCAAGGTGAAATTATGCAACTCATGCATAGACATAATTTCGATATGACCTTACAAGATTATTTCAATATTATTACCCATAAAACCGGTCGTTTATTTGAACTCTCAGGTGAACTTGCAGCGCTTTTATCCGCTCCACACTCGATAGATGCCGCAAAAACTTATGGTCTTAATTTAGGCATTGCTTTCCAAATGATGGATGATATTTTAGATTATCGAGGAGATGCAAAAAACATTGGTAAAAATGTGGGGGATGATTTGCGTGATGGTAATTTAACGCTACCCTTATTATACATTTTACAAAATGGCAGTTCCATGCAAAAAGAACTTGTTAAACAAGCGTTTAAAAAGGGTAATATTGAAGAATTACAGCAAGTGATTGTTGAGACTGATTCAATTAACCATACTCAACAAATGGCGCATGATTATATGCAACAAGCACTGAATGCTTTAAACGATTTTCCAAAAAACAGTTACACGGATGCACTGACTGCAATCGCGCATTTTTCAATAAAAAGGAACCACTAACATGATATTTAAAAATACCTCTCGAAAATTTGGTGCTATCAGCAAATTATTTCATTGGACTATTTTTGTATGTATAACTGCCCAGCTTTATTTTGTATGGCTATTTAAGGATATGTTTTGGCATAAATCCATTGGCGCAAGTGTTTTGCTTTTAGGTATTTTATGGATCATCTGGCGACAATTTAATGTCTTGCCTACTCCTAAACCTGGCCCAGAAAATTGGCAATACTTTGCGGCAAAAATTACTCATAACTTATTATTTGCATGTATTATTTTAATGCCTGTGACTGGCATTATCATGGGCATGGCCAATAACCGCCCCTTAGATTGGTTTGGTATTTATACCATCATGCCCGCAAGTTTTATCCCACAAAATGAAACTTTCGGTGGTTATTTTAGCCTTGCCCATACCATTATCGGTTATAGCCTAGCGGGCCTAGTAAGCCTTCATATTCTAGGCGCGCTTAAACATCATTTTATCGATAAAGATGATGTGCTTAAGCGGATGTTGCCGTAATCGTTTCAATCACTATAGGCTCAACCGGTACATCTTGATGTCCTGCTCTTGGGCCTGTTTTTTGTTTTGCAATAGTATCGATGACATCCATACCTTCGGTGACGATGCCAAATACCGCATATTGTTTATCTAAAAACGCATTATCTTTTAAATTAATAAAAAACTGGCTGCTTGCTGAGTGCGGATCGCTGGTTCTTGCCATGGCTATACTGCCGCGGACATTTTTTAAGCCTGTATCTGCTTCTAATTTAATCGGATCACGGCCTTGTTTCTGCTTCATATCAGCATCAAAGCCACCGCCTTGGATCATAAAACCAGGAATGACCCGATGGAAAATCAGGTTATCAAAAAAACCATCATTCACATAGGCCAAGAAATTTTCTGTGGTTATCGGTGCTTGTTCAGCATTGAGTTCGAGAGTGATATCGCCAAAATTGGTCTTAATAGTAATAGATGACATAGCCCGCTCCTTAATGAAAAAGGCTATATTAGCATTATTTTTTAGTAGATGTTACTCAGCATCCCACAGGGTGTGGGAAATCGGGGCATTAATTTGCCCTTTCTCTCTGTCTGAGATAAAAGCAACACTATAGGCGCTCATGACCAACATGGCCAAAAAAAGCAACACCAACGATTGGCTTTTCATGAAATTCAATCTCCAAACTACTTTTATATTTTAGTTATATAAGTAATGGACAATCTTTGAGCAAATGTCAAGGAAGTAGCTAGCTATTAGACCTAAGACCTCGGGGATTAAATGCCTAATTTTTGCGCCACAATTTGATAGTGTTCAATCACTTGGCCTAAATCTTGGCGAAAACGATCTTTATCAAAGATTTCTTGGGTATTGGCATCCCAGATGCGACAACCATCAGGAGAAAGTTCATCGCCCAAAACCAATTGCCCGCTTGCATCACGACCAAACTCAAGTTTAAAATCAACCAGCCAAAATCCAGCTTTGGCAAATAATGGGATAAGTAATTCATTTACCTTGAGCGTCAGTTGCTTAATTTTTGCAATATCTTCAGCGCTTGCAAGGCCAAAGCTCAAAATATGCTCATCACGTAACGGTGGGTCACCCAGCGCATCGTTCTTTAAAAAAAACTCAAACAAAGGCGGTTGTAATTTTAACCCCTTTTCAATTCCATAACGCTTACATAAATTGCCAGCGGCATAATTACGTACGACCGCTTCAATAGGAATCATTTTTAGATTTTTCACCAAGGCTTCCGTGTCATTTAAACGTTCAATTAAATGGGTCGCAATACCCTGTTGTTGTAAATAACCCATTAAATAGGTATTAATGTCATTATTAACTTTGGCTTTATTGGCAAGCTTTGCAAATTTTTCAGCATTAAATGCAGTAATATCGTCACGAAACTCCATAATCAATTGTTCAGGATTTTCGCTATGGTATAAGGATTTTGATTTGCCCTTAGAGATTAAGGCTAATTTTTTCATTCTGCTTCGACTCTCGCTTTTGCTTGTTCAAGATCTTCATTCGCCCGCTCCCATAAAGGCCAGCCACCAGGAGGCACTAATTTAATAGGTTCTTCATCTGGATCAGGCAAAGGACCCGCAGGAATAATATAAGGTGAATGATAATTCTCCAGTAAAACCACATCAGGAGGTAACACTAAAGGATCATCCGCTTCTTCTTCAAGATATTCTGTATCTCTGTCTGGAGCAAATTCACGATAACGATCGCTAATCATGCTGCAGCCAGCAATGGTGAATAATACCAAACCCATCAATATTTTATAAACCATGTAAGGCCTCATTTAACGCTGTATGATATTGTACAGATAATGGCGTTAAAGGCAATCGGATACCGGATGGAATTAATCCCATTTGCTGCAAAGCCCATTTTACCGGAATAGGATTTGATTCTAAAAACATGACTCGGTGTAAGACTTGTAATTGCTGGTCATGTTTCTGCCCTTTTGCAAAATCACCTATTAACATCGCATCACAAAATTCACGCATGAGTTTTGGCGCAATATTCGCAGTCACAGAAATCACACCTTGACCGCCTACGCGCATTGCTTCATAAGAAGTGCAATCATCACCCGTCAATATATCCATTTGTTTACCAGCAAGTTTCACTAGAATTTCACAACGATTATTCTCACTCACACATTCTTTAATGCCGACAATATTTGGATAAGCCACTAATTGCTTTACTGTTTCAGGTAATAAATCAACCGCGGTGCGACCTGGCGCATTATAAAGAATTTGTGGAATCGCTACACTGTCCGCAATTTTTTGATAATGTAATAATAAACCTTGCTGTGTGGGTTTGACGCAATAAGGGGTTAAAATTAAGCAAGCATCTGCGCCCAGCTCTTTAGCGGTACGCGTCAATTCAATGGTTTTTTCTGTAGAATTTGTACCCGTGCCGGCAATCACCGGAATACGCGATTTTGTTTCTAACAACACTTCCCGAATCACTTGTTGATATTCAGAAAATGTCAGTGCCGCAGACTCACCTGTGGTCCCTGCGGCAATAATACCTTGTGTACCTTGTTCAATATGCCAAGCGACTAAATCGCGCAATGCAGGAATCGCGAGACTACCATCCGCATTCATTGGCGTAACTAAAGCGACAAAACTTCCAGAAAACATATAGACGTCCCCATTGTGAAAACGCTATTATAACTCTATAACAAGGTTTTTTCACCTTCACTACGCGCAACCAAGACAGCACAGCAACTGCCCGTAAACACACTCACAGTGGTCCGACACATATCCAGGATTCTATCTACGGCAATAAAAAGACCTATCCCTTCTGCAGGAATACCAAGTGCATGTAAAATCGCAATAATGGCAACCAATGAAGAAGAAGGTACACCCGCAACCCCAAGTGTTAACATAAAGGCTAAAATAATAATCATTGCTTGGGTAGTCAACGTCAAATCCACCCCATAAGCTTGGGCCACAAATAAACTCGCTACACACATATACAATGCAGAACCCGTTAAATTCATACTCGTCCCAAGCGGAATAACGAGACTTGAAATTTTATTCGACACACCCGATCGCTTCTCAACACATTCCATGGTGACAGGTAAAGTCGCTGCCGAAGAACTGGTCGAGAAAGCAGTAATAAGTGCTGCGCCCATATTTTTAATATGTTGAATCGGCGACACACCCGCAATAAATTTTAATAGCAGCGGCAATATTACCAACATAAAGGTGACAAAACCTAAAACTACAGTCAAAGTAAAAAGACCAAGAGAGTGCAAAGATTGCAAACCAAATTCAGCAAATACTTTGGCGACAAGTAAAAAAACACCTAAAGGCAATAATTTCATAATCAAATGGGTAAACTGTAACATTATTTCAAATACGCCTAGCGCAAATTGGTTAATCACAGTAGCATTAGCTTTATCAATTTTAGAAATGCAAAAACCAAAAATAATACTAAAGAAAATAATCCCTAACATTTGCCCTTGTGAAAAAGCATTAATAATATTGCTAGGCACAATTTGTAATATCAAATGAGAAAAACTCAATGTATTGCTTGCCGCCACTTGTTGAATGGCCGTGGTATCGGCTACCACTCTTTCGACTTGAATAAACGCTCCCGGATGAAACAGATTCACAAACAATGCACCTGTCAAAATCGCAAGTAAGTTTGTCCCTAAAAATGCCGCAAAAGTTTTTGCACCCAAGCGGCCAAACGATTGGTCTGCACCAATACGCGCAACGCCCGTAATGATTGAAGAAGATACAAGCGGCACAACTAATAGCATTAACGAATTAATAAATAAACTACTGCCCACATTATATAAGGCTAGCAAGTGCGAACCTTGTGGTGTCATGGATCCAATCACAACGCCGGCAATAATAGCTACCAATACTTTCCAAGGACCTACTGATTTTTTTGACATGAAATTTCCTGTGGCTCAGGCCAAGCATTAAGAACGGCTTTAATTAAAATGCTTAAAGGAATGGCAAAAAATACACCCCAAAATCCCCATAAGCCACCAAAGAAAATAATCGCAATCACTATGGCAAGTGGGTGAATATTCACGACTTCAGAAAATAAAATCGGTACTATCACATTACCATCAAGACCCAATATAATACCATAACCTATCATAAAATATAAAAAATGTGGACTAAAACCCCACTGAAAAAATGCAATCAAAATAAGCGGGATGCTGGCAATGGCCGCGCCCACATAAGGGATGATAACAGATAAACCTATGACCACACCCATCAATGCCGCATAAGGTAAGCCCATAATGGCAAAAAATATACAACAAGAAACGGCGATAATAAGAATCTCGAGTACTTTACCACGCACATAATTACCCAATTGAATATGCACTTCTTCCCAAACGCGTTTTACTAAACCTGTTTCTTCAGGTAAAAACTGTCCAAACCAGGCAAAAATACGATCGCGATCTTTTAACATAAAAAATACCATTAAAGGTACCAGAATAAAATACACCACTATCGCGGCAATAAGCGGCATCACTGCACTTGAATACGATAACATATGCTCACCAAATTGAGAGACGCGCGTACCAGCTGCCGTCATAAAATCCTTAACTTGTTGTTCTGATACCAATTCGGGATAACGCACTGGCAATAATAATAATTGCTCTTGCCAATGCGCTAAAATATGTGGCATTTCTTCAAGCAAATGAAAAATTTGTTGCCAAAGCAACGGAATCAATACAAAAAAGCACAATACTAACAGCCCCAAAAAACCCATATAAACTACGCTCAACGCAGCATTACGCGAAACATGTAAGGTTTGCACGCCACGAATAATACCATCTAATAAAAAAGCGATAATTAAAGCAGTAATGACGGATGCCATCATTTCGCCAAAGAGTAAAAACAAAACAAGACCTAATGCTAAAAATAAAACTAATATGACCGCTTCAGGATTAGTAAAGTGCCGTTGATAAAAGCGTTTAAATACATTTAGCATGCAACCGCCTCTTGCTCGCGTGTTAAGTTTAATAATTCATCCACTACTTTTAGCTGAAACTTTTGTTGCTTATAAATAAATGAAATGGGTCTTAATAATACTTTCTCCAGAGGAGGCGATACCAGCGTGCCTAATTTCAATTCTTTGGCAATCGCAGCTTGTGGTAATAAAGCAACACCTTGCCCTGCTTCAACTGCATTTTTAATCATTAAAATACTGCCCATTTCCATAGCCACGCGCAGTCTTGCTGCATCAAGACCAATATCTTCCATATAACGCGTCACAATATCGCGTGCATCTGCAGTCTCATTGGCCATGATCCATATTTGTTGCGATAGCATTTCAGGACTAATACTTTGTATACGAGCAAGCGGATGATGAGGGGCCGTCACCAATCGCCAATGCATTTCACTGTATTTATGGCTAACTAATTTTTTACTGCTGACATGCGTTTCAATGACTCCAATATCTGCAAAACTATTTTCCACCATGGAAATGGCTTGCGCGCATGAACACACATCTAATCGCACTTGCACGGCAGGAAATTGTTGTGAAAAATGAGCGATCATAGGCGCTAAAATATACTGCGCCATAGCATTGCCTGCTGCTATACGAATAACCCCACTCACATCCCCTGTCACTTCTCGAATAGCATGTTCCATTTCACCGTATAAACCAAAAATACGTTCTGCATACTCAAAAGCACGGTGACCTGCTTCGGTTAAACTAATTCGATTATGCGATCTATCAAATAAGCGCACGTTAAGTTGTTCTTCAAGTTGTTTGATTTGAAAAGTAACCGCGGGTTGGGTCATTTGTAAACTATCAGCGGCACGCGTAAAACTGAGTAATCTCGCAACCGCGTGAAATGCAAGTAAGCGTTTATCTGCCATAAGCTTAACAAAACCTCCATGTAAAACTAAAGGGACATCAGAATGTCTAGCATAAGAATCACAAAGACGCCAGGACCACGCCTATTACTTCTTTGCTCTTAGTGCATTTAAAATAACAACTACATCAATAATTTCTTGCAATACTGCGCCTATTGGCGGCGAAATATAACCCAATGCAGCAATACACATTAATATTAAACTTAAACCCATGCCTAAAATAATGCCTTGACGCGCAACGCTCATCATTCTTTGGCCTATCTGTACGGCTACTGCAATGCGATCCACATCTTCTTCTAACAATACTATATCCGCCGCTTCTGCAGCAATCGCAACACCTTGCGCGCCCATGGCCATACCGACATAAGCATTTGCTAATGCAGGCGCATCATTAATACCATCACCGACCATGAGAGTATAAGGATGTTGCCGCGCAATTTGTGCAATTACTTTAACTTTATCTTCAGGATGCAGACTGGCATGATAATGAGTAATCCCTACTTCATGTGCAATGCGCGCTGCATTTTGCTTATTATCACCGGTTAACATCACCATATGTTTCAGACCTAAATGCTTCAGCCTTTTTATCATTTCAGCAGCATGTGCTTTAGGCTTATCTGCAAAATAAATCACGCCTATGCATTGTTGATTGACGGACACCATCGCCATTAATTTACTTTCTTGTTTAATAGTGGGCATCGGCGTTACAAACTGCGCTATATACTCTAAAGTACCGACAGCAATCTGCTCATTTTCAAAATCACCGCAAAGACCTTCCCCCGGAGTTTCACGTAAATGCAAAGGTTGTGGCAACGTTTTAAATTTTTCTAAGGCGGCTTGTGTGACTGTTTTAGCCACTGCATGTGCAGATTGTTGTTCAATAATAGCAGCGCGATATAATACATCATCAGCGGTATATTGATTATTCAGCACAATGATTTTTTCAATAGACGGCGTACCCTCTGTAATCGTTCCAGTTTTATCAAAAACCGCAACATTAACGCGTGAAATTTTTTCAAGTGGAATACCGCCTTTGACAATAATCCCTGCTGCAGCCGCACGATTAATACCTGAAATCACTGCAATAGGTGTTGCCAAAATCAATGGGCAAGGGGTTGCAACGACTAGTACAGCAAGTATGGTCGTGGTTTCTTGAGTAATTAAAAATCCTATACCTGCCATCAACAATGTTAAAGGCGTAAACAAAATAGCATAGCGATCGGCCAAACTTTGAATGGGCGCTTTTTCTTGATGCGCTTTTTCAACTAATTGGACGATTTTGGCATATTGACTTTCCGTATTAATTTTATCGGCGCGTAGGGTCAATGCGCCGTTATTGAGCATCGTGCCGCTTAACATCGTATTATTTTGTTTTACAAATCGCGCAAAGGGTTCACCGGTAATAATTGATTCATCAATTTCTCCTTCACCCTCAATAATAGTACCGTCAACAGGCACCATATCGCCGGGTCGAATGAGCAATTGATCGCCAATTTTTATGTCTTGCACAGGAATATTTTCTTGCTTGCCATTCAGAATACGAATCGCCATTTTAGGTGCGCGGGATAATAAACCATCTAATGTGAACATCGCGCGTTTAAAAGCATATTTTTCCAGCGCTTCGCCGCTTGATTGCATGAGCACGATCACTGAACCGGTAAAATTCTCACCCATAATAAATGCAGTAATAATGGCAAGCGATGCAATAATATCTACAGAAAATTTTTTCAAAAATATATTTTTAACTGTTTTTGCAACGAGTGGCACGCCACCTGCGATTAAAGTCAAAGCCCAAATGGGATGATAAAAAATGCCTAACACTAAACCTATTGCTGCGAAAACAGGTAGAGGATATTGTTTAAGCAATTTAAACATGTCATAAATCCAGGTATTCGAGTTCTGCTTCTAATTTTTTTAATTTCGCAGAAATTTTTGCTTGGTTGTAATCATTATTTTTATTAAACGACTGCGCGCGCTTTAATTCTCGCACCGCGCTATGTAAATCATCATACATCGCATAATAATCAGCGCGTGCCATATGTGAGGCTTGTGGATTACCTAATTTACTTTGCGCTTGCGCTAAATAATGATAATACAGTGGATGTTTGGGCGTATATCGAATTTGCTCATCCATGATGGCTTTTGCTTGGCTGTACTGTTCTGCATTGATATAAAGCTGCACGATTTGCAAACTGAGCGTTTCATCACGCGGATATAATCGCATCGCATTTTGTAAAAGTGCGATGCCTCTCATGTAATCTTGCTGTTCATTATAAACTTCAGCCAGTGATAAATAATAAATTTTTTGATGTTTATTCTGCGTAATGAGCTGCTGCAATTCAGTACTCGACTGTGCAAGCTGGCCCTTTTTAGCAAGGGCTAAACTATAACCATAACGCAGAGGCTGGTTTTGACTATTCCCTAGTTTTGCTAATTCCGCACGATAATGTCCAATGATATCTTGGCCAGGCGCTGCATACATCACCTGCAAACGCTGTTTAATTAAATGAAAATTCATACTGTCTACTTTTTTAACGGCTGGATATTGCAAAGCACGGCTTGCAGAATCTGCAACCCGCGCACTATTGACGGGGTGAGTGCGTAAAAAATCAGGCACATAAAAACTTTCATTATATTTATTGGCTTGCGCCATGCGACCAAAAAATGTTGACATTGCCATAGGATCATAATCAGATTGCGCTAACATATCCATGCCAATACGATCCGCTTCTTCTTCATTACTGCGGGTAAAATTAATCATATCTTGTTGACCGCTTGCTATAACTGTGGCGAGTGCTCCAGAACCTAAAGCAGGATTTGCTGCTGTTAACAGCACTGAACCTAATAACGCTGCCATCATTGGCCAAGTTAATGATTCGCTGCGTTCAAACATGCGTGCAATATGTCGCTGCGTCACGTGTGCTATTTCGTGTGCCATTACGCTGGCCACTTCATCTTCATGGGCTGCCACTAAAATAAGACCAGCATTAATACCAATATAACCACCGGGTAATGCAAACGCGTTCACTCGTGGATCATTAATCACAAAAAATTCAAAATGACCATCAGGTTGTGTGCTGTGAACCGCTAAACGTGCGCCTAAATGCTGCACATAATCAGTGGCTATTGCATCAGTATTGTATAAAGGTGAAGCGCGGACTTGTTTCATAATTTCCGCGCCGATTTGCTGCTCTTGCGCAAGCGTTAACGTGCTGCCCGCCGCATCGCCCATTTCCGGCAATTCAATGGCAAAAGCAGACGTCATGGTGAATAGCAAAAAACATTGCATTACCATATAATGAAAAATCGTCTTTAAAAAGCGATTCATAACTGTTATATCCAGAGCAATCTAAATCTTATGAGTATATCAAACTTATCCCCACATGATCTGAAGTTGGATACCAGAGGCCTAGCCTGCCCCCTACCTTTGCTCAAAACCAAGCAAGCGCTGTATCAGCTCGATCGCGGCAAAATATTATGGGTCATCAGTGATCAGCCTTCTTTAGTGTTAGATATCAAAACGTTATTAAAACAAACCCAGGATAAATTGTTAGCTGAGAGTCAAGTAGAAGGTTTGTTTTCATTTCTCATACAAAAAATGCCCAGGAAATAGGTCAACCTATTGAAATTATTATAATTATCATTAATAGTTAGCTTAATAACGTTTTGAAAATGTTATACTTATAGCATGATTACGTTAGATAACATTAATAAATTAAGCTCTATTGAGTTATTCACTCGATTTCGTGAATTAACAATCAACTTTCCAGGTGCTAAGTCTCTGAGTTGGAAGCCTTTTCTTGCGCTTTATCAAGATCCTGAACTCACCACTATTAAAGAAAACCTTACCGATATTAAAGCAAAATTATTTAATATTGATAATTACCTCGCCACATACCCATCAGGGGATATGCCTGATGCCCCATTAACAAAACTCATTGAAGAGCTAAATACTGCCGTTAATAATTTACCGGATCCTCAACGCAGACATATTGAAAATGCCATAAAGGAAGAAGCTAAAAAACAAGGGCTTGATCTTGTTACCATTAAAACACCGCAGAAAAGCGAATCTCACAATCCCACTGAACCCCTTAATATTCATATGGCAGGAACAGAAGTTTCTGGAACCTTTCTGGGTGATCCACTTGCTGCTTCCGTGCGCCAACAACCTAATTTCTTTATTCAAGCTGGGGTGAGTGATAGATATAGAGGCAAACAAGGACAGGCAAATGTTGATACTGTTTTTGAACATATTCGTTCAATATACAACCCTCCTAATGGTCCTCCTGCAAACAAACGGATTAATTTAACCGGTTTTAGCCGTGGCGCAGCGACAATCCCTGCTTTAGCAAATAAAATTCATCAAGAATTTAATTATGCAGGGGGTCAAGAAAAACCAGAAAATGAATGGGTCAAAATTGATATGTTTTTAGTCGACCCCACTTTTGGCGCCATCGATTCAAAAACTTCAGCAACTCAAACCTACGATATTCCGCCTTGCGTTAATACCGTAAATATTTTATATGCCGACCCCAAAGCCGCACCGGAAAGATGGTTTCATCGTTTTTTCACTCGTCACACCCGTGATATTTTAAAATTCGACTCTCAACACACCACTGTTCAAACAATGAACCTACGCGGCGGTCATACTGCGGTGGGACTGATGGATCGCATTTTAGGCAAGAGATTATCGAGTTATTTCGTTGAAGCCATGTGTCGATTATTTTTAGGTCGTGCAGGACGCGAGACAGCGCCTAGCAATGAACCCAAACTCAACAGTGAATACATCAAAAACAATATTATTGCAAAAAACCAAACCTCTGCTTTGCAATATTACTCTAGCTTTACATCACGATTAGCTACAGATAATTTAAATAAAACAGATGCCAATGCACTGCAATTTTCTGCCACTATTCCACAATATTCAATTCCTGCTGATACTGCGCCTAAAGAACAGCAATATCACAATCTATTAATGCAAATGTATGGTGGAATTATTGAGGGTGATTATAAAGTACGCTTTGGCGGTGTTCAACAAACCGATAGAGCGCAATCTAAAATGCCTAGTCATATGTACAAAATGTGCGAAGCCATTGAAACATATTGCAATAATTTAAAGGACGGCAAAAAACCTAGTGCAGAAACCACTTTTAATAAAGTGCGAACCATCGCACATGACGCGCAAAAAAATCAAGGTGTACTGAATTTTAGAAAAGATAATGTTAAGTTATTTTATAAAGAAGTCGCTTCAGCAGATATAAATAAAGCTATAGATTCTTTAAAATCTCCAAAACCCGGCAAATAATCACAACGTCCAATCAATCGGCTTCTTACCTTGTGTTGCTAAAAATGCATTAATTTTAGAAAAATGCTGACAACCTAAAAATCCACGATAAGCAGACAAAGGTGACGGATGGGCTGCTGTTAAAATAAGATGTTTATCGGCATTAATCAGATGAGACTTTTTAGCCGCAGGTCCGCCCCATAACACGAATACTAAAGCATGCGGCGCATGCTTACTTAAAATTTGAATCACCGCATCGGTAAATATTTCCCATCCTTGGCCTTGATGCGAATGCGCTTGTCCAGCACGCACAGTTAAACAAGTGTTCAAAAGTAAAACACCTTGTCGGGCCCATGGTGTTAAATCGCCGTTTTTAGAGATCTGAAATCCCACATCATTTTGTAATTCTTTAAAAATATTTCTTAATGAAGGTGGCGGTGTTACGCCCTTTTTAACAGAAAAAGCTAAACCATGTGCCTGCCCTTCACCATGATAAGGATCTTGCCCTAAAATCACTACGCGTACACCCTCAAATGGCATATACGCAAAAGCATTAAAAATATCTTTGTTTTCAGGATAAATCACTTGCCCGCCGTCATATTCATGCTGCAGAAAATCTTCAAGTTTTTGAAAATAAGGTTTGTGAAATTCAGCGTCGAGCATTTGCTGCCAGCTGGATTCTAATAACGGTAAAATAGGCAAAAAATTTGTCTCCCTTAGTTACTTTTTTAATTAAAAAACTATTGTTTTCATTTGAATTATCATCCCATCGATTTGCCTCAGCCCAGTTATTCTCCAATATATAACTATACATCGCCCATTTTGAAAATAGTGATGGGGTCAGCATCTAAATTGCTGCTGTTTGTCAAGGCATTACCGAACTCTTCTTCTTTTGGGATCGGGTGGATTGCCTGCTATGCCAGGGACGCTGGGATCATCTTGATTGATCTTATTTTCGCCCGAAATGGCTCGCCATTGATTTTCGAATAATCCTGCATCACGCACCCGCTCTGGCAATACTTGCGAAAATTTATTGTAACAAAGCAGCAAGGCATTTAATGCAGTTTCTTGGATTAAAGTAGCATGATTTTCAAGAATCGTAGTCAATTGCGCTTGCGAGAAAAGTGAGAACACAAGGTATGTATATTCCAGATCACGATGTTGCAGTAATTTTGTACTGAAATTAGGATAAAAACGTTGAGCTGCTCCTCTATTCGCCTCTGTAGGAAATATATTTCGAAATAGCATTAAAATAGTGTTTTCTCTCGAGCGCTGCTCTTGGGGTGGGGCCTGGGTTTCGGCTCTATAGGTATCTAGTTCAAGAAGGACCGTATTGATGCCTTTTGCTAGTTGAAGTTTTTCATTATAAATGGCTTGGGAAATGTTACTTTGATCATAAAGATAATTCGGACAAAGCGCACGATTCTGTTCAGCTCTTGCGCGTCTTAACATGGCAAAAGCGGTATCAACAATAAAGCCTCTATCACTGTGCTGGCCAGCTAAATAGATATTTGCCATATAAGGAATAGTATAACTCCATGAATCATCTCTTGGGTTGTGTGCCGGTGGTCTTACCTCTCGATTTCTTTTCGTTTCATATTCCGTTAAAAATTCAAAGAGTCTTGGGTCCTCTAGGTTTGTAAATACAGGGCTTTTTGGTGTAGGCACATGGCGCAAATTGAAGGCTGCCAGTAATAGTGTATAACACCTTGGATAATCCTTGGCTGCTGCAGTTGCGATATATTCAGGATCTTTGGTAGTGGCTTCATAAATAATGCTATTGGTCACGGCCTGAGGGAGACTGCTTAAACACTCTAAAAACAGGCGTCTTTTACCCTCAATAGAGGAATTACCCTCTTCACGAGATTGTAAAAATCGCAAAAATGTTAATTTACGGGTCATATTAAATTCGAATATGGGAAATAAAAATAAAGTGGGTCGTGATGGATTCGAACCATCGACCAGCGGATTAAAAGTCCGATGCTCTACCAACTGAGCTAACGACCCTCACTCACGTTCGGAACTCACATATGATACGTATTTATAGACAAAACGCAAGCTTATTACAATCCATATTGATTTTATAGAAAAAAACCATTATATTTAGTGACATAGTTTAACTTTCAACATTCAAGGATGAAATCATGAAAAATAAAATATTTTTGTATTCTTTAACGTCTCTAGCGGTAACCGCATCTGCATTGGCGCATGCCGATGAAGGTGTTTATGTGCCTACTTTAGAAGGCGGTTTGACTGCATCTGTCGGTACTTTTTACGTCACCCCCACTTCAGATTTCGAAGGTTATACGACGTTCTCCAATGGTAATAATCTTACTTCTGTAGAACATGTAGATCCAGGTTATCAATTCGGTATTGATGCTTCTTTAGGCTATATTTTTGAAGAAACAGCCAATAGCGTAGAATTATTCTGGCGCAATATTAGCACCAGTGATACAGGCTCAGCTACAGCAACGAAACCGACTTTCTTTCCCGATGTAGATGGAGATGGCGTTTTCACCGGTGACATAGGTTATGAACTGGATTCTTTTGACTTAATGTTCAGTCAATTCGTCAATTTGGGTGAAGTGATGCAATTACGTCTCTTGGGTGGTTTAGCTTATGTTGATTTAGAAAATAGTGAAACTGCTGTATTTTATCCTTCATCGAAAGGCGACAGTACCGAAACTTTTCAGTCACACAGTAAATTTGAAGGCTGGGGCCCACGCGTTGGCATAGATACGCGTTATGGTTTTGGTGATGATATAGACGGTTTAGGTATCGTCGGTGGTGGCTCTATGGCTTATTATCTAGGTGATATGGATATTTCTGGTAATAGAGATATTGGAACCTCGACAAATTCCTCAGAAGACAATCCTGGGAATCATGCTGTACTTAACTTTAGAGCAAATTTAGGTCTTGATTATGTGTACTTCTTTGATAATGACGAAGGATCCACATTAGGTCTAGAGCTCGGCTATTTAATCGACTTTTATGATGATGGCGTGGCCACATCTGGAAGCGGGTCCACTTTTACAGCTGCAGATGCCCCACAAACACAACTAAGTAACCTTGGGGGTAGTGCTTCAACAGGCTCTCTGTCCTTCGCAGGTCCTTATCTGAATCTAAAAGGTGTGTTTTAGTAAGTTGTTCTGCCCTTTATGCCGCGAACTGGTTCGCGGCATAAAGGGTTTCTTAAGAAATTCGTTGTAAAAATTCTTCAAATCATATAAATTCTCCTTCAAGATAAATCTATAACTTCAAGGATGAATGCGATGAAAAAACTCTTTTCTCTGTTAGCTCTTGGTTCTGTTACCCTTTGTACTTCCCACCTTGCGCTTGCACAAACAGATGATTTTGTTTACGTCCCGACATTAGAAGACGCTATTACGGGCTCCATTGGTGCACTTTTTTTAATACCCAGTTCGGATTTTGAGAGCTATTTTGCTGTCCCTTCCCTATCAGATGATGGTACTAATTATAATGTGTTAAATGTTAACCCTGATTATGAATTCGGTATTGATGCTTCCCTTGGTTATATTTTTGATGAAACAGCTAATGGCGTTGATTTATTTTTTCGTAATATTAGTACGAGTGATAACGATACTACAGTTTTTGAAATTACCGATGAACCAGATGCTACTGTCACTGGTAATTTAGGTTATGACCTTACTGCATTTGATTTAATGTTTAGTCAATTTGCAGAGCTTGGCCGATTTATGGAAATGCGCCTTATGGCAGGTTTGGCCTATGTTGAATTAAAACAAAATAGATCCACTGACTTAGATGATGATCCAGCTACAACCTTTAATTTATCTAATCAAACCAGTAAATTTACCGGCTGGGGTCCGCGCGTAGGTATTGATAGTCGTTATGACTTTTTCGGGGTTTTTGGTTTAGTTGCAGGTGGTTCTGCGGGTTATTATCTTGGCAAATTAGATACAACAACTCAAATAGTAAATAGTCCTGGTATAACTGAAAATGCCACTGATACTCAAGATAATCATGGTGTAATGAATTTCCGCGCAAATATCGCATTTGATTTTCTGTTTGTTTATGATGATATGGATAATTCAAACATAGGCTTAGAAGCCGGTTATTTAATCGATTACTACGATGATGGCGTAGGTAGTCAAAACTTAATAGGTATTACCAGTGCGGGTATAGCAGGTGAACCTCTTTCTACTTCTGCTGTATCGTTTAGCGGTCCTTACATTAATCTCAAAGGCACTTTTTAATTAAAGGATAAAACCATGAAACGGATATCAAATACAGTATTGTTTTATTCTTTAAGTACCTTAATATTGGCTCCCATTGCAAATGCTGCTGAAACGATTGCAGTCATTCCTATCGGTGCAGAACAAGAAGCTGAACAAAAAAGACAGGCGCTTGTGAAGGAAAATAATTTTGCAACTGTGCCTAGACTCGAAGGTGGCATTACTGCCAGCATTGGTACTTTTCTAGCCGTGCCAAGTTCAGATCTGAATAGTTATTATTTTTCTGAATCAGGTGATGATTTCACTGTACTTAACGTTGACCCAGGTTCTGAATATGGATTTGATGTGGCGTTTGGCTATGTGTTTGAACACAGTGCTAACAGTGTAGAACTTTTATTTCGGGATATTAATACCAGTGATAATGCTTCAGACGATGACCGTGCAGATACCAATCTAGATTATCATTTGCGTGCGCTTGATTTAATGTTGGGTCAATTTATGGATTTAGGCCAACTTGTTCAATTGCGTTTTGCAGCAGGTATTTCTTACGCAGAATTAAAACGTGATCAAACCACTGAAATCACAACAGATATCACTAATCAAACCAGTGAATATAGTGATTATAAAGGTTTAGGGCCACGCATAGGTCTTGATGCACGTTATGATTTTGGTCAAGGATTTGGAATAGTCGGCGGTGGCTCGCTCGCATATTTCCTAGGGAAAATGAAAACTAATTTTTCTGCCTTGAGTACAACAGAAGTAAATCTGACTAATAATAATGATGACCAAGCTGTGATGAATTTTCGTGGTAATGTCGGCGTTGATTATGTGTATTTTTTTGATAATGAACAACGCTCAACCGCGGGCATAGAATTTGGTTATCTCATCGATTATTATGATGACAGTGTGAGGACTGTTAACACAGTGGCTATCCCAAGTCCGGGGACTGCGCAATATGAAACAACTGCGGCATTATCTTTTGCTGGACCTTATTTAAATCTCAAAGCGGTATTTTAATTAAGCCGATGAGTTCATCATTGAGATAAATCAGCGGTGTACTCTCGCGCTGCCAGGGGGGGATGTTATTTTCTTGAAATAATTTTTTCACAGATAAACCATCCCCTTTTGTATGAAAGCGAATATCCACATTAGGTTTTTCCGGGATGAATTTTTCATTTTCTTCTGCATATAAATGATCACGATATAAACGCGCACTGTGTTTATGCCAAGTGACAATGGCTTTCACATCATTATCTAATGTTAACATTTTTTGAATGGATTTAAGTTGCTCGCTGCTCGGCATAGGAATATTCTTTTGTGCAAGCCAAGTGCGTAATACTTGCGTTTGCATATTTTCATCAAGTTCTGCTAATTTTTTCCGCGATAATGTCTTGGGTAAATCTCCCATTAATTGCTCAATCACTTGCTGCGCAACAGCGCAATGATTGGCGCTGCGAGAGACTGTTTGGGCAGCCGCAGGGAAACGTTGTTTAATTAAGGGAATGACTTCATGACGCAAAAAATTGCGATCGAATTTAATATTCGCATTACTTTCGTCAGTAATCCATTCCAGATGATTATCCTCTGCATATTTTAAAATTAGATCATGACTAATATGTAATAGTGGCCGCGCGTGATCATTTTGTAACTCAGCCATCGCTGCCAAACCTTTGGGACCTGCGCCGCGTAATAATTGTAATAATACGGTTTCTAATTGATCATCTTGATGATGCGCCGTACATAAAATTTCATCTTGCTGTAAGATTTCTGCAAAATATTGATAACGCGCATCGCGTGCACGCGCTTCAATGCTATCGCCTTTTTGAATGTTTAAATCTAGTTTGTGAATAGTTAAAGGAATGTGTAATTCATTACAAATATTTTCAGCATGCGCAGCCCAGGCATTTGCATTTGGGCTTAAACCATGATGAATATGTACGGCACGTAATTGATGCTTTATGTTGCAATGCGCAAGTGCATGTAATAAGACGTGGGAATCTAATCCGCCGCTGTATGCGATTAATAAAAATTTAGGTTCGGGAAATGATTCATTGAGTGTTTTGATTAACATAATGTAATACTACTTTTCTTGCCCCCTTTATGAAAGGGGGAGAATTTAAATCGCTAACAACCGTTCATACCGTTTTTTCAACAAATCGTCCATCGATAAAGATTCTAATGTTTGCATATGTTTAGTGAGTGAAGATTTAATTTTCGCAGCCATTTCTGCAGGATTACGATGCGCGCCGCCTAAAGGTTCAGGAATTACTTCATCATTAAGTTTTAATTCATTTAAACGCTCGGCGGTCATTTGCATGGCTTCAGCAGCTTGCGGTGCGCTTGCAGCACTTTTCCATAAAATACTGGCACAGCCTTCGGGCGAAATTACAGAAAATGTACTGTACTGTAACATTAACAATCTATCACCCACGCCAATACCTAAAGCACCACCTGAACAACCTTCACCTAAAATCGTACAAATAATAGGCACACGCAGTTTAGACATCACAAATAAATTACGCGCAATGGCTTCACTTTGGCCACGCTCTTCACCACCAACGCCAGGATAAGCACCGGAAGTATCAATAAATGTCAGTACGGGTAAATGAAATTTTTCTGCCAAATTAAATAAGCGTAAAGCTTTGCGATATCCTTCTGGATTAGGCATACCAAAATTACGTTTAATTTTCTCAGCTGTAGTACGCCCCTTTTGGTGAGCGACCAACATCACAGGTTTACCATTAAATCTTGCTGTACCACCAATAATCGCTGCATCATCACTGTATAAACGATCGCCGTGTAACTCATCAAAATCGGTAAATAAATAAGGCAAATAATCATTAAAATAAGGCCGCTGTGGATGACGCGCGAGTTGCGCCACTTGCCAATCCGTTAATTTTGAAAAAATCGCGTGCGTTAACGCTTTATTTTTTTCTTCAAGTTTTTTAATTTCTTCACTGATATTAATATCAGTGCCGCTGCCGACCATGCGCAGCTCTTCAATTTTACTATTGAGCTCAGCAATGGGTTGTTCAAAATCTAAAAATTGTAATTTCATACCAGTCTAATCCAAAGATAATAGAGGGCTAAAACCGCTAATAGTACCACACATATACCGCTGTAGACCATAAAGGCAGGGCTCGGGCGCAGATGCTCGGGAATTCTCGGGCTTAACAAGGCCTTATAATTAAACCAGGCCAAGAACGGCGCAGTCACAAAAGAAAGCCCTGTCGCAAAATCCACCATTACGACTAAAGATTGAGACATAAACGCCAAAAAGGCTATGGATACCACAGCAATTCCAGCTGCAATCATATAATACTGCTTACCCGCCAAAGGCACATGTTCAGAGAGTTTAAGTAATTTATCATTATTAAGTGGCACAAAAGGAATTACCATTAATCCTCTTAATATCCGAGGGAAACCATCAATAATCATCAATAAGGTAGAAAACATCACTGCAAATGCACAAAAATCGATAAATGGCCGAGTCCATGCGCCTAATTGCATGGTATATAAATTAATAAATTGTTCAACAAATGCTGTGGAATTATGGGAAAAGTGAATGTTACCGTTAAACATTGCCCCCGCGCCTAAAAATACAAAAAAGAAAGCCAGAATAATGGTACCGATATAGCCGATATCAAAATCAAGAAACGATTCTTTTAAGGTCGGATGATACTGAGTATCTTTTTCCCGCGCCAAGGTCCACATGGAATTTAATACCGCGGCATCAACCGCGGTAGGCATCCAGCCGATTAAGGCTGCCATAAATAAATAATCGGTCACATTAAAACTAGAAAAATCAGGTATTAAAGTAAATGTCTGCCAAGGAATCTTCGCCCAAATTAAAATGCTGACAAAAATAGTCGCTGTACACAGCGCCAGTAATAATACTTTATTGATAATATCCAACCAACGAAAACGTCCCATGCCTACGATTAGGATACAAAATGCGGTTAACACGCCACTCGATAATAATAAATTGGAAGGAATACGCAATAGATTCTCAAGCAAAGCTGCAGCAGTAATAGTCACTGCAGCTTGCAGCACTATTATTCCGGATAAAATGATAAAGATGAATAAACTGAGCACAAATTTGCCTTGCCGACGATAAGCCGTCAATAAAGACTCACCGGTCGCAATCGCATAATGCGGGCCTGCACGAAATGCTGGATATTTCAATATACCAGCTAACACAATAATCATAATCAGCGCTAAACCATATTCAGCCCCCGCGCGCGTTGATTGCACCACATGAGAGGCCCCAATACTGGCCGAAGCCAACATTAAACCTGGGCCTGAAGCTTTTAAAAAATTTGTGAATAATTTTTTCATTTTGCTAGTCTAACGAATTCGCCCCCTTTATGAAAGGGGGCAATATATGTATAATGGCCCTCCTATGCATAAAAAACTCTATATCAAAACCTTCGGCTGCCAAATGAACGAATATGACTCCGCCAAAATGGCTGAAGTCTTGGCAGAGCACTATCCTATTGAAAAAACAGATAATGTTGATGAAGCCGACATCATTCTTCTGAATACATGCTCCATTCGGGAAAAAGCCCAGGAGAAAGTGTTTTCTGATTTAGGGCGTTTAAAACCTTTAAAAGACAAAAATCCCAAGCTCATCATTGGCGTCGGCGGCTGTGTTGCAAGTCAAGAAGGTGAAACTATTTTAAAACGTGCACCCTATGTCGACGTGGTATTTGGGCCGCAAACTTTGCATCGTCTACCCCAATTACTGCAAGCTGTAGAAACTACCCATAAATCGCAAATTGATATTTCTTTTCCTGAAATTGAAAAATTTGACCATTTACCGGCGCCTAAAGCCGATGGGGTCACCGCATTTGTCTCGATTATGGAAGGTTGCAGTAAATATTGTAGTTTTTGCGTCGTGCCTTATACAAGAGGGGAAGAAGTCTCTCGTCCTTTTGATGATGTCATTACCGAAATCGCTTTATTGGCCGAACAAGGTGTACGTGAAGTTAATTTATTAGGTCAAAATGTGAATGCCTACCGCGGCCTCACCCATGATGGTCAAATCGCTGATTTAGCTTATTTGATTCAACATGTGGCAGCCCTTGATAATATTTTACGAATTCGTTATACCACCTCGCATCCAGTGGAATTTTCTGAGAATCTCATCCACACTTATGCCAGCGTACCTAAATTAGTTAATCATTTACATTTACCGGTACAAAGTGGCTGCGATCGTATTTTGGGTCTCATGAAACGTGGACATACGACATTGGAATATAAAAGTAAAATTAGAAAATTGCGCCAAATTCGCCCTGATATTAGCTTATCCTCTGATTTTATTATTGGTTTTCCTGGTGAAACCGATGCTGACTTTGAAACCACTATGAATTTTATTGCTGAGATTGGTTTTGATCACAGTTTTAGTTTTATTTACAGTCCACGTCCTGGCACACCTGCGGCATCATTACTTGACCCCGTACCACTAGAAGTAAAAAAACAACGTTTACAATTATTACAAACCCGCATTCAACAACAAGCCCGCGCAATTAGCGAAGCCATGCAGAATACCGCTGTAGCTGTGTTAGTAGAAGGTCCTGCAAAATTCGAAGGCCAATTGCAAGGCCGCAGTGAAAATAATCGCATCATTAATTTTGATGGTCCATTGGATCTTGTAGGTCAAATAGTCGATGTCAAAATTACTGAATGTTTAACCAATTGTATGCGAGGCGTGCGCGCATGAAGCCAGCACAAACGCTTACCCTTACTCCAGAAGATAATCATCGACTTGTTAATTTGTGTGGCCAGCTTGATGAGCATTTACAACTTCTGGAAAAATATTTATTCGTCCGTATTAGTTGTCGTGGTTTTACATTTAAAATTGAAGGTGAACCTGATGCGACCCATCGAGCCGCTGATTTAATACGGCATTT